>Ga0114972_10001653_pt1 | contig 16719 bp, 10 predicted proteins | sample M_140807_EF_Meta_FD_87354 | JGI IMG/M metagenome (GOLD analysis project Ga0114972, IMG submission 87354) | Freshwater microbial communities from Lake Montjoie, Canada to study carbon cycling - M_140807_EF_MetaG | ecosystem: Environmental > Aquatic > Freshwater > Lake | place: Lake Montjoie... | reverse complement strand
CCAGTGGCGCGCCGAAGAAATCCCCCTTCAAATCCTGCTGCACTTTGGACCGGTAACCGATGCCGATATCCGTGCCCTTGAGTGGCGACAGCGTCAAACCGGCAGAAAAGCCGACCCCGATCCCGTCGCCCTGCAGGCCGATAATGCCCCATTGCGAAGGCGTGGACATGGCCGGAATCGCGCTGGTATATTTGGACTTGAATTGCATCACCCGCAAGCCCGCCCCGAACGACACACTCTCGCTCCAGCGATAGCCGAGCATCGGTGTCGCCTCGACCGAGGTGACTTTGGTTGTACTGCCATATGCGCGGCCGACATAATTGCCGTCCATCTTGGTGGAAAGACCGTAGGGCGAGGTCACGCCCAGTCCCAGCCATACCTGGTTGTTCAACTGGTAGGACAGGAAAGAAGCCGGAACCACCGCATCAATGCCGATATCGCCGCTTTTGGAGGAACCACCGAACCCCGCACCGATGGCGGAGTAGCCCGCGCCCGTGCCTGCCTGATTGTCATGCCGCACATCAGGGGCAATGCCTGTCAGGTTGAAAGAGCCCTGAAAACCCGAAAACTGCGTGATGGCGGCGGGATTGAAGTAAATAGAACCAAGGCCTGCGGCCCCTGCGGCGGTACCCGCGAAGGACAGTGCTTCGCCCGCCGCGCTCTGTTCGCGCAAAGCAAAAGCCCCCGCCTGAACCCGCTCACCCGTCATCACCAGTAAAACCACCAGAACCAACTGGCCAAGCAACACTTTGCTGCGCATCACAAAACACGACATCTGAACAATCCCGAAAAAACTAAATGAAACAATACGAACGCAACGCTAATTGATCGAACCTTACAGCAAACACCGGAATGAATAAAGTGTTCATTCTTGCCGATCAATGCAATCCCATAAAAAAGGCCGTACCCATCACAGGTACGGCCCAAAAAGCATCAGTGCAATCAGTCTTATTTTTTAGGCAAAGCCGCCGGAGCAGCCGGAGTATCGAAACGGTAACGCATCGACATCGACACGATGTCGATGCGGGAGTCGAACTTACCAGTATAGTTAAAGGGGGCTGAGGCTGAATAAGCCGGATTGCCGCTAACCACATTCATCCGTGTATTGTTGGGGATGATGTGGGTATAGCCGAGGTCGAAACTCAACTTCTCGTCGAATTTATAGCCTGCGCCGAGCGACAGCCAGACACGGTCATTGTCAGGCAGACGCGGACCGCGCGTATCATCGCGGATCGGCGAATATTCATAGGCCACGCCCGAACGAAGCGTACAATTCGGGTTCATGGCATATTCGAGACCGGCAGAAGCCATCCAGCCGTCTTTATAGCCCAAAGGCAGCGAGCCGATACGAGCGCCGGTGTTCTCGTTGTAATACACCGGGAACTGTACGCGGCTCCAATTGGTCCATTCATAACCGGCCAGCACGGTCCACTGATCGGTCAGCTTGCGCTTGACACCGACCGTAACAGAATCGGGCAACATGACGCGCAATTTGATCGGACTCACTACTCCCGAAATCGGGCTGGCATAATCCCCTGTCATATCCTGCTGGACCGCAGAGCGGTAGCCGATCCCGATTTCAGTTTTGTTGTCGGGCTTGTAGGTCAAACCTGCCGAAGCGCCAATACCGATGCCATCGCCTTCCAAACCGCCATTGCGCCCCGTCAAAGTAACATAGGATTTGTAAATGGCCTTGAAGGTCATGATACGAACACCGACACCGACCGAAAGCTGATCATTGATCTGATAGGCGAGCGAGGGAGTGATTTCCATTGAGTTTGCGCGGGAGGTGGTACCATACAGACGGCCCGTGCCCCATGAGGGATCATATTTGGTGGCCAACCCGAACGGTGCATTCACCGACAGACCCAGCCAGACATCCTTGCCTATCTGCCAGGTGCCATAGGTGGCAGGCAATGCCACATCTTGCGCAATGTCACCGCTGGTCTGGCCCGCCGACAAAGCCGAGGTCGAATCGGTTGTCAGTTTGGCAAAGGGAAAAATGCCGCTCATCGAGCCTTCGACCTGAATGCCTTTATAATTGGTCATCGACGCAGGGTTCCAGAACATCGAGCCCAATCCGGCCCCGCCTGCTGCGGCGCCCGCAAAGGACAGGCCCTGCCCTGTCGCACTTTGTTCGCGCAAACCGAAAGCGCCTGCCTGCGCCTCGCTGGCGGCAAGGCCAAGGGCCAAAGCAGCAACCGCGCATGATGAAGCCATTTTTAAATTGAATGTCATTGGTATTCCGCCCTGTCAAATCTGGGCCGGTTCAATGCCGACCCATTTCAAATCAAATGCCATGACACAATATAGTCACAATTGCGTCAAGCCACTGCGCCAAAAGGGCATCTGATTATCTGCCCATTGTTGCAAAAGAGCCACCATCGCACTGTTGCTCAGATGAACACTTGCCTCGGGACGCCACACGGGCCAAACTAAAGTCCTAGGGAGAATCCATGATACGAGAGCAGGAAAAACGATGAAACTTGTACGTTATGGCAAAGCGGGTGCCGAAAAACCCGGCCTGATTGATTCCGATGGCACGATCCGCGACCTGTCGGCCCATGTGACAGACTTTGCAGGCGATGCCCTGCTGCCTGCCAATATCAAGAAACTGGCGGCGCTTGATCCCAAAAGCCTTCCGGCCGTTGCCGCTGGCACCCGTTTGGGATCCTGCGTGCCCAAGCCCGGCAATTTCATTGCTGTCGGCCTGAATTTCGCCGATCACGCGGCTGAAACCAACAATCCCATTCCTGCCGAACCGATTTTGTTCAACAAGGCGCCCAACACCATTCAGGGTCCCGATGATGACGTGATCATCCCGCCCGGCTCGCTCAAAACCGATTGGGAAGTGGAACTGGCTTTCGTGATCGGCCAGCCCGGCTACCGGATTTCGGAAGCCGATGCAGCCAACCACATCGCCGGTTATTTCATCTGCAACGATGTGTCAGAGCGCGCCTATCAGATCGAGCGTTCAGGCCAGTGGATGAAGGGCAAGAGCCTGCCGACCTTCGGGCCTGTCGGGCCGTGGCTGGTCACTTCCGATGAAGCGGGCGACGTGCAGAATCTGAAAATGTGGCTGAAGCTGAACGATCAATATGTGCAGAACGGCTCGTCTAAGACGATGATTTTCAACTGCCAGTTCCTCGTCCATTACATCTCGCAATTCATGCATCTGGATGCAGGCGACATCATCACCACCGGCACCCCTCCCGGCGTCGGCCTCGGCATGAAGCCACCGCTGTTCCTCAAGGGTGGCGATACGATGGAAGTCGGGATCGAAGGCCTCGGCGTGCAGCACCAGCACGTGAAGCAAGCCTGATAAGGCACTGCTATAACACAACAATCAGGCCGCCTTCGGGCGGCCTGACCTTTTTACAGACCATTCAATTCAAAGTCTCAGAGACCCAGCATCAGTTGCAGGTTTTGCACGGCTGCGCCTGAGGCACCCTTGCCCAGATTGTCGAGACGCGCCACCAGCACCGCCTGTCCGCGGGCCTGATTGCCATAGACGCGCAATTCCATGACATCACTGTCATTGAGGGCTTCGGCCTCGATCCGGCCGGCTTTGACGCTGGCTTCGTCATTGGCCAGCACTTTCACAAGTTTTGCGCCCTGATAGGCCTTGGCCAGCACGTCGTGCAGATCATCGACGCTGACCTGCCCGTGGAGCATGTCGAGATGCAGCGGCACCGACACCAGCATGCCCTGACGGAAATGCCCGACCGAAGGCACAAAAATCGGCCGCCGCGCCAGACCGGTATACAGCTGCAATTCGGCAACATGCTTGTGTTCGAGGCCAAGACCATACAGCTCGAAATTGGGGGCGCGGCCTTCCTCGTGATCGGCAATCATGCTTTTGCCGCCGCCCGAATAGCCCGACACCGCATTGACGGTCACCGGAAAATCTCTGGCCATCAGGCCCGCGTCGATCAAAGGCCTGATCAGCGCAATCGCGCCGGTCGGATAGCAGCCGGGATTGGACACCCGCTGGGCCTTGCGGATCGCATCCGCCTGGCCCGCCGACATTTCGGCAAAGCCATAGGTCCAGCCTTCGGCCACCCGATGGGCGGTGGAAGCATCCAGCAGCACAGGCGCGTTTGCACCCAATTCACCCGCCAGCGCGACGGTCTCCCTTGCGGCGTCATCGGGCAGACACAGGATCACCGCGTCCACCTCGGCCATCAGGGCTTTACGGGAGGCGGGATCCTTGCGGTGGGCGGCATCAATGCTGCGCAATGCGACAGTGCCCAAAGCCAGCAAGCGTTCGCGGATGCCAAGCCCCGTGGTGCCTGCTTCGCCATCGATAAACACTGTCTTTGCCATGATGCACTCCCGTCAATCCGGCGGTTGATGAGTTGTCAGGATTGCCATGACGAACAGGGTTTCCTGACGCCCTGTGACATGCGGCCACAGGCCGCTCCAGTCAAGCATTTCGCAACGCTTGCAGGCCGCAAATGCCAAATGTTTATGCAAGTGTGGCACGATTGCTGCAATGCGATTGCTGCGGATGATCTGGTCCGTACCCGAATCCTCCGTTAGATTGGGATTATCCTTTGCCTGTTGTTGAAAAGAGACCGTGATGTTCAATACTCCCCGCTCCCGCCGTGGCATGGTCACATCCCCGCATCATCTGGCCAGCGAGGCCGGCTTGCGGGTGCTGCGCGACGGTGGCAATGCCATCGAAGCGACGATTGCCATGGCGTCGATGCTGGCCGTGGTCTATCCGCATATGACGGCGATTGGCGGGGACGGGTTCTGGCTGGTCAGCGCGCCCGGGCAAGATCCCGTGGCCCTTGATGCCTGCGGCGGCGCGGCCATGGCAGCGACACCCGCTCTCTATGCCAGACACGGGCACGACACGATCCCGTGGCGCGGCCCTTTGGCAGCCAATACGGTGGCGGGCACGGTGTCGGGCTGGGGCGAGGCCATGGCGCTCAGCAGCGAAATGGGCGGCACTCTGCCGTTGTCGCGATTGCTGGAAGATGCCGTCTGGTCGGCGGAAAACGGTTTTCCCGTCACCCGCAGCCAGCAGGAATTGACGACGGAAAAGCAACCCGAATTGCAGGACCAGCCGAATTTCGCCAAAACCTTTCTGGCCGACAACCAGCCCCCGCGTGAGGGCACGTGGATGAAACTGCCCGCTTTGGGCCAGACTTTGCGCCGGATCGGCCGCGATGGCCCCGAAGATTTCTATCGTGGCGCACTGGCGCGTGACATTGCCGCCGATCTCGCCGCCTGCGGCTCGCCGGTGGCATTGGCCGATCTGAATGCCCATCACGCCCAACGGCGCAAGGCGCTGTCGGTGAATGTGTCGGGCGCGCGGGTGTTCAACTTCCCGCCGCCGACGCAAGGCCTGTCGTCCTTGATGATTTTGGCTTTGTTCGACCGCCTGAAGGTGCGCGACGCCGAGGGCTTCGCCCATATCCACGGCATGGTGGAAGCCACCAAACAGGCCTTTATTGTCCGCGACCGGATCATCGGTGATCCCGCTTCGATGGTCGAGGATCCGCAAACCTATTTGGACGATGACATGCTGGACCGGTTGGCCGCCCGCATTGACACCCAACAGGCACTGCCATGGCCGCATGTGGCGCAAAAAGGCGATACGGTCTGGCTGGGCGCCATCGATGCCCAAGGCGTTGCGGTCAGTTTCATTCAAAGCATCTATTTCGAATTCGGTTCGGGCTGCGTGCTGCCGCAAACCGGCTTTGTCTGGCAAAACCGCGGCGCGAGTTTTGCGCTGTCGGGCACAGGCCCGCGTGTGATCGGGGCTGGCCGCAAACCGTTCCACACGCTCAATCCTGCTGTGGCACTGTTCGGGGACGGCCGCCGCATGGTTTACGGCACTATGGGCGGCGAAGGCCAGCCGCAAACACAAGCCGCGCTGTTCTCGCGCTACGCGATGTTTGGTCAGGGCTTGCAAGAAGCCATTACCGCTCCGCGCTGGCTGCTGGGCAAGACCTGGGGCGACCAGAGCATCACGCTGAAGCTCGAAAACCGCTTCGATCCCGCTCTTGTGGCGGCTTTGCAGGTCGTCGGTCACGACATCGAAATACTGCCCGCTTTCACCTCCACCATGGGCCATGCGGGTGCGGTGGTGCAGCATACATCCGGCCCGCAAAGCGGCCTGTTCGAAGGCGCAACCGACCCGCGCAGCGACGGTGCGGCCATCGGGTTTTAAGCGGTATACTGCACCGGAAGTTTGAAGACACCGAAGCTGAAGTTTTCTTAAATGCCGGATCGATAACATCGCCCGCAGAAGCAAGACGTTTCAATTGTTTAAATGAACAGTTGCTTTCACTATTGTTTCATGGTCACTAACCATTAATCGCATATTAACTATGTCTTTATGTATTGTTGCGTTGGGGGAATTCATGTCCGTGTCACCAAAATCTCATGATGGAGGATCAGTCAAAGCGTCTGATCTGTTCGTCAAAGCACTCGAAAATGAAGGCGTCGAATATATCTTTGCCGTGCCGGGAGAAGAAAATCTCGACCTGCTCGACAGCCTGCGCACCTCAAGCATCAAGCTGGTTCTGACCCGCCACGAACAGGGCGCTGCCTTTATGGCCGCCACTTACGGACGATTGACCGGCAAAGCCGGCGTCTGCATGGCGACACTGGGACCGGGTGCCACCAATTTCGCCACCCCTGCCGCCTATGCGCATCTGGGTGGTTTTCCGATGATCATGATCACCGGCCAGAAGCCGATCAAGAAATCCAAACAGGGCCAATTCCAGATTGTCGATATTGTCGGCCTGTTCAAGCCGATCTGCAAAATGTCGAAGCAGATTGTCAGCGGCAATTCGATCCCCTCGCTGGTGCGCGAGGCGTTCCGTCTGGCCGAAGAAGAACGCCCCGGTGCAGTGCTGCTCGAACTGCCCGAAGATGTTGCCGCCGAAATGACCGATGCCGATCTGATCCCGCCGCATCACCGCTATTATGCCGTGGCCGACGATGTCGTGCTCGATCTGGCAGCCGATCTGATCAAGGCCTCTAAATTCCCGCTGGTGCTGGTCGGTGCGGGGGCCAACCGCCAGCATGCCCGCGAGGCGATTTCGAATTTCATCGACACCACCCAAATCCCGTTCTTTACCACGCAGATGGGCAAAGGCGTGGTCGACGAGAACTCACCGCTGTTTCTCGGCACCGCCGCTTTGTCGGACGACGACTATCTGCACCGCTATATCCACCACTCCGATCTGATCATCAATATCGGTCATGATGTGGTCGAAAAGCCGCCGTTCTTCATGGAAAAAGGCGGGCAGAAGGTCATCCATATCAATTACAAGTCCGCGCAGGTTGATCCTGTCTATTTCCCGCAGGTGGAAGTGGTCGGCGATCTGGCGATGTCGATCGACCATCTCGGCAAGAAGCTGGCCCACAAGACCAATTTCGATCTGACCCTGTTCAAAGAGGTCAAAGCCGAAGTCCATAGCAAAATCTATCAGGGCAGCGAGGACGGCCATTTCCCGATTGTGCCGCAGCGCATCGTCAATGATATCCGCTCGGTGATGGGAGAACACGACATTATCGCGCTGGATAACGGCGTGTATAAAATCTGGTTTGCCCGCAACTATCATACCCACCAGCCCAACACGATCCTGCTCGACAATGCCTTGGCCACCATGGGTGCGGGCCTGCCTTCGGCCATGCTGGCCGCTCTGATCCATCCCGAGCGCCGGGTCATGGCGATCTGCGGCGATGGCGGGTTCATGATGAATTCGCAGGAAATGGAAACCGCTCTGCGTCTCAAGCTCAATCTGGTAGTGATGGTGCTCAATGACGGCTCCTATGGCATGATCCGCTGGAAACAGGCGGGCGGCGGCCATCCCGATTGGGGGCTGGAATTCGGCAATCCCGATTTTGTCGCCTATGCCAAAAGCTATGGCGCGCATGGCCATCGGGTCGAGAGTGCCGAACAGCTGAAATCCACTCTCAACACCGCCTTCAATGCCGGTGGCGTGCATCTGATCGATGTGCCGGTCGATTATTCGAACAACAAGAAATTGCTGATCGACGATCTGCGCAAAAATCACAAAGCCCATTGAGCGGGAGTCGGATCATATCATGTTAGAGGTCACAAATCCGTTCGATCATTCGGTGATCGGTCATGTGGAATGGCGCAACTGGGCGCAGATCGACCATGATCTGGCCGTTGCCCATGCGCTGCATGCCAACAAATCCTCATGGCTGCCGCTGCACCAGCGCGCTGCCATTTTGAAGAAAACCGCAAGCCTGATGACAGCGCGGTTTGACGAACTGGCCTTTCTGATTGCCAATGAAGGCGGAAAGCCGCTGGTCGATGCCCGCGTCGAAGTGGCGCGCGCCATTGACGGCGTCGAACTCTGCGTCAAGGAATTGAGCCATCTCGATGGCCGCCAGATTCCAATGGATCTGACACCGGCGGGAGCCAACAAGCTGGCGTTCACCTTCAAGGAGCCGATCGGCCCCGTAGTGGCGGTGTCGGCTTTCAACCACCCGTTGAACCTGATCGTCCATCAGGTCGCCCCTGCGGTCGCCACCGGTTGCCCTGTTCTGGTCAAACCGGCCGATGACACGCCGTTGTCGTGCGAAATCTTTGTCAAACTGCTCTACGAAGCCGGTTTGCCGGAACAATGGTGCCGGTTTGTGCCGTGTGATCTGGCGACCGCCGAACAGATGGTGACCGACCCGCGCGTGGCCTTTTTCAGCTTTATCGGTTCGGCCAAAGTCGGCTGGATGCTGCGCTCCAAACTGGCGGCGGGCACCCGTTGCGCGCTGGAACATGGCGGCGCGGCTCCGGTGATCGTCGATGACGGCGCCGATCTGTCGGTGATGATCCCCAAGCTGATCAAAGGCGGTTTCTACCATTCCGGTCAGGTTTGCGTCTCCGTCCAGCGTATTTTCGCCCCCAAAGCGCAAGCCGAACAGATTGCCGGATTGCTGGCCGAGAGCGCCAGAAAGCTGGTGGTCGGCAATGCGATTCTGGACACGACCGATTGCGGCCCGCTGATCCGCCCGCGCGAGGTTGATCGTGTGGCCACATGGATCGACGAAGCCAAAGCATCGGGTGCAACCGTGTTGTGCGGCGGGGCCAAACTGTCCGACACCACCTATGCGCCGACCGTGCTGCTCAACCCGCCGGCCGACGCCAAAGTCTCGAAGATGGAGATTTTCGGGCCTGCGGTCTGCGTTTATGGCTATGACACGATCGACGAGGCCGTGGTTGCGGCCAACAGCCTGCCCTTCGCCTTTCAGGCCTCGGTGTTTACCCCGCATATGGCCACCGCCTTGCGGATCGGCCACGCGCTTGATGCCTCGGCGGTGATGGTGAACGAACACACCGCCTTCCGCACCGATTGGATGCCCTTTGCCGGACGCCGCCAATCGGGCTACGGCATCGGCGGTATCGGCTATACGATGCGCGATATGTGCGAGGAAAAAATGATGGTGTTTGCGGGCTGATTGCCCCTCGCCTCTGACAAAGCCCTGACAAGACACAAAAAAGCCCGCTTCACGCGGGCTTTTTCATGACTTGGTTTCACCCCTTGTCAGGCAGCGGCGGCAGCATTGTTTGCGCGGAAGGAATGGGCATCTGCCCGGTTCCAGGCGGTGGTGTAACGCGCATCGGCCGTGCCGTTGAGCAAGGCCCCCGAGGGCAATTCGGGATAGAGATCGGCAAAGGTCTTGACCTCGCTTTGCGAAATCCGGCGCGAAATATGCTCGCGGTGGAAATCGCTCGGATGTTCAAGACCTGCTGCTGCTGTCAGTTCCGACAGGGCATGCAGTGTATTATTGTGGAAATTGGCGACGCGATTGGCCTTGTCGGGCACAACAAGAGCGCGTTGGCGGCTCTTGTCCTGTGTCGCCACCCCTGTCGGGCAACGGTCGGTATGGCAGGATTGCGACTGGATGCAACCGATGGCGAACATGAAGCCGCGCGCCGCGTTGCACCAATCCGCACCCAAAGCCATGGCGCGGGTGATATCGAAGGCCGAAGCGATCTTGCCGCTGGCACCGAGTTTGATCCGGTCACGCACGCCGATACCGACCAGCGTATTATGCACAAAGCTCAGGCCTTCGCGCAGCGGACGGCCCATATGATCCATGAATTCCATCGGCGCGGCCCCCGTGCCCCCCTCGGAACCATCCACCACGATGAAATCGGGATAGATATTGGTTTCCAGCATCGCCTTGCAGATCGCCATGAATTCCCACTCGTGCCCGATGCACAGTTTGAAGCCTGCAGGCTTGCCGCCCGACAGACGGCGCATTTCGCCGATGAATTGCATCATCTCGACCGGTGTCGAAAAGGCCGAATGGCTCGATGGCGACACGCAATCCTGCCCCATCGGCACGCCGCGGGTCTCGGAAATTTCGGCGCTCACTTTGGCCGCCGGCAACACGCCGCCATGGCCGGGTTTTGCGCCTTGCGACAGCTTCAATTCCACCATCTTCACTTGCGGATTGGAGGCCGTTTTGGCGAACGCCTCGGGCGAGAAGGTACCGTCGAGATTGCGGGCTCCGAAATAGCCCGAACCGATTTCCCAGATGATGTCGCCGCCGCCCGCCTTGTGATAGGGGCTGAAACCGCCTTCACCGGTATCATGGGCAAATTTGCCGAGTGCCGCACCCTTGTTGAGCGCGTGAATAGCATTGGGGCTCAAGGCGCCAAAGCTCATCGCCGAAATATTGAACACCGATGCGCTGTAGGGATGTTCGCAATCGGGACCGCCGATGGTGATGCGGAAATCATCGGGCTGGGCATTACTGGGCTTCATCGAATGGTTGAGCCATTCGAAACCGTCGGCATAGACATCGTAATTGGTACCGAACGGGCGCTTGTCGAGCACGCCCTTGGCGCGCTGATAGACCACTGCACGCTTGTCGCGCGAGAAAGGCATCGAGTGCTTTTCATCCTCGAAGAAATATTGTCGCATTTCGGGGCGGATTTCTTCGAGCAGAAAGCGGATATGCGCGGCAATCGGATAGTTGCGCAAAATGGCATGATGGGTCTGGAAATAATCATGCAGACCAAGAGCCGAAAAACCGCCGCTGATAATCAGCAGCACCAGCAAAGCCGGATGGGCCGGCATAAAATTCAAACCGACCAGCGAGGCAACAAACAATGACAGCGCCAAGGTCAGACACATAAACCGTGGTTGAAACGGCATCAACAAGATGGACATCACACAAACTCCCCCACACGCACTCGACTGAATTATCCCTTCAGCTTCGCCGTCATACTAAACCTTCAAGCCTGATGAAACAATCACTGATCCCTGATTGTGATAATATCAGGCCGATGATTCATCACTGTTTGCGCCAATTTGGCGGTATATTGATCCCGACTCTGGTAAAATGCGATCCATTGATTCCCTGTCTCCGAGATATTTGTGAAAGAACGAATTGCCGATGTCTTTTAAGATCAAACCCAAATCCAGCAAGGCCACACAGGTGCGGATAGGCCAGCGTACGGTCGTGGCGCAGGGGATCGAGACCCGTTTCTGGGCCGATTTTTACCATCAATGCATGGTGATGACCTGGCCAAAATTCTTTTTCAGTTTTGCGGGCATTTTTCTGGCCATCAATCTGGTCTATGCCGTGCTCTATCTCTTTGGTCACGAGCCTGTCGCCAATGTCCGGCCCGACCATCCCGAAGATCTGTTTTTCTTCTCCATCGAAACCCTCGCCACTGTCGGTTATGGCGATATGCACCCGCAAACCACCTATGGCCACACCATCGCCACGCTGGAAATCTTTACCGGTATGTTTCTGATCGCCGTGATGACGGGACTGGTGTTCAACCGCTTCTCGCGCCCGCGCGCCCGCATCCTGTTTGCCCGCGCGCCGGTCATCGGCCGGCATAACGGCCTTCCCACCTTCATGCTGCGGATGGCCAATGAACGCCACACCGTCATCAGCGAGGCGACAGCTGCCCTCTGGGTCTCTTTGCTGGAAACAACGCAAGAAGGAATCCGTATGCGCCGATTTCACGAATTGCGGCTGGAACGCGAGCAAAACCCGCTTTTTGCGCTGAGCTGGACCCTCTTCCACGCCATAGATACAACCAGCCCGCTCCATAACAGGAGCGAAGCCGATCTGCAAAAAAGCGAGGCGCTGTTTGTCGTCACCTTCAGCGGCACCGATGATACGGCCAGCCAGTCACTCAATGCCCGTCAAACCTATGGCTGGCAGGATATCCGCTGGCATCACAGCTATCGCGATATTCTGCATACAGACGAAAACGGCCAATCCCATATCGATTACCGCTATTTCCATGATACACAAAAACAGGACCTGCCGCCGACTTCAGCCGTGTGATGAGGCGGTTGCAGTCATCCGGCTGATCAGAATATTGGCTCCTATCCCGACACCGATCAGCACACAACCGCCGATGATGACGCTGGCTTCAAAGCCGATCGCGTGAATACTGACACCATAGATCATCGGTCCGACAGATTGCCCCATATAGAACGAGAAGGCATGCAAGGCGAAACACGAGGCGCGCGCCGAAGGGGCCAATTCCGTTACCTCGGTCTGGATGGAATTGTGCATCAGGAAAAAGCCGATCCCCAAAAAGATCATCGAGACAGCCGTGCCGATCCAGCTGATCGACAGACCGAGGCTCATCAACGCCAAACCAGCCAAAATGCCCCCTGCCCGCATCATCTGCGGACGCGTCGCAAATTTCAAAATCACCGGCACCATCAGCGTATAAAGCAAACCGCCCAGCCCCAATCCGGCAATGGCAAAGCCCGCTTCTCGCAAGCCGCCCAACTGGTTTTCCTGCATCACATTGCCGATAAACGGCGTCACGCCGTAAATGGCAGCGCCTTCAAGGCAAACGGCCGAAAAGCACACATAAGAGCGCGGATTGCGCAACACCAGACGATAGCGGCTGATCGCATCGGGAATGTTGATCGGTTGGCTAGGCTCTTGCGAACGCGGCAGCCACAGCCACCCCACCAGAGCCGCCAGACAGGCCAAACCCGCACAAAGTCCCAAAACGCCGCGCCAGCCGATCATTTCGGCAATGATCCCCGCCGCACTTGCCCCCACCAATTGGCCGATCAGCGTGGCCCCCAAAAATCGGCTCAAAGCCACCTGCCGCACGGCCAGAGCAAAGGTGTCTCCGATCAAAGCAAAGGAAATCGGCAAAATTCCCGCCCCCGCAATGCCCGCAAAAATACGGAACCAGAACAGCGAGGTCAGATTGGGTGCAAGCGCGCAGGCCAGCAGACAAACCGCCAGAACGGCGACAGAAATTCTGATCAAGAGGCTTTTGCCCAGCGCATCACCGACCGGACCCAAAAAAGGCTGGCTGAAACTGAACGGCATCGTATAGGCCGAAGCCAGCAAAGCGACGATGGCCACGGGCGCGGCAAAATCGGCTGCAATCGCCGTCACCAGCGGATCGACAATCCGACCTGCCATTGCACCGGCAAATCCGCATAAAGACAGAACCAATAATAACACGGGCAACCAACACTGTTTAAGAGGACTGATTTAAAAGCAAAAATAAAACCGATTTAAAGCCGGATTTAAAAAAGCGAAATTGTAATCACCGCGCCTTTTCAAAATCACTCTGCGTGACAAAGCGCTGAATGAATAGAGCAGCGGACCGAATATCTGCCTTGCAGAAGACGCTGGGCCCGCTGCAAGACAATGATTAAAACGGACCAGCCAAGCCAGGGCAAACCGTCAGGCTTTGGGTGTCACATTCTGTGCTGTCTGGCCGAACAGGATTCTACGGCTCTCGTCATTGACCGACGGCACGGTAGAAATAGCAGCCCCTTTTGCATAGGCCGTCACCACGGCAGGACGCGCTTTGATGGCCTCGAACCAGCGTTTGATATTGGGGAAATCATCCAGGTTCTGCCCCTGCCGCTCGTGCGGGACAATCCATGGATAGCATGCCATATCGGCAATGCTGAGCGCACCGGCGATAAAATCACGGCCTTCGAGACGTCGGTTCAACACGCCATAAAGCCTGTTGGTTTCCTTCACATAGCGGTCAATCGCATAAGGAATTTTTTCCGATGCGTAGATCGAGAAATGGTGGTTCTGCCCCGCCATCGGCCCCAACCCGCCCATCTGCCAGAACAGCCACTCCAGCGTGGCAACACGAGAACGCAAATCATGCGAGATAAATTGGCCGGTCTTTTCGGCCAGATAGAGCAAAATGGCACCGGACTCGAATACCGACACCGGTGCGCCGCCATCGGCCGGAGTGTGATCGACAATCGCAGGCATGCGGTTGTTGGGTCCGATCTTCAAAAACTCGGGATTAAACTGCTCGCCCTTGCCTATATTCACCGGATGGATGGTGTAGGGCAAACCGGTTTCTTCCAGAAAAATCGTGATCTTGTGTCCGTTCGGTGTCGGCCAGTAAAAGAGATCAATCATAGCTCTGGTCCTCGGGAGTTTGGGGCGCGGGGGCTGATGTAATAATGCGGCAGATCATCGCCGTTACCGGCATCATCAGGCATGCATCCTAACACCAGACAGAACACAGATACCAGTTGGCACTGGCCCGATTTCGAGCGGTATACACCCAAGATTGCGCCGCCTTGGAAAGCCAGTTGAGGCCCCGAAATGACGGGATTTTGACAGGTCCGGGCTGTCAGACATCACTTTGTGCGGCCCTCAACCCGCTCCCCTCGACACCGGAAAAGCCCCGATACAAAAGGCAAAAAGCACCCCGAACGGGCTCCGGTCAAGCGGTGCATTCCCCTCCCAATCCAGCCCCAAAAAGGGATTGAATAAGGGCGGTTTTACCCGCCCGATCGGGTCAGGAAACGTCCGTTCCCACCCCCGATTGCATCCGCAATCCCCCCGCTCCCGCGCCCCGTGCCCATGCTGTAATCGGTCAAAATTCGCGGAAAAAACCTGTGCAAACATATGGGAAGCATCGGATGCACTGACAAATTACACTATTGAATATGCGTAATTTATTTAAAAAACAGGTTGCAAGACTATCATCACGCAACCCAGGATTAAATTTATAAAAATTATATGATTTATCCAATTAGCAAAATTTAAACGTTGAAAAATAACAATAAAATTTAATACAAAAATACAGTGCACAGAAATTAATTATAAAAAAGAAAGAAAACAAATAGTCATAATACGATATAAATTTCAACCATAAGATGCAATCGTTCAAAATTGAGGTAAGACAGCAATCTGGAGAAAACATATGAACAGGGGAAAAACAGTGGAGAAAAAGACGATAAAACCCAATAGAATCAATGGTAACAGAAAAAATTAACAAAGGCTTATCCACAGCCCGACGGGCATGGTGATTTATGGGCTTGCAAGCAGCTTGATCCGCGTGGCAGCGCCCGCTGCATGGGGATATGTCCGGCCCGCGGAGGGCGGCAAAATGCGGGGTTTATCGGGGCCCTGCAAAGGGGTGGACCATTCGCCGCAAAAGGTATGGAAAAGACATAGAATCATTGGCAAATTCGGGGTTTCACGCGTCCTGTTTCGGGCAGGACCGGAGGGTCCGGTCCGGCTTATCCACAGTGACGGAAAACTGACGGGAATTTGACATCCCCACCCAGAGACAAGACCAACCGGACCTCGTATCATCCTTGTCGCTGGTACAGCACGACTCACGGGGCTCAAAAACCGACCCGAATAAATGGCCGCTGAGGGGGCTTCATGAATTTTTCCGGGGCGGACTTCACAAATATAAAAACCACCCGCCTGTGCCCCTCTTTGAGCCTCAAGGCAGTGTCGGGGCCGTCTCAAGGTCAGGCGACATGACACCGATCATGCGGCAGGATTGTTTGAAGATTGAAAGAACTTAAAACCAAGTCCGTCCGACCAGAAACCTCGGACGCCAATCCCGAACCGTTCACCTGTCCACCCGATGCAACGACAAGCAGCTATGGTGACGGTCTTCGCAGCCATCGCGCTGGCTGCCCACAGGCCCATTCATGTACAAACGTCTCATCGGGCTCAGGAGGGCCAGTAAAAACCTATTGAAAATCCATCGAATTTAAAGGAATGAGTATCCGAGAGGCGTGTGCGCTGAATGCTCAAAGGGTCGAGAGATGAAACCGGATGCCTATCACATCCGCAATTCGATCCGACGATGGTCCCAAAGGGCCAGGCCATAGGCAGGACCGCGGAACAACCATAAGTATAACCAAGACAAGCTATTGATTTTAAAAGATATTTACATACAGCGAATTTCCCTGCGGATTTCGGGATCAATACACGGATAATTCTATCTGTTTTTTCGCCTTACAAATATTAATTTTTAAAAATTTATCATTGTTATCAATAGATAATTTTTAAAAATTACAATATTACGATAATTTTACTGCAACTTGCCCTTCAAATCGAGCGAAACCGGTTCTAGGAAACACACAAAAAATTATAGATACAGCGTAATTTTTTAATAAAAACTATTGATATTATTTAATTTTTTATAAAAAAATAAAAAAATGAAAAAATATCCAAAATAATCAAAAATTACACCTCGCCACCAGTTTCAGACCTGACTTTGTCCGTTCCTGCCACAAGGCTGCGATCAACTAGGCCTCAGGATTCCAACCGGATGTGACAAACTATGGGGACAAGTCGCCCGGACAGGATGAAATCCTGCAAAAAAACATTTCACTCACGACAGGTAAGAGGTAGAAATGAAGACGAGCTAAAACGTTGGGTTGCAAGGCCTGACGTCATTTTTCGAGATTTGAGACCCTATTTGAGACCCTG
>Ga0114972_10001652_pt1 | contig 16723 bp, 15 predicted proteins | sample M_140807_EF_Meta_FD_87354 | JGI IMG/M metagenome (GOLD analysis project Ga0114972, IMG submission 87354) | Freshwater microbial communities from Lake Montjoie, Canada to study carbon cycling - M_140807_EF_MetaG | ecosystem: Environmental > Aquatic > Freshwater > Lake | place: Lake Montjoie... | reverse complement strand
TTCTTCAGCTTCCATGTGATCGCTGTTCCCTTGGTGTTGTTGGGCTTGGTGGTCGCACACATCATCGCTTTGCACGAAGTCGGCTCTAACAACCCTGACGGTATTGAAATCAAAGCCACCAAAGATGCCAGCGGCAAGCCTTTGGACGGCATTCCTTTTCACCCTTATTACACCGTGCACGACATCATGGGCGTGATGGGCTTTTTGCTGGTTTTTTCAGCCATCATCTTTTTTGCCCCTGAGTTTGGCGGTTACTTCTTGGAATACAACAACTTTATTCCTGCTGACCCGTTAAAAACACCGTTGCACATCGCACCCGTTTGGTATTTCACGCCTTACTACTCCATGCTGCGTGCCATCACCAGCGAAATGATGTATGCGCTCATCGTCTGTGTGATTGCTGCTGCTTACCTCGGTGCCACGCGCGCCGCCATCAGCAACACACTCAAGTCGGTGATCATTGGAGGTGCTGTGGTGTTGGTTGGCGCCATGTTTGCTATTGACGCCAAATTCTGGGGCGTGGTGGTCATGGGTGGCGCTGTCGTCATTTTGTTCTTCTTGCCATGGCTGGACAATTGCGCGGTCAAATCCATCCGTTTCCGTCCAGATTGGCACAAATACCTTTACGTTGTGTTTGTGATTGACTTCTTTATCTTGGGCTACCTGGGTATGCAACCACCATCAGCCATTGGTGAACGTGTTTCTCAGGTCGGTTCACTGTTTTACTTTGGCTTCTTTCTGCTGATGCCTTGGTGGAGCCGACTAGGTGAGACCAAGCCAGTACCGGCTCGCGTCAACTTTGTCGCACACTGAAACAGCACGGAGCACACCATCATGAAAAAATTCATTCTCAGCGTGTTGGTCAGCTTGGCTGTCAGCTTGCCTGCTTTTGCAAATACCGACACCATTGCCTGGGACAAAGCACCCAACAAACTCAATGATTTGGGTTCTCTGCAACATGGCGCCAAGTTATTTGTTAACTATTGCTTGAATTGCCATGCGGCTGCGTACATGCGCTTTAACCGCTTGACCGACATTGGCTTGACCGAGCAGCAAATCAAAGACAACCTGTTGTTCACGACCGATAAGGTAGGCGAGACCATGAAAATCGCCATGGACCCCAAACAAGGCAAAGACTGGTTTGGCGGCAACCCACCCGATTTGACTGTGATCGCTCGTTCAAGGTCGGGTCATGGTGGCACCGGCGCAGATTACTTGTATACCTATTTGCGCAGCTATTACAGAGATCCTGCCAAGGCCACAGGATGGAATAACTTGGCATATCCGAATGTAGGCATGCCCCATGTGTTGTGGGAACTGCAAGGCGAGCGTCAACCGGTATACGACACCATAGAGTCTCATGGCCACGAAACCCATGTTTTCACAGGCTGGAAACAGGTCACGCCCGGCAAGATGAGCCCGACAGAGTACGATGAGGCTGTCGGTGACTTGGTCAACTACATGCAATGGATGTCTGAACCCGCTCAAAGCACCCGCGTGAAAATCGGGGTCTGGGTCATGATTTTTCTGTTGATTTTCATGTTCATTGCCTGGCGATTGAATGCTGCGTTCTGGAAAGATATTCGCTAAAACGAATCAACTTCAACCCGCTTTGGCGGGTTCTTACAATGGGTCTACTCAGGCCTGTTAAACCTTTTATATTTCAGGAGCCACGCTCATGATGGTCTTGTACTCTGGGACAGTTTGTCCTTTTTCCCACCGTTGCCGGTTTGTATTGTTTGAAAAAGGCATGGATTTTGAAATCCGTGATGTAGATCTCTACAACAAGCCTGAAGACATCAACGTGATGAATCCCTATGGGCAGGTACCCATCTTGGTTGAGCGAGACCTCATTTTGTATGAATCCAACATCATTAATGAATACATCGATGAGCGTTTTCCGCACCCCCAGCTGATGCCCGGCGACCCAGTGGACCGTGCCAGAGTGCGTTTGTTTTTGCTGAACTTTGAAAAAGAGTTGTTCACGCATGTCACTTTGCTGGAGTCTCGTGTCCAGAAAAGCAATGAAAAAGTGCTGGAGAAAGCGCGTTCACATATCCGTGATCGCTTGACACAACTCGCGCCCGTATTTCTGAAAAATAAATTCATGTTGGGAGACAATTTCTCTATGCTGGATGTGGCTATCGCTCCCTTGTTGTGGCGCTTGGATCACTATGGCATTGAGTTGTCTAAGAACGCTGCTCCGTTACTGAAATATGCCGAGCGTATTTTCTCCAGACCGGCCTACATCGAGGCGCTGACGCCATCTGAAAAGGTGATGCGTAAATAAATCGCATGATCAATATTTCTCAGTCAACCTCTACCCGACCTTATTTGGTCCGGGCACTGCATCAATGGTGTACTGATAACGGCTACACCCCCTATGTTGCTGTGTCGGTGGATCAAACGGTTCAGGTGCCGCGTGATTACGTGAATAACGGCGAGATTGTTCTGAATGTGAGTTTTGATGCCACCAGTGGGTTGGAGTTAAGCAACGAATTCATAGAATTCAAAGCCCGGTTTGGCGGTGTGGCCAGAGAAATTGTCGTGCCAATGGACAGGGTGCTTGCCATTTATGCGCGTGAAAATGGCCAGGGAATGGCGTTTCCTGCGCCTTCTGCCTCTGACATTGACCATGCAAAACAAACGGCGCAGTCAGATGAATCCCCGACTCCCCCGTCCCCTGCGTCGACCCGTCCTCAACTGAAACGGATTAAATAATCTGTCGGCCGGTTTTTACGCCCTTGGCCTTGGGTAGAATACAGACATTGCCGATTTAGCTCAGTTGGTAGAGCAACCGCCTTGTAAGCGGTAGGTCATCAGTTCGAATCCGATAATCGGCACCAATTAAAAAGCCAGCACCTTCTAAAGAGGTCTGGCTTTTTTCATTCCACGCCGAACTGATGGGGGTTCTTGCCTGTGAAGCTCGCATAAAAAAGTTTGATCTTTTTCATGTCGGCTTCAATATCGCCGGTCAATACAAAGGCGGGACCCAAGCCCAGGCGTTTATTGCCAAAATCCAAATACCCTGGAATCACCGGAACTTCTGCGCCTAGCGCCACATAATAAAAACCGGTTTTCCAATAGTTCACTTTGCTACGCGTGCCTTCGGGCGGTATGACAATGTGCAAATCCGTTGGCGAATGGCGAAGCAGTGAGATGCAGTTTTCAACCGTGTGATTTGAGCTTTCCCTGTTCACAGAAATACCGCCCAGCCAACGCATGAGCGGGCCGAATGGAAATCTGAACAATTGGTGCTTGCCCATCCAATGGATATGCATCTTCAGTGCAAAAGCAGCCAGCAAGGTAAAAGGAAAATCCCAATTGCTGGTATGCGGCGCGGCAATCACCACACTTTGGCGTACATCAGCAGGCATGCTTCCGTGCAATGTCCAGCCCAATCGATGCAATAACCACGATGAAAAATGCTCAAGTGCAGACGCCACAATGGGCGTAGTGAAAATAGTACGACGCATACAAAACCTGTTTTATTTATGTCACAAAGATAACACCGGATTGTGGCGTCTACGACAACACAAAAAATCAGCGTGACATCACTTTGATACGTATGCGTTGAACGTTATGCCCCTTGCTGCGTAAATGCGCGCAAAGCGAAGGCAACAATTGGCGCAGCTTGGCTGCTGCCGCATTGTGCGCGACCAACAAACACCAGCAATCTTCATCTATGGGTCCGGCCTTGATGTGCAGTGATAAGCCAGCAGGCAAAACCGTTTCAATCGTATGCAAGTAAAGCGAGGACTTTTGATGCAAAGCCAGCATCCCGGACAGCGTGTCAGACTGTGCAATGGCATCCATCACACCATTACGTTGGGGCAGGGTTGGGGGAGGACGACTCATACCGAATTATGGACTCACACACAGGTAAAATGGCTGACTTCTACAAAGGAACCTGCGTCCATAGCTCACCATCCGGTCAGGCGTGGACAAATAGCTTGTATGGCCTTCAATCCACTGACCTATATTTTTGGCAGCCGCAATGACCGGTTGCTCAAGACTTACCGTAAAACCTTAGAGCGCATCAACGCCTTAGAAATTCCGTTGGAATCATTGAGCGATGAAGCTTTAAAAGCCAAAACCACTGAACTCAAACAACGCCATAAGCAAGGCGAAAGTCTGGACAATTTATTGCCAGAAGCTTTTGCTGTCGTGCGTGAAGGTTCTAAACGCGTGATGAAGATGCGTCACTTCGATGTGCAGATGCTCGGCGGCATTGCTTTGCATCAAGGGAAAATTGCCGAAATGAGAACCGGTGAAGGTAAGACGCTGACGGCAACCTTGGCTGTCTACCTCAATGCCTTGAGTGGACGCGGCGTACATGTTGTGACCGTCAATGACTATTTGGCAAACCGTGATGCGCAATGGATGGGACGTCTTTATAACTTTCTGGGTTTATCGGTGGGTGTCAATCTCGCGCAACTGACCAGAGAGGAAAAGCAAAATGCTTACCTCAGTGACATCACATACGGCACCAACAACGAGTACGGCTTTGATTACCTGCGCGACAACATGGTGTATGAATTTGCCGATAGAGTGCAACGAAAACTCAATTACGCCATTGTTGACGAGGTTGACTCTATTTTGATTGACGAGGCGCGCACGCCATTGATCATCAGTGGCCAAGCCGAAGACCATACGCAAACCTACTTGGCCATGAACAAAGTCGTTCCCCATCTGACCCGCCAGGAAGGCGAGTTGGATTTGCGAACAGGTGAAGGTGTCATCACCCCGGGCGACTTCACGCTTGACGAAAAATCTCACCAGGTGTACCTGACAGAACTCGGTCACGAGAAGGCGGAAAAAATACTCTCTGACATGGGGTTATTGCCTGCCGGTGCGTCTTTGTATGACCCGATGCACATCGGTTTGGTTCACCATTTGTATGCGGCATTGCGTGCTCAGCACCTTTATCACTTAGACCAGCATTACGTGAATCAGGGTGGCGAAATCATCATTGTCGATGAGTTCACTGGTCGCTTAATGTCAGGTCGTCGTTGGAGCGATGGATTGCATCAAGCGGTTGAGGCCAAGGAAGGCGTCGCCATCCAGGCTGAAAACCAGACCATGGCGTCCATCACTTTCCAAAACTATTTTCGCTTGTATGAAAAACTCAGTGGTATGACCGGTACTGCGGATACCGAGGCCTATGAGTTTCAGGAAATCTACGGCTTGGAAACTGTCATCATTCCACCGAACAAACAAAGCAGTCGTGAAGATCAATTAGATCGCGTCTATAAAACCACCGAGGAAAAATACAAAGCGGCGATTGACGATATCAAAGAATGTCATGGTCGAGGTCAACCAGTGCTGGTGGGCACCACGTCCATCGAATTATCAGAATTGCTCTCTGGCATGCTCGACGCTGCCGGGTTAAAGCATCAAGTACTCAACGCCAAACAACACGCTAGCGAAGCCGATATCGTGGCGCAGGCAGGCGCTCCCAAATCCATCACCATTGCTACCAACATGGCCGGGCGCGGAACCGATATTGTGTTGGGCGGCAATGTGGAAAAAGCCATCGATAAATTAATGGCAGAAGACCAATTAAGTGAAAGCGACAAAACTGTCCAAGCGCAACAGTTGCGGCAAGCTTGGCTTAAAGACCATGAATTCGTCAAGTCGGTCGGCGGCTTGCGCATCATCGCGACCGAACGTCACGAATCAAGACGCATCGACAACCAATTGCGCGGTCGCTCAGGCCGTCAGGGCGACCCCGGCTCTTCACGCTTTTACCTCAGCCTTGACGACTCGTTGATGCGTATTTTTGCTGGCGAGCGCGTCAAAGCCATCATGGACAGGCTGAAGATGCCCGAAGGTGAGGCTATTGAGGCTGGCATGGTCACGCGCAGCATTGAAAGCGCACAGCGCAAAGTAGAAGCCCGTAACTTTGATATCCGCAAGCAATTGTTGGAATATGACGATGTTTCCAACGACCAGCGCAAAGTGATTTACCAGCAACGCAATGACATTTTGGATGCCAGCAACCTGACCGCACAAATTGCCAGTTTGCGCGAAGGTTGCTTTGAAGATTTGGTGCGCCAGTTTGTACCTGTTGAGTCGGTGGAAGAACAATGGGACATAGCTGGGTTACAACATGTGTTGCGCAATGACTGGCATATTGAATTACCGTTGATGCAACATATTGAAAACGCGCAGGCCATCACTGACGAGGATATTTTGCACATGGTCGTGCAAGCCGCGCATGAAGCATTCCATAGCAAAATCAACTTGGTAGGGGTAGAGCAATTCACACCGTTCATGCGTGCTGTGCTGCTGCAAAATATCGATAGCCATTGGCGCGAGCATTTGTCTTCGTTGGATTATTTGCGCCAAGGTATCCATTTGCGTGGCTATGCGCAAAAACAGCCCAAGCAAGAATACAAGCGCGAAGCCTTTGAGCTGTTCGGTCAGTTGTTGGACATGGTGAAAAATGAAGTCACCCGTATTCTGATGACTGTGCAAATTGAAACGGCCAGCCAGGTCGAGGACGCAGCGCAGGCCATAGAACAACGTGCGGACGCCGTGACCAATCTCACATATTCAGCGCCGGATGAAACGGGTCAGCCTCAGTTATTTGGCGTGACTGCTTCGGATGCTGCTTCTGAACAAGTTGCCGTGGTCGGGCGCAATGAGCCATGTCCTTGCGGCAGCGGTAAAAAATACAAACAGTGCCACGGTAAATTGGTCTGACGCATGGCTGTCAATCTACATATATCTCTACCCGAAGAATTACACGCGGTCGCCGGTGTAGAAATTGGCATCACTGAGGCAGGCGTGCGCAAAGCCAACCGCAAAGACCTGACCGTCATCACTTTAGAGGCGGGTACATCGGTCGGTGCAGTGTTCACCCAAAACCGCTTTTGTGCCGCTCCAGTGCAATTGTGCAAACAGCATCTTGCAACGGGTACTGGCATACGTGCATTGGTGATCAATACAGGCGTGGCGAATGCAGGCACAGGAGAGAGCGGGTTACAAAATGCTTTCGCTGTATGCGAGGCGGTTGCCGCGCAACTGGGTGTCAAGCCGCAACAAATTCTTCCGTTTTCAACCGGCGTCATCATGGAGCCTTTACCCGTGCAACGCATAGTCGATGGGTTACCCCAAGCCATTGCCGCGCGATCTGCTGATCACTGGTCACAGGCCTCTCACGCCATCATGACCACCGACACCTTGCCCAAAGCCATCAGTCGGCAAGTAACTATCGATGGCCATACTGTCACCATCACGGGTATCTCTAAGGGCGCAGGCATGATTCGTCCGAACATGGCCACCATGTTAGGTTTCATTGCTACCGATGCTGACATTGCGCCTGGTTTGATGAACGCGTTGGCTCATGATTTGGCAGAAGCGTCGTTCAATCGCATCACCATCGATGGCGATACGTCGACCAATGATTCCTTTGTGGTCATGGCCACCGGCAAAGCGGGCAATACCCAAGTCACCCACTGGCAAAGCCCTGGCGCAATTGCTTTGAAACAACATTTGACAGAGATTGCCCGCTGGCTGGCGCAGGCGATTGTGCGTGATGGTGAGGGTGCGACCAAGTTCATCACCGTCCATATCGAAGGCGGACGCGACGCCGCTGAATGCCGACAGGTGGCCTATGCGATTGCACATTCACCTTTGGTCAAAACCGCTTTCTTTGCCAGCGACCCGAACCTCGGGCGTATTCTGGCTGCCGTTGGTTATGCAGGTATTGCCGATTTGGACCAAGGTCAAATTGATTTGTATTTGGATAACGTACATGTGGCCACTCGTGGCGGCCGTCATCCCGACTACCTGGAAGAAGACGCGCAACGCGTGATGAAACAGGACGAAATCACTGTGCGTGTATTGCTTGGTCGAGGACAAGCGCATGATCAAGTGTGGACTTGCGACCTGAGCCACGAGTATGTCACCATCAATGCGGATTACCGCAGCTAAGCCATGAACGAATCTCTGGATCGCTTGCTGCACCGCGCTGAATTGCTGATGGCGCGCATAGAGCGTGTCTTGCCTCAACCCCTTCATGCCCCGGACTGGCACTCAGGCATAGCCTTTCGCTATCGCAAGCGCAGCAGCGGCCATGGTGTACTTGAACCAGTGCGACATATCGGTCAGATGTCGTTGAACGATTTGAAAGAAATCGATCAACAAAAAGAAAAAATCCAGCGCAATACTGTGCAATTTATCGAAGGCAAGCCAGCCAACAACGTACTGCTGACCGGCGCGCGCGGAACAGGTAAATCCTCGCTGGTCAAAGCCTGTCTCCATACTTATGCGGCTCGCGGTTTGCGCTTGATAGAAGTCGACAAACAAGACATGATTGATTTGCCCGACATCATTGAAGTGGTGGCTGATCGGCCTGAAAAATTCATTATTTTTTGCGATGACTTGAGTTTTGACGAAGGTGAACCCGGCTACAAAGCACTCAAGTCCATACTTGACGGCACTGTCGCTGCAGCCACTGCCAATGTGCTCATCTACGCCACCAGCAACCGTCGCCATTTACTGCCGGAGTACATGAAGGACAACCTCAGCTACACGCATACCGACGATGGTGAGGTTCATCCGGGTGAAGTGATTGAAGAAAAAATTTCCTTGTCCGAACGTTTTGGTTTATGGGTGAGTTTTTATCCTTTCAGCCAAGACGAGTATTTGCATATCGTTGACCAGTGGCTTGCCTCATTGCAGGTCCCGCCAAACTTATGGGCCCAGGCTCATCCCGAATCGCTGGTGTGGGCGCTGGAGCGGGGGTCGCGCAGTGGCAGAGTGGCGTATCAGTTCGCACGCGATTTCGCTGGTCGTTTAAGTTAGTTGGGCGCATGACATCACCTGTACCTACAAGCGTTCGCATAGTGGATGCCAATCTGCCGCGCACGGGTGGTGCTGAACGTCCACTGACGCAAGTGGCCGTGGGTGTGTTGTTCCGCAAAGATGGTCGCTTTCTTTTGACCACCCGTCCTGCAGGCAAAGCCTACGCAGGTCACTGGGAATTTCCGGGCGGAAAAATTGAACTTGGTGAAACGGTTGCCCAAGCCTTGGTTCGCGAGTTAGAAGAAGAATTAGGCATCACAGCCACTGAGCTGTTACCTTGGAGGACCGAGCGAATTGACTATCCACACGCATGGGTTGAATTGCATTTTTGCAAGGTCTTTCAGTGGCAAGGTGAATTGCAAATGAAAGAAGGCCAGCAGTTTTCGTGGGAATATTTGCCCGTCAGCGTGACACCGTTGTTAGCCGGTACGGTACCGGTATTGGCGTGGCTGGATCAGGCGCAAAGCTCTATTTCAAATTCCGCGTTTCCTACAGCGGTTTGAGTTTTACCTTCCCAGTTCTGGTGTACCAGACGCACCCAGACCATCATTCGATTGCCGCTGATCTCGGGCACCAGACCTAGAGTCTCATCGATGAATAAACGCATCATTTGAAAACGCCCTTGAGGAAGCGCTTGTTGGAATTGGCCTTGTTGCGCAATCACGCGTTGCGGCGATCCGCTTTCACGAAGAAGGCGCATCAGCAAGCTGACACTTTCGTGCAAGGCTTTCAAGGGTTCTGACCATTTCAAAATATCTTGTCGGCGCAAATCCGGATCGCGTTGCTGCCAGGCGTGATAACCGGGCAAATCGAATGCACAAGTGCCGCCTGGCACGGCCACACGGTTGCGCAAACTGCTGAGAAAATCACTTTCGGTCACACATTGGCTGATGCGCGCACCTTGCGTATTGAAACCTTGCAGACATTTATCAATGTTCGATAGCAATTCATCCAGCACATTTTCAGACACAGACGGGTTGCCGCGGTAACTGTTGAATTGGTGTTTATGTCGCTCAAGTTCTTTTAAGATGTCCGACTTCAAGTCAGAGCGGCCACCGACATCGACGATTTCAAACAATGTGGTGAGTGCGAAATGGTGGTCAATCTCGGATGAACGAAGCAGCAGGTGCTCAAATCGCCCAAGCAAATATTCCAAACGCAGATAAGTGCGAATTCGTTCGTTAAATGGATGTTCGTAGAGAATCACAAAACGCGCAGACCCAAGGTTTTTGAAAACAACAGAAATGATAACCGCTAGTCAATCCTGAAATCGGCTTGTCTGGCCTAAAAATACAGTTGGATGTTGTCAGCACAATCTGCCAAGTATTGCAAATTGTCCGAGTCATTGAAAACGACCCAGTCAGCTGCTGACAAACGCTGTGCACGGGAAGCTTGGGTTTCCATGATTTGTTTCACCAACGCAGGAGCCAAATGACTTCTCTTTGTTACTCGCCGGATTTGAGTCTCTGCTGAGCAATCGATGACGAGTACACGGTCGAGTTTTTGGCGCCAATGGGCAGATTCAACCAGCAAGGGAATATCCAGGACAACCAAGGGTTTACCCTCTCTTTTGATTTGAATTTCAGATGCGTTGATCAAATCAAGAACCATAGGGTGCAACAGCGATTGAAGTTGTAGCTTGGCTTGGGGCTGGTTAAACACCAACTCGCGCATACGTTCACGCTGGAGGCTGCCATCCTCTGCTACAAATTGATCACCAAACAGTCGTTGAATTTCTGGCATGGCCGCGCCATGGGGAGCCGTCAATTGGCGTGACAACGCGTCAGCATCGATGACATCCCAACCTCTTCGTTTTAACAAGCCCGCCATGGTTGATTTGCCGCTGCCAATGCCGCCAGTCAGTCCAATGCGTTTGAATACTGTGTGAGCCATAGGTCGGAGTCTATAAGACCCAGAGGCTACATGATCTGCCCCAGTTGGAACACAGGCAAATACAAAGCCACCACCATGCCTCCCACCAGACCACCCAGCACCACGACGAGCACGGGTTCAATCAGTTGCGTAAGAGATTGCACTTGGTGTGCCAGTGCCTCGTCTTGTGCATCTGCCGCCTTGTTCAACAATGCAGACAAGGTACCCGATTGTTCGCCGATATCGATCAACTGAACCAATATAGGTGGATAAAGACCAGAAAAAATGACTGGGTAAGCGTATGTAGCTACGCTCAATTGTCGCAAGGCTTCAGACAGACTGATGCCTTGCAATACTTTGTCGTGTACCGCCAGCGTTGACAGGGCATACATTCGGTTGCTACATGTGCTGGCAACAATATGCAGTGTGTCCAGCAGCGGAAGACCTGACTGCACCAACATAGCCATACAGCGTGTCCAGACAACCAGATTGGCGCTGCTGAGCAAAGTTGAAAGCACCGGCACGCGCAAGGACCAGACCGCCCATTGCCATTGCCAGCGCTCTTTTTTTTGATATTGCCAACGTAAGAAAAAAATGATCACCAACAAAGCCATGACAGTGGGGCCCCCCCAACGCAGCAAATGATGACTCATGCCGAGAATCAGCTGGGTTGCTAAAGGTAAGTCAGCCCCAAAGGAAGCAAAAATAGATTGAAAGACAGGCACCACCCAAATCAGAACGACCGCCACGACGCCCAAGGCAATCAGCAATACAGCGGCCGGATAAACCAATGCCATGCGGACTTGACGCTTAAGTTGTTGTTGCCTTTCGGTATGCATGGCCAGTCGGTTGAGCACATCGTCCAAATTGCCAGACAACTCGCCTGCAGCTACCATTTGGCAATACACATGGTCAAACACCCCATGTTCTTGCAAAGCCTGTTGCAATGACCAACCCGCTTGAATACGCGATATCAGCTGGCCCACCACCACAGCCATGCTTGGACTGCCCAATCCCTTGTGGATCGCTTCAAGAGACTCCAGCAAAGGAACGCCAGAGGACACCAGTGTGGCTAATTGGCGGGTGAAAGCCGTTAATTGCCGTGTGTCAACGGAGGATGCAGACAACTTGTAAATGGATTTGGGCTGCCCTTGTGAATCCGCAGTCTCAAAAATATTATTCATGGGTGGCCGCAAACACTTCTTCCGTCGTGGTTTCACCGGCGGCGACCTTGCGCATGCCGGCTTCGCGCAGGCTGCACATGCCTTCGTGTGTTGCTTGAAGTCCGAGTTCGAGGGCACTGGCTTGTTGCACCATCAGGCTTTGCAAAGCATGCGTGATGGGCATGACTTGGTGGATAGCCAAGCGCCCCTTGTACCCATCCAAACATAAGTGACATCCCACGGCGCGGTAAGCGGTGTCATTTGACAATCGTTGTTTGCAAGCAATACATAAGCGTCGCAACAAGCGTTGGGCACAGATCAGGGTGACGCTGCTGGCGAGGTTAAAACCAGCAATGCCCATGTGACTTAGACGTGCAAGCGTTGAAGGTGCGTCATTGGTGTGCAAAGTAGACAAAACCAAATGACCGGTTTGCGAGGCTTTGATGGCAATATCGGCAGTCGCCAGATCACGAATTTCCCCCACCATCAAAATATCAGGATCCTGACGCAACAGCGATCGCAGAGCAACTTCAAAGCTCAGTCCAATTCGGTCATTGACATTCACTTGATTCGCGCCAGCCAGCACAATCTCAGACGGGTCTTCTACCGTGGCAATATTGACACCAGGCGTATTCAAGTGGTTTAAGCAGGTATACAAAGTGACGGTTTTGCCTGAACCCGTCGGACCAGTGATCAACACCATACCGTTCGGGCGGTGAATGGCTTGGAGCAATTGGGCGAGTTCCTTTTCCGGCATACCTAAGGCTTCAAAGCTCAGCTGCTGAGATTGCATATCCAGAATACGTAACACCAGTTTTTCGCCATGCAAGGTGGGTAGGCTGCTGACACGCATGTCTACCAAGCGATGGTTGACCGCCAGTTGCATCCGACCGTCTTGCGGCAATCGCTTTTCGGCAATATCTAATCGAGATTGCACCTTGATACGCGAAATGATTTGTTCTCGCAGACTTGCTGCGGGTGCTGGCATTTCGTACAACTTGCCGTCGCGTCGAACACGCACGCGAAGCAAGTTATCAAACGGCTCAAGATGGATATCTGACGCTTGCAATTCCAGGCTGTGTTGAAGAAGTTGCGACAACCATTCAACGGCTTGCAAGTCTGGCGGCGCTTGGCGTTCAGTCGTCGTTATGCGTGTATTCATAGCTACTACTTTAAACATCAAAGCGTTGAACTGAGTCAGTTTCGATGATTGAATAAGCCATAGCTACTTAAACATCTGGCAGTTCAGTCAATGCACTGCTGACCACGTGATGGTCGCAAGACGGTGAGTCATGGACTGACTATCACAATGATGCACTGGTGATCACCACCCATATTCCATCAGACAGCTATGTGTCGCTGGGCAAAAAAAAATGCAGCATGCACAGCATGGCGTCTTGTGATGTTCATGCGGTGCAGTAAGTTCTGATATGCAATCAGCCAGTTAAGATGGCACAGCGAAATCAGGCTAAGTGAACATCAACGCCAAATAAGCGGGGTCATCCAGTAGGCTGTTATTGACAAAGTAAGCCAATCGCAGCATCAGGTAATAGGCAGTGGTTAACCACTCTTGCAGATTCATTGACGGCATTATCTTGTGTTAATTTACCGATTCGGAATGATTTATTTACGCTAAAGTGTTCATCATTTAAAAAGGGAACCCCATGAAATTGACCATCAAAATAATTGCGCTTGTGTTGTTGTTGGGGGCGGTGAGTTTGCAATTAACCGGGCATGGTTATGTGTGGAGGGCGCTGACCAGCACATATTTACAAGGACATAGAACAGCCAATATTGACGACGCCAAAAATTTTGATCAGCGCATTATTGCCAAGGGAAACTCTACGCCGTGGCCCAAAGATCCGCGCTACAACCAAACGCCTTTGGCTGCCTATACGCTGGATTATTTGAAAAAATATGGCAGTGCCGCCTTTATCGTGGCACAAAAAGGCGCTTTGGTGCATGAGGAATATTTCGCGCCCTACAACGCCCAAAGTCTGACCAATGCCTTTTCCATGGCTAAAACCATCACCACATTGCAGGTCGGGATGGCCGTCAAACAGGGGTTCATCAGCAGTTTCGATGCACCTTTGACCGAGCAAATCAAGGAATATGCGCAGGACCCGCGCGGACAAAAAGCCACCATTGCCCAACTCTCGGCTATGAAATCTGGCCATGAATGGGATGAAAGCTACTATTTGCCATTGAACATGACCACCGATTTGTACTATGGTAAAAATGCCGAGGCGTTAGTGCTTTCACATGGTTTTGAGCGCGATCCCGGCACCGCATACGAATACAGCAGTGGCAGTACCCAGTTGCTGGGTGTGTTTCTTAAACGTGCGTTGCAGGCCAAAGAGCCGGAGCTTTCCATCAGTGAGCATTTGTCCCGCAGCCTGTGGCAACCCTTGGGAATGGAAAACGATGCGGTCTATACGCTTGACCGTCCGGGCAGTGAAGGCGGCATGGAGCGAACCTACTGTTGTGTGTTTGCCAGTGCCCGTGATTTCGCTCGCGTTGGACAGGTGTTGTTACAAGATGGTCAGTGGCAAGGAAAACAACTGTGGGACAAAGCGTTCATAGAACGCATGCGTCAACCTGATTTACAACCCTATTATGGGCATTCTTTGTGGATGGACTGGAAATACAAACATCCTTTTTACTTGCTACAAGGGCATGAGGGGCAGTACGTCATTGTTGTTCCTTCACACGACTTAGTGATAGTGAGAACTGGTCAGCACCGGGATAAAAAAACACTCGGCCCCAACGGCCAGCTGACGCTGGACATTTACCGCTTTGTAGACCAGGCGGTGGCGTTGGTGCAATAAATTAACGTGCCACTATCTTGATGGCGCGGCCCGACCTTTTGAGAAATGATTAAGCTATTGGCTTTTCTAGGAGATGTTCATGCGTTTAGCCCATAAAACTGTTCTCGTCACTGCTGCGGGTCAGGGCATTGGACATGCCTCCGTCTTGGCCATGGCTGCCGAAGGTGCGACGGTCTGGGCCACAGATATCAACTCTCAAATCCAAAGCACTTTTGCCGGTCACGCCAATATTCAAACCGCTGTGTTGGATGTGATGGACAAAGCGGCCATACATGCACTGGTTAAACGCATAGAAAAAATTGACGCGGTCTTTAATTGTGCGGGTTATGTTCACAGCAATACTGCGCTTGATGCGACCGATGAGCAATGGGATTTCGCCATGAACCTGAATGCGCGTGCCCAGTTTTGGATGATCCAAGCGGTGTTGCCAAAGATGCTGTCTCAAGGTGGCGGCAGCATCATCAATATGTCTAGCGTTGCGTCAAGCATCAAAGGATTGCCCAACCGTTTTGTCTATGGCGTGAGCAAAGCAGCGGTTGTCGGCCTGACCAAGGCCGTGGCCGCAGACTATGTGTCACAAGGCATTCGTTGCAATGCCATTTGCCCCGGCACAGTGGACACGCCTTCACTGCAGGACCGAATCAACAGTCAGTCAGATCCGGTTCAGGCACGCGCTAACTTCATCGCCAGACAACCCATGGGTCGCTTGGCACAAGCGCATGAAATAGCACCTTTTGTCGTTTTTTTGGCCAGTGATGAATCTCGCTTTTCCACCGGCAACACATATTCGGTGGACGGCGGCATGACGATTTAATCTTTACGGCCTCTTGAAATCCCCCATCTGAACCAAAAGTAAGTTCTACCAGAGTGCCTAAGGGGCTCTGGTATTTCATTCACTTGCTTGTTATCAAGGAGATTTCAAATGGCTTATGCATTCGGACGTAATTTGCTTTTAAATTCTGTGGGTTTTGATCGCTTGATTGATGCGTTCCAACAATTCGAAACCGGCGACCCTGCCTCAAGGGCGCAAACTTACCCACCCTACAACATAGTCAAACAAAGCGAAAATCACTATGTGGTGGAAGTCGCTGTGGCTGGCTTCAAACAAGAAGACATAGACATCACCATAGAGGGCAACAAACTAAGCATTGTTGGCAAGGTACAAGGCAACGCCCAGGGTGATTATTTGCATAAAGGTATTGCCGCGCGGGACTTCAGTCACCAATTCACATTGGCAGAAACTGTGGTGGTCAGGTCAGCTGACCTTGTCAATGGTTTGCTGGTGATACGTTTGGAAAATGTCATTCCAGAAGAAAAGTTGCCACGCAAAATCATGATTGGCGGTACAGACAAACACGTGGTTGAGGCGCGTTTAGCCGCCTGATAAGGACTCACGCAGTCGCCACAGCCCTCGGCTATCACAAGCCGAGGGCTTTTTTTATTTTTGGCAGACATTTGCAACGACAATGTTTGCATGACTTCGAATTTTTCACAGTTGCTCGCGCAGCGTCAGTTCATGCGTTTCTGGCTTGCGCGCATTTTTGGTATTTCGGCCCATCAAATGCTGATGCTGGCAATCAGTTGGCACATGTATGAGTTGACTGGCAGCGCCTGGGATCTGGGCTTGGTTGGCTTGTTTCAATTCATCCCTGCCTTGGTCATGGCCTTGCCCGCAGGGCATGTGATTGATCGCTTGCACAGAGGGCGTATTTTTGCCACTTGCATGTTGGTATTGGCCTCGGTTGCTGTGGTGTTGGGTTGGGCCACGTGGCATGGGCAGGCCAGTCGGGAATTGATTTTTCTGGTCGCCTGGATTTTGGGACTGACCAGAGCCTTTCAAATGCCGGCGCAGCAAGCGATCACCCCGTTGTTGGTACCCAAGGAATTGTTTCAGCGTGCCGTTGCACTTAGCTCCACAGGCGTAGAAGTCGCAGTGATTTGTGGTCCTGCTTTGGGCGGTTTTCTTTACCTCAACGGCGCCTTAACGGTGTACAGCGTCTGCGCTGTGTTGTTTACTTTGTCAATGATGTTGACTCTGTGGGTGCA
>Ga0114972_10001650_pt1 | contig 16725 bp, 14 predicted proteins | sample M_140807_EF_Meta_FD_87354 | JGI IMG/M metagenome (GOLD analysis project Ga0114972, IMG submission 87354) | Freshwater microbial communities from Lake Montjoie, Canada to study carbon cycling - M_140807_EF_MetaG | ecosystem: Environmental > Aquatic > Freshwater > Lake | place: Lake Montjoie... | reverse complement strand
GACCAACTGGAGCCTTTCGTTCTCGATGCCCAGTCAGATCACCAGCATCTGGAATGCCACGGTCATCAGCCAATCGGGAACGACCTTCAACATCAACGCTGCCGCCTACCCCTGGCAAAACTCCATCCCACCGGGGGGGAGCGCGTCCTTCGGGTTCATGGGAAGTCCCGGGAATGTGAAGACCGCACCGACGGGCTTTACCCTGACTACAGTCGGATCAATCGCCAAGCCGACTCCAACTCCTGCCCCGACCGCCACTCCTACTCCAACGCCGTCGGCCACACCCACGCCTTCACCCACGGCTGCCCCATCGCCGACTCCAACTTCCGTTAGTTCGGCCGGCTACCTCTCCGCCAAGGGGAACCAGATCGTCGATTCCAATGGGAATACGGTCCGTATCACGGGGGTGAACTGGTTTGGATTCGAGACAGGAAACCAAGTCCCTCATGGACTCTGGACCCGGGATTATCACTCCATGCTCGATCAGGTGAAGGCCCTCGGGTTCAACACGCTCCGGATTCCCTTCAGCAACCAGATGCTCGCCAGCGGTGCGGCCACCAGCAGCATCAACTACAATACGAATCCCGATCTGCAGGGTCTCACCCCCATCCAATGCATGGACAAGGTGATTGCTTACGCCGGACAGATCGGACTGAAGGTCATCCTCGATCGTCATTCCGCGAAGGCTGACAACTATCCGAATGAAGATGTCTGGTATATCCCGGGTGACAGCTACTACACCGAGGCCCGGTGGATCAATGACTGGGTCATGCTTGCCAAGCGCTATGCGGGCAACACCACGGTGATCGGCGCTGATCTCTTCAACGAACCCAAGAAGACGGCAACCTGGGGCAACAGCGCCCCTTCCACCGATTGGAACAAGGCCGCCGAACGCTGTGCAAATGCTATTCTGGGAGCGAACCCAAACTGGCTCATCATCGTGGAGGGTGTCGAAAAGTACAATAACCAGACCACGTGGTGGGGCGGAAATCTCACCGGTGCAGCCCAATATCCGGTGGTGCTCACCGTGGCGAACAAGCTCGTTTACTCAGCTCATGATTATCCCGCGAGTGTCTTCGCCCAGTCTTGGTTCTCGGACCCCACCTACCCAAAGAATCTTCCCACGGTTTGGAACTCCAACTGGGGATACATTTTCCAGAGCCAATCCGCCCCGGTGCTGGTGGGTGAGTTCGGGAGCACGTTGGCCGCAGCGAGTGACCAGACCTGGATGAAGAGTCTGCTCTCCTACATGAATGGTGACTTCACGCTCTCGGGCACCAACTCGCTGACCTCCGGTCAAAAAGGGGTCAGTTGGACCTACTGGAGCCTGAATCCAGACAGCGGCGACACGGGCGGCATTCTCAAGGATGACTGGACGACCGTTGACACCAACAAGATGTCTTATCTCAAGTCCAGCCTCGCTCCCTTGATCGGAAGCCCATCGGGCGCGGGAACCACAACGCCAACGCCCACTCCTGCGCCGACTCCGGTGGCAACTCCAACTCCTTCGCCCACGGCATCCCCAACGCCCACGCCTGTGGCAACTCCGATACCCGTGGCTGGGACCAATTCCGCGACTACCGCCATCTTTCCCCAGGCCTCGGTGAACATCTCTGTGACCAGCGACTGGGGTAGCGGCTTTAACGGTCAGGTGGTTATTTCCAACACCTCCAGTCAGACCCTGACCAACTGGACCGTCTCCTTCCAGATGTCGCCTGTCATCTCCACCATCTGGAGCGCCGGGATCGTCTCTCAATCCGGTGGTAACTACACGATCAATGCCGGTTCGAGTACCTGGAACAATTCCATTGCTCCCGGAGCCAGCGCGACCTTCGGCTTCTCGGCATCGCCCTCACTGGGCGGAGTGGCTCCGAAGAGTGTCGGCTTCTCGACTCAGGCGGCTTCCTCGACACCGGTGGTCACGCCGACTCCTACCCCTGCTCCTGTGGCGACCCCGACGCCTGCTCCGCCCCCCGTGGCAACGCCCACGCCAACACCCGCTCCCACCCCTGCAACGACTCCCGTGGCCACACCCACTCCGTTTCCTGCTCCCGCGGCAACGCCGACACCAAGCCAGTCAACGGCGTTCAACTACGCCGAGGCCGTTCAGAAATCGCTCTACTTCTACAACTGCCAGAAGCTGGGCAAGCTCCCCAGCAACAACATCGTGCCTTGGAGGGGAGATGCCGCCACCAATGATGGGGCTGACAACGGGATCGACCTTAGCGGGGGATACTCGGATGCCGGCGATCATGTGAAATTCGGTCTGCCCATGGCCAGTTCGATGACCCTGCTAGTCTGGGGTGGCATCGACAATGCCGCTGGCTACCAGAAGTCGGGCCAGACCAAGGGGCTGCTCGATGTCGTCCGCTGGGGGACCGATTACCTCATCAAGTCACACCCCTCCGCCAATGTCTTCTACGGTCAGGTTGGAACTGGATCCGCGGATCATGCCTTCTGGGGGCCGCCTGAGGTCATGGCGATGGCTCGTCCTTCCTTCGCCCTTACTACGACGAAGCCCGGCACCGAGGTTGCCGCGGAATCGGCAGCGACTCTGGCTGCCGCGTCGATTCTCTTCCGCAGCAGTGATCCGGCCTATGCCGACCTGTTGCTCGCTCATGCCAAGACTCTCTACAACTTCGCCGACATCTATCGCGGGACCTACACGGCGGCGATCCCCGATGCGGCCTCCTACTACAACTCCTTCTCGGGGTATTACGATGAGCTGGTCTGGGGCGCCGCATGGCTCTATCGCGCCACCGGTGATACGACCTACCTGAACAAGGCCGAGACCCTCTATAGCCAGAACATTGCTGGTCAGAAACTCATCTGGACTCATGCCTGGGATGACAAGAGCTATGGCGCCACTGTCCTGCTTGCAGAGTTGACGGGGAAGAGCATCTACAAGGCAACGGCCGAGGATTGGCTCAACTACTGGACTGTCGGCAACAGTGCAGGAGCTAAAGTCGCCTACACGCCCAGCGGCCTAGCCTGGCTTGACCAGTGGGGATCGCTCCGATATGCGGCCAACACCGCGTTCCTCGCTCTGATCTATGCTGACAAGGTCCGCGACATTGGCACCCGCTACCACGATTTTGCCAAGAGTCAGATCGATTATATCCTGGGAAAGAACCCCTCCGCACGCAGCTATGTTGTCGGCTTCGGCAACAACCCACCGATCAACCCACACCATCGGGGTGCGCACGGAAGTTGGAGCGGCGACATCGCCAGCCCGGTCAACAACCGCCACATCCTCTACGGAGCGCTCGTTGGAGGGCCCAGCAGTGCCTCGGACTCGTCTTACACCGACGACCGCAGCAACTATGTCTGCAACGAGGTGGCCCTTGACTACAACGCGGGTTTCCAGGGTGCGGTTGCCCGTCTGGCCCAGGAGTCGGGCGGCACGCCATTGACGATCTTCCCCCCCGCCTCGGAGAGCGGAACGCTTGGTGACGAATACTTCGTTCAGGCGGCAGTCAACCAGCAGGGAAGCGGCTTCATGGAAATCAGGGCCGTCCTGAACAACCGATCGGCTTTCCCTGCGCAGGGATCGACACGGTTCGCCTTCCGCTATTACCTCGATCTGACCACGCTCTTCGCGGCCGGATATGATGCCTCGACCATCACCGTCACATCGAACTACATCCAGAACGGAACGGCAGCATCCGCTCTCCAAGTCTATGATGCCGCCCGGCACATATACTTTGTGAATGTCGACTTCACGGGCACGCTCATCCAGCCAGGCACCGGCACCTCCTTCTGGAGGGAGGCCCAGTTCCGCATGACGCTCAGGCAGGGGATCCCCACCACTGCGTGGAACCCAGCCAAAGACCCCTCCAATGCGGGTCTCCTGATCGGCGGTAACAACCTCACCACCACGACGAAGATTCCGGTCTACGAGAACGGAACCCTCCTCAACGGATCCAATCCCTGACATCAGGGCAAAAACTTGTCCGGCGTTCCACTGAAGGAACAAGGCGTGTTTACCCCTTGACCACGAAGTTAACGAGCTTGCCCGGGACGGCGACGACTTTGATGACTTCCTTGCCGGCGATCTGCGCGGCGAATTTTTCGTGGGCGCGCGCGGCGGCCTCGAGTTGTTCGCGCGTGGCGTCCTTCGGCGCGACGATTTTGTCACGCACCTTGCCGTTGATCTGCAGGACGATCTCCACCTCGTTCTCGACCAGCAGCGACTCCTCATGCGCGGGCCATGCCTGCGCGTGGGCCGCACCCTCGAAGCCGGGGAACTTCTGCCCCAGCTTTTCCCAAAGCTCCTCCGCCATGTGCGGGGCGAACGGGCCGAGCAGGAGAAGAAGGGTGCGCAGAGCCGAGACCGGGCGTTTCTCCGCGGAGGTCAGCTCGTTCACACAGACCATCATCTGGGCAATCGCCGTGTTGAATGAAAGGGTGGTGAGATCGGCGGTGACTTTTTTGATCGTCGCGTGCAGCACGCGGAGTTGTGATGCGGTCGGTTCGGTATCCGCCAGAGCGTCCGAGAGTTGCCAGCAGCCCTCCTGATCCTCCTGCATGACGAGGCGCCACACGCGCGCGAGGAAGCGGTAAACGCCTTCCACGCCCTTCATGCTCCACGGCTTCATCTGCTCGAGCGGACCCATGAACATCTCGTAGAGGCGGAAAGCGTCCGCGCCGTATTCATTGATCACCTCGTCTGGATTGACCACATTGCCGCGGCTCTTCGACATTTTTTGTCCGTCATTGCCGAGGATGATCCCCTGGTTGACGAGACGCTGGAAAGGTTCCGGCGTGGGCAGATGCCCGAGGTCGTGCAGCACCATGTGCCAGAATCGCGAATAGAGCAGATGCAGGACGGCGTGCTCCGTGCCGCCGACATAAAGATCCACGCCGCCGGGTTTGCCTTTCCCGTCGCCCAGCCAATAGCGCGCGGCTTCCTCGCCGACGAAGCGTTCGCGGTTCGTCGGGTCGCAGTAGCGGAGGTAATACCAGCAGGATCCGGCCCACTGCGGCATGGTGTTCAGTTCGCGACGCGCGGTGCCCGAGTAATGCACCCAGTCCGCGGCTTTCGAGAGCGGAGGTTCCGCGGTGCCGGTGGGTTTGAAGTCGGCCAATTCCGGCAAACGGACGGGAAGCTCGCTGTCGTCGAGCGCCCGGTGCCGTCCGTTTTCCCAGACCACGGGAAACGGCTCGCCCCAATACCGCTGGCGTGAAAAAAGCCAGTCGCGCAGCTTGTATTGCACCGTGGCGCTGCCGAGTCCGCGTTCCTGCAGCCACAGCGTGATCTTCTTTTTGGCCTCGGCGGTCGGGAGCCCATCGAGGAGGCCCGAGTTGATGGCCGTGCCCTCTCCGGTGAAGCAGCCTTCCGCGGGTTGAGTTGGCTTCACCACCTCGATGACTGGGAGATCGAATTTCTTCGCGAAGGCGAAATCACGATCGTCGTGCGCCGGCACGGCGATGATGGCGCCGGTGCCGTAGCCGGTGAGCACGTAGTCGGCGATCCAGACTGGTAGGTGTGCACCGTTGACCGGGTTGACTGCATACGCGCCGGTGAAGACACCGCTTTTTTCCTTCGAGGCATCCTGGCGGTCGCGTTCCGATTTGGCTGCGGATCTACGGATGTATTCTTCCACCGCATTTCGCTGCTCGTCCGTGGTGATTTCGGCAACGAGCGGGTGCTCCGGCGCGAGCACCATGTAGGTCGCGCCGAAGAGGGTGTCCGGTCGCGTGGTGTAGACGGTGATCTTGCCTCCGTTGCCCGCGAGCATGAAGTCGACGAACGCACCCTCCGACCTGCCGATCCAGTTCTTCTGCAGGAGTTTGATCGATTCGGGCCAGTCGAGGGTGGGTAACCCATCGATCAACCGCTCAGCGAAGTCGGTGATCCGCAGCATCCATTGGCGCATGGGGCGGCGTTCGACTGGAAATCCGCCGACCTCGCTTTGCCCGTCGACGACCTCTTCGTGCGCCAGCACGGTGCCGAGCTCCGGGCACCAGTTGACCGGCATCTCCGCGACATACGCGAGGCGCACGCTGTCGGGGTCATCGCCCCGATAGGTCGAGATCGGCTCCGCTCGATTGGTCGCGAGATTGAACCAAGCATTGTAAATCTGCAAAAAAATCCACTGCGTCCAGCGCACGTAATCCGGATCCGTCGTGTTGACCTCGCGCGACCAGTCGTAGCTGAACCCTATGCGCTGCAATTGTTGTTTGAAGCGCTCGATATTCTTCGCTGTTGTCACCGCAGGATGCTGTCCGGTCTTCACCGCATACTGCTCGGCCGGAAGCCCGAACGCGTCCCAGCCCATCGGGTGCAGCACATTGAATCCGCGCATGCGGTGATGGCGCGCAAGGATGTCCGTCGCGGTGTAGCCCTCGGGATGTCCGACGTGGAGGCCCTCGCCGCTGGGGTAGGGGAACATGTCGAGCACATAGTATTTCGGACGCGCCGCATCGAATTCGGGTTCACCCGGGTTCGGCGTGCGGAAGGCTGAGGTTTCGGCCCAGCGTTCCTGCCACTTGGGCTCGAACTCCGGGAAGGGATACTGTTTGCGTTGGCTGGACATGCGGCTTGCCCTGAGGGCTTGGAACCGGGCATTTTGCCGGGAATGACGGACGTGTCAAAGCAACGACTGCTTCTCGCCACCCGCAATGCCCACAAAACGCGCGAGGTGCGGGAAATTCTCGGTGCCGGTTGGATGGTGGAAGACCTCGCGCTGCTCCCCGGTTCGCCGGAGGTGGAGGAGACGGGCGCCACATTCGAGGACAATGCGCGGCTCAAGGCTCTGGCCGCCTCGCCGCATTACGGCGGCTGGGTTGTGGCGGATGATTCGGGACTCGAGGTGGATGCGCTCGGCGGCGAACCCGGTGTCCGCTCTGCCCGTTTTGCCGGTGACAGGGCCGACATGGAGGAAAATCGCGCCCTGCTGCTGCAGCGGATGCAGGGTTTGGCGGATCGCGCGGCCCGCTTCCGCTGCGTGCTGGCTCTGGCCCGCGATGGGCGGGTCGTGCGCGTTTTCGACGGCGTCGTCGAGGGGGTCATCAACGCCGGCGAACGCGGTGGCGGAGGGTTCGGCTACGATCCTCTCTTCGTGCCTTCCGGCGGAACCGCGACCTTTGCCGAGATGACAGCACAGGAAAAACATGCGCTCAGCCACCGGGGGCGCGCGATGATGGCGCTGGCCGAATTTTTGCGTACGACCGCTTAGTTCGCCGCGAAGCTGCGGTCGGCGATCTGCTGGGCACGCAGGCCCTTCCAATTGTTCCGGTTTATCACCCGCTGTTTGATGCCCTGCGGCGTATTCGGGTAGTTCAGGTCGGGGCGGTGACCCGCCAATCCCCAGCGGCCGGTGATTTGCTTTCTCGTATCCGGCCCATACCAAACGGTCGTCTCCTTGGAGGCTTTGTAGGGCACATCTTTTTCCGGGTGCACGTAGGGCATCGGTTTGTATGGATAGTAGGGGCCGGTCAGCTCGCGGCGGTTTTCCGGGGTGGCGCAGGCTGTCAAGCATGCGCAGGCGACGACGAGGTGGAGGGCTCTGAACATGGAGTCCTTATACACGGTCCCGGACCGGTTTGGGAGTCAAAACGATGCCGGGCTGGTCGCAGCCTGCTCCGGCGGCGAGAGAGGCACCTGGGCCGCGGGGTGCTCGGCGTCGACTGGTTGGATCAGGGGCTGTCCGTCCGTGGCGCAACCTGTCGCCAGCAGGCACAACAGCAGGCAGAGGGGCTTCATGGCTTGCGCGAGAATCCGACCGAGAGCAGCGCCATGAGTTGGGTCGAGGCGGCCTCCAACTCGGCGATTAGCGACTGGACGCGGCCGCGAAAAAACGCGTAGGCGGCCATGGCGGGAATCCCGATGACGAGGCCCGCCGCGGTCGTAACCAGCGCCTCGGAGACGCCCTCGGCCAGCATGATCGGCCGGGAGGACACGATGTCGCTGGCTACCACGCTGAAAGATTTGATCATGCCCAAGACGGTGCCAAAAAGCCCGAGCATCGGCGCGATGGTGCCGATATCGGCGAGGTATGCGATGCGCTGAATGAGGGCAGCCGCCTGACGTGTGCCTTCCGTCTCGGCGATTTCGCGCGCTTCCGCGATGGTGGCCTCCGGGTGCTGCGTGACGAAATCGAGCGTGCGCTGCATGATGCGAGCTACTGCTTCGCGATGGCGATTGGAAATGGCGAGCAGACCGAGGTAGTCGCGCTTCCGGAGGAGGGCGTCGGCAGTGGACATGTATTTCCTCGTGACCACCGCGCCTCGGCGCAGGGTGAAAAGATAGATGAGCACAAGCATCACGGCCACGACCGAAAGGATGCCGAGCGGTATCATGACCGGTCCGCCGGACACGATGACCTCCCAGAGGCTGGCCTCAGCCCGGGGTGGCGGTGGCGGGGCCCCAGCCGTCTGGGCCGCCGCGCCGGAGGCGCCGACTAGAAGCAGGAATACAGCCAGACGTTTCACCGGGGGAAAGGTTAACCAACCGCCCTGCTGATGCAAGGATGGCGGCGCGCCGCTCCGCAGCTATATTTGCGGCCGTGTCATCCGCCGCCGGACAGCCCGAGATGCGTGCGCGCCTCCATGAGGTGCCGCACAAGCCCGGCGTCTACCTGATGCGCGACCGCTTCAACAGCGTCATCTATGTCGGCAAAGCGCGCGACCTCCGTAAGCGGTTGGCCCAGTATTTCACGCCGGCCCGATCCCGTTTGGCCGACCTGAAAACACGAGCCCTCCTCGACTCGGTCTGGGATTTTACCATCCACGTGGTCCGCTCCGATGCGGAGGCCGTGCTCCTTGAGGGGAGGCTCATCAAGGAATACCGGCCGAAATACAATATCTCCTTCCGCGATGACAAAAACTTCCTCCAGCTCAAGGTCAACCTCGAGGATCCCTTCCCGCGTTTCCAGTTGGTGCGCATCAAAAAGAACGATGGCGCGCGCTACTACGGGCCCTACGCGCACTCCGGGGCCTTGCGCGCAACGATCGAGGTGCTCAAACGCAAGTTCGGCCTGCGCTCCTGCCGGCCGCGATCACCCGGCGAGAAAGATTACCGCCACTGCCACGACGACATCATCAAAAACTGTTCAGCGCCCTGCGTGGGCAAGATCGGGGAGCAAGAATACCGTGAGCGCGTCCTTCAGGCCTGCGCCTTTCTCGAGGGACGGAGCAAGGAGATCCCCTCCGAGTTGGAGGAGGAGATGCAGGCGGCAGCCGCGCGGCAGGACTTCGAAAAGGCTGCGGCCTTGCGCGATTTCATCACCGCACTCCGCCGTACGTCGGCCCGCTCTCGGCGTTTCCTGCGTGGGGATGCCTTGCCTTCGGCGCGAGATCCGCAGGGCGACCTCGTGGCTCTCGGCGAGGCGCTCGGGTTGCCGCGACCTCCGGCACTGATGGAGTGTTTCGACATCTCGAACATCACCGACACGCACGTGGTCGCTTCCATGGTGCGCTTCAAGGATGGGATCCCCGACCGCTCGAGCTACCGCCGCTTTCGAATCAAGTCGGTCAAGGGGCAGGATGATTTTGCCAGCATGGCCGAAGTGGTGCGCCGGCGGTATGCGCGGTTGCTGGCGGCGGCGCGCGAAGCGCATCCCGAGGCTGCGGAATTTTCGCAGGAGGAACCGGGTGAGGCGGTGGCCAGGCTCGATCTTCCCGCGGTAGCGCGTATCCCGGATCTCATCGTGGTGGACGGCGGCCGCGGCCAGCTCTCCAGTGCCTGCGGCGAACTGCGTCGCCTCGGTCTTCAGCGCCAGCACATCATCGGCCTAGCCAAGGAGAGGGAGGAAATTTACTTTCCCAACAACCCGCAGCCCCTCCGGTTGCCGCACGACAGCGGCGCATTGCAACTGCTCCAGCGCATCCGCGACGAAGCGCACCGTGTGGCCAACGGCTACCACCAGCTGCTCATGAAGCGGCGCATCTCCGAGAGTGTGCTCGACGACATCGATGGCATCAACAAGGCGCGCAAGCAGGCGCTCCTGCGAGTTTTCGGATCGGTCGAACGGCTGCGTCAGGCGTCGGAGGAAGATATCGCGCGTGTTCCTGGCGTGGGGGAGCGTTTGGCCCGCGGCCTCAAAGCCGCTCTAGTCAGGGAACGGAAGACGGGCTGATTTCCATCGACAGGTCGACAGCGCGTGCGGAGTGGGTGAGCGCGCCTACCGAAACGCGATCTACGCCCGTCTCGGCGATGGCCCGCACCGTCTGCAAATTCACTCCACCGCTCGCCTCGAGTAGGACCGGGCTGCTGCCGCGCAAAAGCACTGCCTCGCGCAGTTGCTCGTTATCCATGTTATCCAAGAGGATGACGTCGATGCCGCGCAAATTAAGCAACGTCCGCACCTGCCCGAGGTCGTCGCATTCTATCTCGATCGTGATACCTGGTCGCTTTTGCTTCGCCAGATCGACTGCGGTCTGCAGCGCCGCCGCATCGCGCGCCACGATGAGATGGTTGTCTTTGGCGAGCACCTGATCAAAGAGGCCGAAGCGGTGATTTGTTCCGCCCCCCGCCGCAACGGCGAGGCGCTCGAATTCGCGCAGGCCAGGCGTCGTCTTGCGTGTGTCGAGAATCGCTGCTTTCGTTCCCGCCACCGCGTCGACGAACCGCCGGGTGAGTGTCGCGATGCCCGAGAGGCGTTGCAGAAAATTCAGTGCGGTCCGTTCCGCCGCCAGCAAGGCGCGGGTGGGACCGCGGACGGAAAGAATTGGGTGACCTACTAGAACAGATTCCCCATCGCAAGCTTCCATCATCACCCCGATCGACGGATCGACCGAGCGGAAAACTTCCGCGGCAACATCTGCGCCTGCGATCACGCAAGCTTCCCTCGTAACAATTACGGCCTGCGAGGCATGGTTCGCCGGGATAAAGCAATCGGACGTGATATCACCAGTCCCCAGGTCTTCCGCCAGCGCCCGACGGATCGTATCAATGGCCGACGGGCTCATCGATTTGCAGTAGTTCTTTCTGCCAGGGCAGCAAATGCGCTCCGTTTTCCTGGGCGACCGACATCAGGGTCATCCGCGAAGCGATGAGGGAAGGATCCATCCCCACTTCCCGCGCGATCTTGTCGCGCTTCTCGCGCAGTTGCTCGAACCGTCGGCAGGCGGCGTTGGAGGGGCGCGCCTTGCGCTCCCGCTCGAACACCGGCCACTCGCTTTCCGGCAGGTCCATCGCGTCCCGCAGGACTTCTTTCATCCGGCCGTAGCGCGCGCCAGGCATGCGGTGCATTTCAAAGTCGTGGCCTGCGGCGGTGGCCTGCGCGACCTCGATCAAGCGGTCGTTGGAAATGACATGAAAGGTCGGGCGATCCCACGCGCTAGCCTCGGCGTCGCGCCAATGCCAGAGGGCCCGCAGCACGGCGGCCTCGCGCGGGTCGAGCTTGCTGCTGCCACTGATGCGCCATGCGTTTTCCCGGTCGCGCTCTCGTGGTTCGCGGGCGTTGTTGACCATGAGTTCACACGACTGCAGATACCAATCCCAGCGGCCCAGCTCGCGCAGCTTGTTCTCCAAAATGTCGGCCAGTTCGAGCAGGTAGCGCACGTCGTTGAGCGCGTATTCCTCCATCTTCGCCGGGAGCGGGCGCCGTCCCCAGTCGGCGCGCTGCGAGGCCTTGCACAGTGTGACCCCAAAGAATCTCTCCACCAGCGCGGCGTAGCCTATCTGCTCGAGCCCGGCGAAGCGCGCGGCGATCGAGGTGTCGAAAATGTCGCGCGCATCGAAAGCCGGGTGCCGTCCGAGCAGCCGCAGATCGTAGTCCGCGCCGTGGATGACGATACGGTGCCGCGAGAGCGAGGCGTAAAAGTCGCCCAGATCCGCCTCCGCCAGTGGATCGATGAGCCATCCGCCCTCCGGCGAGGAGACCTGCACGAGGCAGATTTTTTCATGGTAGCTGTGCAGGCTGTCGGCTTCGGTATCGAGTCCGATGACCGGGTGGATGGCGAGGCGGGAGATGAACTCCGCCAGCTGTTCCTGATGGGAGATCAAGGTTCGTCGATGAAGGCCATGTCCGGCGGTAGGTCGCCAGCGCGGCGGGCGCGCGGCTCGCGGACTTCGGTTGTCCCCTCGACGGGGGCGGTGACAAATGGTCCGCCTGCGAGGGGGGCGGGCTCGGTGAAGGCAACGTCGGGCACATCGCTGAACTTTCCTTCGAGCGGGAAATCCTTGCGCAGCGGGTGGTAGGGGTAGCCCTCCCACATGATGATGCGTCGCAGGTCGGGATGATCGGCGAAGCGGATGCCCATCATGTCCCAGATCTCACGCTCGTGCCAATTGGCTGTGGGCCAGAGGTCGCAGACCGTGGGTACGGACGGCTCATCCTCCCCGGCCGCGGCCGTTTTCAGGCGCAGGTGCAATCCGCTGGTCAGCGAATACAGTTCGTAGACGACCTCATAGCGAGGTTCGTGCTCAAAGTTGTCGAGGCTGGATATGTCTAGCAGAAGGTCGAAGCCCAGTTCGTCGCGGCAGAATTCGCAGACTGCACGCAGGGAGTCGGTCCCGATCTCCAGCGTTAGTTCGCCGCGGAATTCGGCGCGGCCTTTGATCGCCGCCCCGAAACGTGACGCCAGCGCGTCGTTGAGTTGCGCGAGGGACATTTAGATCGAGGCGAGCAGTTCCTTCTTCTGGTCGAGGAAGGAGGATTCACCCATGATTTTTTTCTGCAACTGCATGAGGCCGTCGAGGAGTGCTTCCGGGCGCGGGGGGCAACCCGAGACATACACATCGACCGGAACGAGATGGTCGATGCCCTGCAGCACGGCGTAGCTGCGATACATGCCGCCGGAGGAGGCGCAGGCGCCCATCGCGATGACCCATTTCGGATCAGCCATCTGATCGTAGATTCGCTTGACCGCCAGCGCCATTTTGTAAGTTACCGTGCCGGCCACGATCATGACGTCCGCCTGGCGTGGAGAAAACCGCATGACCTCCGCGCCGAACCGCGCGATGTCGAAGCGCGATGCGCCCGCGGCCATCAACTCGATCGCGCAGCAGGCCAAGCCCATGGGCATCGGCCACAGCGAGTTGCTCCGCATCCAATTGATGGCGGTGTCCAGCTGGGTGAAGATGACATTGCCCTCGATCTTCGAATCGTAGGCGTATGGGCTGCTCTCGCTCATGCGGGTTCCAGAATAATTTCCCCGCGCGCCACTGCAAGGCGCAATCTTCGCCGGGTTTGTGGAACCGTTTTACTCACAACCCTTTCTCCGGAGGGGCATGGTTCGGATCCCATAGGATCAGTTGCATCAGTTTTTCGCCAGCGGGCCCGAATCGGGGGTGATCTGCAGATCCGCTGAGCAGCGAGCGCGTGGCCTCTGCCGGGGGAATGTCCGAGGGTTTGACCCACTCAACGCGCGGCTCGGTGACCTCCCCGGTCGCCGCATCCGCTGCGATCGGAAAACCCGCCGCTGTGAAGGAGACAAGCCACGACTCCGCTTTTGCCCGGTTGCCTTTCACCAGCCAGGGATAACGCCGCACCAATTGGAAATGCGGCGATGCGGGTATGCGCACACGGAAATACGGCTCTCGGGTCCGGATGAAGCCGGGCACGGTCAGCGACGGATCTTTTTTCTGCGCAAGATAGAAAGCTGCGGTATCGAGTCCCATGAGGTTGATGCCGTTGTAAACACCATGCTTGTTGGGTGTCGGGAAGTTTGCCTGGTGCCATGACTCGAACCCGTCGTTCCAGAGAATGGCGATTTCGAGATGCAGGTGGGCGCGTTCGCGGTTGATGCCATCGCCGGTGTGACCCATGCGGCCGAGGCGAGTGCCTTGACGCACGGATTGCCCGGCTTGCACGTCGAGCGAATCGAGATGTGCATAAATCGTGTAGACCGGCGAATCATCCACACGGTGCTCGATGACGATATATTTTCCGTAGTTGGAATCGCGGGCTGCGCTGCTGGTGTGGACGACGCGGCCATCCTCCACGGCGACCACCGGGTCGAGAGGCTCTCCGGCCGCATCACGGTGGAGCGGCTGGATGTCGATGCCTTCATGAAACTTGACCGGCACGATTTTTCCGGCGATGCGCTGCGGTCCGCGTGTGAAGCCGTAGCCGCCGCCTTGCCAGGGTTTGGATTTCTGGCCCTCGAAATCCCGGTCGACATACATATAAAAATCCTGCGGCCTCCCGTCTAAAATGGCGTCATTGGCCGTCGGCAGCACGGGGGTGAAAGCAGCAGCCCGGAACGCGACCCCGGCTGAGAGTAGTGCCACCCAGAAGCTGCCACGCATCAGCGTTTCTTCTTTTTGCCCTCTTGCCCGACGACGGGAAATACCGTTTCCATCACTGCGATGTCATCCGCGGAGAGCCCCCTCGGAATGCTGAGAATGCCGTCGTCGATCGGACGGTCGATGAGCAGGTTGCTGACCATGCGGCCGTTGAGCATGACGACAAGAAACTCCCCCTTTTTTGTCGACGTGTGCTGCTGCAAAAGGCGCGATCCGTGAGGACCCAATTTCAGGTAGACCCCCTGGCTGCCGTCGGCGGCGGCGAAAGGATAGATGGCATCCACCTCGCTTTGTGTGATCAGGGCCATGCGCTGGAGGAAGACTGGCTGCCCGTTGAGCAGCATCGCGGGAATGGCGAAAGACGGGGCCTCCGACTCGCTGCCTTGGGCATGGATGCGCAGGTCGATGACCGGTTTCTTCGCGCCGGCCACGCAGAGGAGCGCGGCGAGGGCAGCGGCCAAGCGGAGGGATTTCACGCCCCAGCCTAAGCCTCTCCGCGCAGGAATTGCAACCGCGCGGCAAAGCCGCTTAACTGGTTGAAATGACCAACCGTCTCGCCCTTGCTTTATGCATCATTCTGCTCGCGGCGTGTGCCGCCCCGCGCCAAGGCGCGGAAGATACTTGGGGCTCCCGCCTTTCCGACCTGGTCGATCCGGTCGTTCCGGATGCCCTGCGCTTCGGTAAGCGCGTGCCGGTGCTCAGTCCCAGCATGCGTGCGGAATCGCAGGAATTCGCGTTGGCCGAGCGCCGCGAGGTACGTGTATTTTTCACCGTTCAAAACACGACTAGGAAAGCCGAGCGTCTCGATTTTGCCACCGCCCAGCGTCTGGAGTTGAGCGTTCGTGCCCCGGACGGAAAACGTATTTTCCTCTGGTCCGAGGATCGGATTTTCGAGCCTGCGCCCGCCATCGTGGTGGTCAATCCGCGTGAGCGGATCGAGTATGAGGCTGTTGTTCCCACCCGGGACATGACCGCTGGCGGAATCTACTCCGTCGAGGCCGGTCTGGTCGGCTATCCCGAGGTAGCCGCGTCCCTCCAACTCAAACCGAATTGAGGGTGATTTTTTCTTTCGGTTTGACGCGGGGCAAGCGCGCGGATTTATTCCCGCCTTTGGCCATGCAACTCATCCGTCTCCTTCCCACCCTCCTGCTCATTGCGGTTCTCGCCGGGTGCTCCGGCCACGACCGCAGGCTTACAAGTTCGACCACGCAATATCTGGGCTCCGCGGGTCAGGTGGTGGCGAAGAAGTCGGGCGGCTTTGTTGACACGGTTTCGTATTGGGATGGAGACGGTGTTTCCGGTAGTCCCGCGATCACCATCAACCTCACGGAGCAGAAGGCTATGTTCTACAAGGACGGACGACTCGTCGGCGTCTCCATGATTTCCTCGGGTCGCGAGGGCTATGACTCGCCTTCCGGCGATTTCAAGATCACCCAGAAAAACAAAGACCACGTCTCCAACCTCTACGGTGATTACGTCGACTCCGCAGGTACTGTGGTCGTCGCCAACGTCGGGGCAAAGACCGACCCGATGCCGCCCGGGACAAGCTTTCGGGGCGCCTCCATGCCCTACTTCATGCGCTTCGCCAACGGCGTCGGCATGCACGCCGGATTTCTGCCCGGATTCCCCGCCTCCCACGGATGCATACGCATGCCCGAGCGGATGGCGGAGATTTTCTTCGCCAACGTTTCGCAGGGTACGCCGGTCCGCGTGATCCGCTGATCATAGCCGCGCGGGGTTTTACGCCCGAGGGTGTGCGTCGTCGTAGGCGCGCTTCAATCTCTCCGTCGTCACATGCGTGTAAATCTGCGTGGTCGAAAGGCTCGCGTGGCCGAGGAGACTCTGCACGCTGCGCAGATCAGCACCCGCATCCAGGAGATGCGTGGCGAAGCTGTGGCGCAGCTTGTGCGGGCTTGCCGGTACGGGGATTTCCGCCAACTGCAGGTATTTCTTCACGAGGACCCAGACTGATCCGGCGCTGAGCCTTTTGCGGAGCTTGCTGAGAAAAAGCGGCCCCGCCCGGACCTTGGCCCGGTGCCGGTAGTCCTGCAGGGCCTGCAGGGCGGGCGCGCCGACTGGAATGATGCGCTCCTTGGCGCCTTTACCCAGTACGCGCACCGTTTCGTTGTAGGGATCTATGTCGCCCACATCGAGCGCAGCCAACTCGGCCAAGCGCAATCCGCTTGAGTAAAAAAGCTCAAGAATTGCAGCGTCGCGCCATGCCATCCATGCGGGAGCCTGCCTCTCGGGCTTGGCCAGATGCGGTGCCTGCAGCAAGGCATCCACCTGCTTGGTAGTGAGGAAGACCGGCAGCCGCTTTTCCGCCTTAGGCAGGGAGACGGCCAGCAGGGGATTTGTCGGGACGCCTTTGCGCTCGCAGAGGAAGCGGTAGAAGCTGCGCAGTGCTGCGAACTGCAGACGGATCGTCGCGCGCGCCTTTCCCTTTTTCATCAGCGCGAAAAGAAATGCGCGGAAGTCGTCGGCCCCGGCCTCGCGCCAGTTCTTCTCGCCAAGCTGTGCCGCCGCAT
>Ga0114972_10001648_pt1 | contig 16732 bp, 18 predicted proteins | sample M_140807_EF_Meta_FD_87354 | JGI IMG/M metagenome (GOLD analysis project Ga0114972, IMG submission 87354) | Freshwater microbial communities from Lake Montjoie, Canada to study carbon cycling - M_140807_EF_MetaG | ecosystem: Environmental > Aquatic > Freshwater > Lake | place: Lake Montjoie... | reverse complement strand
TCCTATAACCAACCACAGTACGATCCGGCTCGCATCGCCTCGAATCCTTCGCAAGTGACCAGTCGCTATTCGACCAATCCTGCGTATCCGCAGAACACGTATCCGCAGAACACGTATCCGCAGAATACATCCGCGCAGTATCCGGCTGGAATCGCGTCGGGATCAAGTTCGAGTAGCTCGTCGACACCTCCGGTGGTTTGGCCCGAAGGATACCAGCCCGGCGGTTACCAGCCGCCCAGCGGATACCAGCCCAGCGGCTCGAATTACTATCGCCGATGAACCCCGAGTGCCTCTCCCGTGCGCCGGTCTCGAATCTTGTGCGTCGAGCCTCGCTTTCTAAAACCCTTCGCGCATTTTTTGACCGGCGCGGGTTTACCGAAGTCCACACTCCGATCCTATCTCGCTACAGCGTGATCGATCGTCATCTAGACCCCATCCGTGTCCCGGGCAGCTCGGTCGGCACTCTGGTTGATCAGGTCTGGTACCTTCAGACCTCTCCCGAACAATCGATGAAACGTCTCCTGGCTAGCGGGCTTGGGAGCTGCTACCAACTCGGCAGCGTTTTTCGATCGGGGGAGTTTGGACAAGTCCACAATCCCGAGTTCACCATGGCCGAATGGTACGATGTCAATGGCGACTTGGAGGCTGGACTGCGTTTGCTCGATGAGCTCCTCCAGAGCTTGCTCGAAACCCCGCAAGCCGATCGGATCGGCTTTGCACATGCCTTTGAACAAGCCACGGGGCTGAGCCTGTTCGATTGCGATATTCCAACGTTGGGTCGTTGGTCGGTCGAACAAAAATTGATCGATCGCGTCGATTGGTCGGATGATTGGGACGATTGGGTCAACTTAATTTTCTCGGCCGTCGTTCAACCCTCGCTAGGGCAGAGTCGACCTGTGTTGGTGACTCACTTTCCGGCGAGCCAAGCGGCGCTTGCCAAGCTCGACGCGAAAGACCCACGAACTGCGGAACGCTATGAAGCCTTTTATCGCGGCGTCGAGCTGGCCAATGGCTACCACGAACTGTGCGATCCCGAGGAGCTCGCCTCACGCGCGGCGGTGGCCAATGAGCAACGCATCGCCGATGGGAAATTCCCACTGCCCTTGGAAAGCCCGCTGATCGACGCCATGCGACACGGGATCCCCAATTGCTGCGGCTGTGCCCTGGGATTCGATCGCGTGGTGATGCTCGCCTGCGGAGCGTCGAAGCTGAGCGATGTCATCGCATTCACCGCAGAGCGGGCTTAGCCGCTAGCCGCCCAGCGGGCTTAGCCGCTAGCTGCCCAGTGGGCTTATCCGGCCGATAATTTGCAATCCGGAATCGCTTGCAGTATCTTCTTTGCCTTTGGACCTGCATTGCCCTAAAGCCTTCTATCTTCGGATTCCTACATGACGAAAAACCCACAGCTCGATTTGAGCTCCTACATCCGCGCGATTCCTGATTTCCCCAAGCCGGGGATTCTGTTCCGAGACATCACCCCGCTGCTTGGAGATCCTAAAGCATTTGAGGAGACAATCGAGCGGATGGCCGAGCTGGTTCGCGGCGAAAAGATCGATGCATTGGTCGCCGCCGAAGCGCGTGGATTTATCTTCGCAGCCCCGCTGGCCCTGGCCCTAGGAGCCGCCTTCGTGCCGGTTCGAAAACCGGGCAAGCTTCCCTACGAGACCCATTCGTACTCGTACGATTTAGAGTACGGCAGCGACACGCTGCATATGCATATCGATGCGATCAAGCCCGGTTCGAGAGTCTGGATCGTCGATGACCTGCTGGCGACCGGCGGAACCGTTGAGGCTTGCACCAAACTGCTTGAGAACTTCCAAGCCAATGTGGTTGGAGCCTTGTTTTGCATCGAGCTAGGGTTTCTCGAAGGCCGCCAGCGGCTGGCTCCACATCGCGTCGAGGCTCTGCTCAAGTACTAAGCCCATCGACGACTAAGCGAATCGACGACTAAGCGAATCATCCGGGGCCGCTCATTTCCACCAAGGGGACTTCGTCATGCGTAAGGCTATTTTCTTGTTTGCTTGGACGATGTTCCTGGCCACAGCGTTGGTTTCAAAATCGATCGCCTCCGAGGCTCGGCCAAACTTTTTGTTCGTCTATACCGACGACCAACGTCACGATGCCCTCGGGTGTATGCAAAAGGAATTAGGTCAAAACAAGCAGGGCCAACAAGCTCGCTTTTCGTGGCTTGAGTCTCCGAACCTGGACCGATTGGCCAGCCAAGGAGTTCGGTTTCGCAACGCCTTTGTTGTCACAGCCCTGTGTGCTCCGAGCCGCTCCGCGTTCCTGACCGGATGCTATGGGCATGTCAACGGCATCATCGATAACCACACACCGTTTTCCGCCCAGAATCGATCTTGGATCGGTGGGTAACGCTCAAGGCGACGGTCAGCATCGATCGACGCATGGAACTTTTTGTCGATGATCGGTCGGTAGGACAAGCCCAAGCCAAAGGATGGATTTCCAGGAATCCCAACGACGGCTTGCAGGTTGGGGCCGATACCGCAAGTCCGGTCGAGATGGACGACCCGCCGAATTTTCATGGCCAAATCCAGCGAATCCGAATTTTTCTTGGTACACCATAAGCACACCGTACGAACACCATGAACACGCCTAGCATCAATCCGTACGAGCCTCCTGCGGGGGACTCGAAATCGCGGTACGAGCCTGAGAAACAGACCTACGAACAAATCCGGCGACGGGTTTCGCGACCTGGAACGGCGCTGATGATCATGGCGTCGATTTGGTCGGTCTTTCCTGCGATTGCACTGGTTTCTATGGTGTTGGAGCTCGCTGTTGGTGGATTGAGTTTCAAGCGAATTGTCCCAGATTTCATCTTAATGGGGAGTTATTTTACGTGTTTGCTTGTGATTGCTATCGGTGGAGCGAAGATGGCGTTCATGGAATCCTATCCGACGGCCCGCTATGGAGCGTTGCTATCGTGCATTCCAGTGATTTCTCCCTTTCTCGTTTGGGGGATTCCATTTGGCGTATGGGCCTTGGTCCTCCTATTTGACCCGGAGGTTAAAGCGGCCTTCGAGGCCAAGAAGGCTGGTAAGCTAGACGAGTTCTTCGACGACGAGGGTCGCTGACTTTGCGCCTGGTGGCCCGGTCGCGGCTGCTGTGAGCCGACAAGCGAATGTTCGTCTGGGGGCTAATTGGTTCAACCAACGGGCGATGTCAGTTCGCATGGGATTGCATTCCGATCGACGTGCAAGAAGGGGCTGTGGCTGGGTTGGCTGCGGGTCACCGAGGCCTTGGCAGGCCATCAACACCGTCCATTGCGTCCGCCGTCAATACAGTCAATACGGTCAACACCGTCAATCCTGTCCAGAAACCCGACGCCGACAGGCGGCGTTGCGTCGGATGGCTGTTGTGAGCCGACAAGCGAATGTTCGTCTGGGGGCTAATTGATTCAACCAACGGGCGACGTCTGATCGCATGTGATTGCATTCCGATCGACGGGCAAGAAGGGGCTCTGGCCGTGTACCGGCAATCACCCGCGGCTCGCGGCATGCGGCAATCACCCGCGGCTGGCGCCATGCGGCTCACTGCTTACTTCTGTGCCCAGGAGGTTTCGCAAAGCGCCCTCGAGCGTTGGGAAGCGGAATTGGTATCCGGACTTAAGTAGCACTCCCGGGACCGCGCGGGTGCTTGCTAGCAGCAGCGAGTCGGCCATCTGGCCCAAAGCCATACGCAGCGCAAAGGAGGGGGCTGGCAACCATGACACTCGATGCAGAACTTGGGCCAACACCTTGCTAAAATCGCGATTGTTGAAACACTCTGGCGCCACCACGTTGACCGGCCCTTGGCAATCGGACTTCAACGCCAGGAAAAGCAAAATGCTTGCGGCATCGTCGATGTGAACCCAAGGCCAATACTGTTTGCCGTTTCCCATCGGCCCGCCGACTCCCATGCGAAAAGGCAAAAGCATTTTGCTAAGTGCCCCTGCCCGGGGATGCAGGACCATCCCAAATCGAGCAAGTGCAACTCGGCCCGATCGGTCTTGGTACCGCATCGCCATGGCTTCCCAGTCCCTAGCGACTTGCATCAGGAAATCTGGGGCAATTGCTGAGGTGTCCACGGCATGCGACTCGTCGAGTATTTCGTCCCCACGGTTGCCAAAGATCCCAATGCCCGAGGCACAAACCAGAGCCTTCGGTGGACACTTGAGTTTGCCCAACCTGTCGACCAATTTTTGCGTCGAATCGATGCGTGTGTCCCGAATCGTTTTTTTGTAACTGCTTGTCCAACGTCGGTCGGCTATCCCAGCCCCTCCCAGATGGATCCAAGCATCCAGTCCCTCGATCTCATCGAGTTGGTCTTCACGAACACTCGTCACCCCTCGGGGCCAGCGGGCCTGCGTTTCACGGCCTGTCGACTCGCCCCGAGATGCCCGAGTAGCGCGGACGACATCGATACCCAGCACGCGAGCTAGTTCGACCGTCCTTCGTCCGATCAACCCAGAACTCCCCGAGATTCCGATTTTGAGTTGACGATCGACCGAGTTGTAGGGCGTTCCTAACAACTTGCTAGCGAAATTCAGGTCGTCGGCGGTGATTCGGTGGCGGAACCGAAACATCGCCGTTAGTTTGCTCTCGACCCAAGATTGAAGGAAATTGCTCAAGGGGGCTGCGTGGAGTTTATACTCTATGCTATCGGTCAAGCGAGAGCGAGAATTGCCGAGCGATTCGAAGCGATGTTGATGGGCCCAACTTGCGAATGGTCCTGACCGCAGCTTGTCAACGAAGAGTTCGTGGGGAACGTAATCGGAATGCTCAGAGACCCACGTTTGCTGAATCGGCCCGATTTTGTTTTTGACGGTTACCAACGAACCAACGGCAAGAGAGTCGTTGCTTGAGACAACCGTAGCCGGCTCCCAGGGAGGGATTAATCGATTGATCGCTCCGGCTTGTTCGTGGTAGTCAAAGAGTTGTTCGACTTGATAAGGAAATTCGCTGGAGTGGTTGAACAACATGCGTGTCGGCGATCTCTAGGAGCCTAAATCCAACGTCGAGCGAAGCCTATGCGGGGAGCAAACGCGAGAGGCGTGGCGGTTTTAGGCATCGGATTCTGGGATTGGGGACACATCGGCCATGTCGCGGAGCTTGTCGAGGGCTCTTTTTTCGAGTTGGCGAATGCGTTCTTTGGAAACACCGAGTCGGTCGGCTAATTTTTGCAGGGTCTGAACGTTTCGGTGTCCACCCAGGGAGAAACGAGCTCGGATGATGAGTTTTTCACGACGATCGAGCCGATCGAGCATGGTCGAGAGTCGGCCTCGGAGGGCTTCCCATCGAACTTCACTCATGCCCGGAGCACGATGCTCATCGCTGATGTCGACGCCTGGGTCGTGGACGCTTAAGGTCACGCGTTGGCGTTCATTTTGCTTTTCCATCACGCGGCGGTAGGAGTTCCTGCGGACGACTTGGGTGGCGTAGGTGCTAAACCGAAAGCCGAGTCCAACATCGAATTTATCCACAGCGCGCATCAAGGCGATGATTCCATCGCTGAGCAGATCATCGAACCCGTTGTGGCCATTAACGAACTTCTTGACGATCGAGATCACCAGACGCATGTTTGATTTGACTAACCGGTCGCGGTACCAGTCGGCTGCTTTGAGCAACGATTCAATACGTCGAACGGTCCAGCAATTCGACGACCGATCCTTGGGTTGTTTGATCTGTTCTTCGGATTTAAGTTCCGATCGCAGTTGGTTGGCTTTGAACCTCAAGAAGTTCATTCGGCGAAATGTCTCGACCTCCTCGCTGGGCGTCAGCAACTTCGTTTCGCAAAGCCTTGCCAGGTGGGCTGGAAGATCTGGCGTTTTGACACGCTGGAGTTCCTCGGGGGAAGCTGGTATTAGGCGATTGTCTGCAAAGAGTCCTGATTCGATCGACTCTGCGGAAAAATCCACGTGGTCCATGAAGTCAATTTCATGGGAGAGCAGGTTTTTTACGCAGGCCACCAGCTCTTCCTCCGATTTCGTCTCCGGGGCGACTAATTGGCAGAAATGAACGAAGGAAGCCTCCAAATCCTTGGAATTGAAGGTCAGAGGCAAACCTGTCGACTTTTTAGTCACCGATTTTTTAGTCACCGATTTTTTCGACACAGATTTCTTAAGCAAGTTGACCATTCTGAGACCTTTTCACATCTTTTCCGACTCGATAACGTCCAGACCTGACGAGGTTGGAAGCTGGACGTTTTGAGCCTCAACGGGAAACCGAGCACACGCTCAGCGATTAACACAATTCGTTCAAATCGTTCATTCGCCGACTTTATAACGTGCATTTCGTTTTGGAGCAATAAGGCGGGTGCTTTTTATACGAAACACCAGAAAACGGGAAAAACCTCGAATAAACCGCCTTTTCAAGCCGGAGCACGAAGAATTCCTAGGATGCGATGCTATAGTTTGGTGGATCAGAGTCCTCGTGGAATCGGTCAAATCTTCATAATCGCTTTCCCAATCGACGAATCGTTCATGAACGATTTGATCGGATTGATCGGTTCGGTCGGTTGGCGAGCCAAGCTGACGATTGACAGACTCGGAAGATACAAACGAGTGCATAGGAAGGGCAGGCGAACACGATTCGAAGCCTACAGCGAGCTTTTTCGGCACAAATGCAGAAGTCAAAAATTTAGAAATCCAGCCGACATGAAAATTCCCTTCAGCGACGATCGATAGAGCGACAATGAATTTGGAGAATAACTTTAGTCCCAAGCAGGTTGCCCAAGCCCTTCAGGTCAGCGAATCCTCAGTGAAACGCTGGTGTGACCGGGGCGTGATCCGTACCGATCGCACGCTCGGAGGACACCGAAGGATCCCTATCGAATTTTTGTTGGAGTTCCTCGAGTCTACCGACCGTCGAATCGTAGATCCTTCGGCGATCGGCCTGAGCGACCACCGCCAACTCGCCCGCGACGCGCTCTCCGAACTGAGCACTCGTGCGGATCGCGTCGGCGAAGATCCCTCGATTGCCAATACTTCCCTACTCCAATCCCAATTTGAACGAGCACTGCTTTCAGGAGATGAGTCCCAGTGCCGCAAGGTGATCGGATCGTGGTACGCGATCCATGGCAACATGGCAAGTGTTGCTGACGATCTGATGGCCCCGACCTTCCGCTTTATCGGCGAAATGTGGGAATGCGGCCGGGCGGATGTATACCAAGAACGTCGAGGCTGCGAGATCTGCATCCGGTTGATCCATGAACTCCGCCGACTAGTCGCCGATCCGGAACCCGATTCCCCGCTGGCCATGGGCGGAACCGCCGAAGGGGACAACTACCAAGTCGCTAACCAGTTGATCGAGATCGTCTTTAGAGAGGCCGGTTGGCGAACCATCAGCTTGGGCTCTAGCGTTCCCTTTTCCTCCATGGCCTCAGCGATCCAGAAGTACCGGCCCAAGGTCTTTTGGCTGAGCGTCTCGTACATTGAGTCCCCTGAAGACTTCCTCGTTCGATTCGAGAACTTTGCTCAGGCCTTGCCTCCTGGAACGATGCTCGTCGTCGGCGGCCGCTCTCTGGGTGAATCGCTCCGCAAGAAGATGCGGTTCTCGGCTTACTGTGACAGCATGCGTCAACTATCGACGTTCGCACGAAGCATGGTCGCTCAGTAGCTAATGTGCTGGTGCTCCTTTAGAGAGCGTTGTATAGAGAGCCTTGTAGGTTCTGAGCGCCAGGTAGATCCTCTCTTTCTAGCAAGTAGAATTCGTAGAATAACTAGGTCGCACAGCGTTTGTGCTTGAACCCGAACCGTTGCAGGAGCGGTCCATTTCAACGACTAGAATGGGATAAAATGAGCACTCAGGAATCGAAGTTCTATGTTGGTGTCGACGTGGCACTCAGGCACCTGGACCTTTTCGATCCGAAGTCTGGCAAGTCAGAACGGATCAAAAACGATGCCGTCGCGACTGATTCGCTCTGCCAGAGGTGGAAAGGCCAATCGGACGTTATGTTCGTCATGGAAGCAGGTGGCGGCAATGAAGAGCTTTTGGTTTCTAAGCTTCAGCAGGCAAGTATCCCCTGCGCGCTGATCATTGCACGCCGTGTGCGAGACTTTGCAAATAGCATTGGCGTCGACGCTACGAGCGATCAGATCGATGCCAAGCTAATCTCTCAATTCGCAGCCGTGCTCAAACCAGATCAGTTGCCTGCCCAATCGGACGACGAGCGCAAGCATGTGGCCTTGGTCACCAGGCGATTCCAAGTCGTAGACATTATCTCCCAGGAGAGAAACAGGCTCAAAGTGACTTGGGACCAGGAACCGAGGTCAAGCATTCAAAAAGTGATTGAATTGCTCGGGGAAGAGCTCAAATCGATTGATGCCAAGTTGGTCAAAATGCTCGCTTCTGATACGAAGAACAAGCGTAAAGTCGAGATTCTCAGGTCAGCCGATGGCATCGGGGATGTCGCAGCTTCTGTGCTCCTTGCGCAGCTTCCGGAACTTGGAAAAATCAATCGCGAGCAGATGGCAAAGCTCGTCGGAGTTGCCCCGATGAATCCCGATTCTGGAGAGAGTTCCGGAAGGCGATCCCTATACGGTCGCCGCTCAAATGTACGAACCGTCTTACACATGGCAACATTGATTTCGATTCGAGGCAATGGCAAGATGAAGCCGCATTACGCTCATCTGAAATCCGAAGGGAAGGAATCCAGGGTTGCGTTGGTTGCATGCATGAGGAAGTTTATCACGACTCTGAATCATCTGATAAAGACCGATCAACTATGGGAGACAAAATGATCGCGACGAACCGATACGGTAGATTCTTGGTCCGATCCTTTGCGAGCTAGCTGGCAGGCTACCGACGGGAGGCTTGGCCGACGCGGCCCAAAGGCAGTGTCAAAAGAGGTGCGTTGGATTCCGAGGATTGCAATTCCAAGCGCGAGACCTCGATCAGCAGCGCAAAGGTCGCTTTGGTATCTCGATCGCGATCGTCGATGTAATACCAATAGCCCTCGTAGAATACAGCTACATAAGCATTCTCAGGCCGCTTCTTGGATTTGATGCTCTCTACTCGAAACAGGCCCGTCATGATCTGTCGCCAATCAAACGGTGTACCGTCTGGATTGCAGGTCATCGGAACCCTGCCATCTCGAACATGCTCGCTGGGTACATCGATACCATGCGACACAAAAAATAACACCTGCAATAGAGAACGTGTCTCTAAGTCTAAAACCGAGAGGCTCGGTGAATCGGTAGTGTTTTGGTACGGTGCCAACTGATCGGTGGTGATCTTGAGCGAACGGACCTCTGGATCGATGTAAAAGCAACGGCAGAAGGTTTCCCAAGCTGGTTCGAGCTTGGCCGCTGCATCAACAGCTAGCATCGGTTGGCTCGATTTTTTGATCAGAGAGTATCCTTTCTCTTCCTTGCGGAGATCGAGCTCCAATTCGACGGCTTTCATGACCAAGTTCGCCTCGTCAGAGGGAGCTTCAAAGGGACCTGCAACAATCTCCTCTTGCGGATCGAGGTACAGTTGCACCAGCTGCGCGTCTTGGAGTTCCTGCAGGGCTTGGATCCCTTCAAGGAACTGCGCAAACTCCGGGGCGCATTTGGGCGTCGGGCCACTTGCGGTCTCTGCGTTGGATACCCAATTGAGGTTTTCTAGGTAGAGTCGAAATACCGTCGAGATCGGCCAAGTCGTCCGTGAGAGATAAAAGGCTCCGTTGAGCGAGATCGGCGAAAAGAGCTTTTGAGTGAAATCCTGATCATCCAACGGTGTATAGCTGAGCGTCGGACGGGAAGCCCGCGTCAAGGATGCTTGTGGCAAGCCTTGCGAACGATAGCCGCCCAAAGCACCCGGCGCGAAAAACGGAATAGCTTGAAATTCCGATGACAATTCCTGCTGGTCGGCGATGTTCGAAATCGCTAGGCTGCTGGGCGTGTTGGTGTACCGCAGTCGTACGATGTTCAAGAGGAACTGCTCCTCCGAAGTCGTCTTGACCGCCTCGTTGTACAGGAGTCGAGTTTGCACCAAAGATCTAGGGCCAAAACCACAGCCAATGAGCGCCAGGATCCCAAAACAACCCACGAGCATCCAAGCCCTTGGAAAAGCGCAGCCTGTCGCCCCAGTTTGGCGAATTTTCGACTGCTGACCCATCTGCTGATCCATCTGCTGATCCATCAAGAATCCCCGTTTGTCTTAGCGAATCGGCATTTGCGGCTGGGAGCATTAGGCAAACTGTAGCAATTAAGGAAACTTTTCCGTTCAGACCTCTCCTGGCAAGTTTCAGCGAAACCCCAGCCCCCAGAGAGCGTATACTGAGCGGGTAAACTAAGAAGCTACGATGAACAGCTAGGATGAGCTCCGATAATCCGAGGGACTCTCGCCCTCAGAACTTGGCCCGTTTGACTATGAATCCCATGCGATGGCGTTCGATCTGCAATCCGGTTCTTTTGCGCCTACGCGTTGTCTGGAGCTTGGCTCTGGGCGGTTTTTGCCAACGCTTGGCAGCCCAGGATGTTACAGCTACTCAAGAGCCCTCGACGGTTTCTGCATCCCCAAGCGTGCTCAGCCAAGCCGACTTGTTCGAGGCACGGATTGATCAAGGTGCATTGGATCCGAGTGATTCGGCGGCTCGCATCGGAGGCATGAGCCTCCAGCAAGCTCAATCGTGGTGGGCCTTTCAACCGCTGCACTGTGTGGGGCTCGATCATGAGCGATTGACCTATCGCCATGCGGGCCGCGATTATCGTTTGACGGATGTTTCCGGCCGCGTACTCCGCGAGGTACTCACTTAAACCTTAAACCTTACCCCTTACCCCTTACCCCTTACCCCTTACCCCTTACCCCTTACCCCTTACACCGCACACCTTACACCGCACACCTTACACTCGATAGGAAATCGTCCATGACCGATGAATTGAACCAAGCGTTATTGCAATTGCGTGCATCGTTGGCAAATCCTGAGTCGCTCGATGAGCAGACCCGTGAGTCGCTAGGCAAACTCGTTGACGATATCGGGCGAGTATTAAGCGGGCCGAGTTCTGGGCAATCCGATTCGGAGGGCTTGAGTCTATCCGAACGTTTGCAAGATTGGATCGAGAAGCGGGAGGCGGAACATCCAGAGTGGACCAGCGCCTTATCGATGATTGCCGAACGGTTGGCAGACATGGGGATATGATCGCGGAAAAAAACCGAGGAGGGAACACAGGTGTCCCCTCCTCGGCAGCCTCTTCCCCGATCGACCCCACACACACAACCGAATGAGTCGACCGGAGAATTACGCGTGGATCCCGTTGTTAGAGTCGCAACATCTTCGAACGGTTCCAAGTTCCTTGTCACGCTTTTTGAGCAATTCAAAATTTGGAATGCAGACGATCAACTCATTTTTGAACAATCCGCAAAGGCGATGCCAAAATCAGGTCCCAGACGTTTTTTCTGGCAGAATCCTTCGTTCTCCCAAGAATTCCTCGATAACATGAGGAAGTTTTGTCCAATCAACTGAGCGATCGGGGTTGAAGCCCCTAGTTCGATAGTGAGAATCAACGCAGCTTGGCTCTCAAACCAAGTGTCCAATTCTCAAGTTGCGACTCTCGATCAGCACCAAGCAGACCAGGAAGTTATGAGCGTTTTTTCTTTGGACAGTTGGTTGACTTTAATTCCCGTAGTCCATGGGAGTGCGGCTTATGCAAGCGCCCTGCGCAAGGAGCTCTTGAGCCATAGATTTGATGCGATTGCGGTACCCCTGCCGGCCTCGTTTGCCCAAGAGGTCATTCGTGGGATCGAGCGACTACCGGGATTGTCCGCCGTAGTGCGATTGAGTGCCCAAGCCGACCGGGCGCCGAGTTGGACCGATTCGCGGGAGGCGGAGGAGTTTGGGGAACCGGATGAGATAGCGGAGTCGGATGAGTTAAGAGCATCGACGGATCAGAAGGGGACGTATGTTCCGATCGATCCTTGCCAAGCCGTCATCGCGGCGATCCGATTTGCACTTGGGGAGCGAATTCCGATTGCATGGATCGACTCGGAGAGTGATCAGATCGAGAATCACTCTCCGGTGTTTGCCGATTGTTTTGCTATTCGGCACACAACCCTAGAGCGATTCTGTTGCGCGATGCTCCCGGCGATCCCACCCCCGAGTGCAGGGTTGGGCGCGGGGGGGTTGATTGAGCGCATTGAAACGATGTCCGATGGGATCTTGGCCATGCGGAGCAAGTACCGTTCGATCGCGGCGCTTTGCCCACTGGAAACCTGGCCGTGGCTGCGCGAAGCGATTCGCAGGAAGATGACAGCCGCAGGGGATCCGGATCCGACGAAGGGGTCCGAGCAAGACTCAGGATTGGTGGGTGAGGGCGAGAAATTTTTCGCACCAGATCTGGTTGCGATCGATCCTCGAAGTTACCTATTTTTGCTCGGGGAATTGCCATTTATCACTGGGCTTATCGAGGGTGCTCGTCAGGACTTTGAGGATGATGATCAGATGGTTGCCCAGGGGCTCAAGGAGCTCTTTGTCACGGCCAGGAGCAGTTACCGTCAGGAGCTTGGGAACCGAGCGCGTCAGATCACTCCTTTGTTGATTTCGCAGTGTTTGAAATACGTGCGCAATCAAACGTTGCTCGACCGCCGAATGACACCGAGTTTTTACACGTTGGCCAAATCGGCTCAGCAGATGATGGGGGATACTTACACGACGCATTTGGTCAATGCGGCCACCGAGTACCCTTTTGATAATCCGGAGGGTTTGCCGAACATGCGTCTGGGGATCGGCGTGGGAGATGTACCTAGCTGGGGTAAGACCAAGCTGGTATCGCGTTTGCCCGGGCCGCCGATGCAGTGGCATTCGCTGGAGCTTAAACGTCCAGTGCAGAAGAAAGACCAGCGCCGATGGGAGAGTCGCTGGAACCCTTACATGCAGTGCTCTTGGCCTGAGGAGGACACGCAGATCGAGAGTTTCCGCAACCGTGTGACCGAGCGAGCCCGACAGATCCTGGGTGCCGATTTAGCCCGTAGCGAAAAATTCAGCACCAGCATGATGGATGGGTTGGATCTACGCGAGACGCTGCGTCACTGGTACGACGGATCGTTGTATGTGAAGGTCAATCCGCCATCGGTAGGCCAGGTCAACGTAACGGTGATGATCTTTGATCCCGAGCCGGACCCTCGCGAATACTCCTGGAGAACGACTTGGTTTTCCGAGCATCCCGAAGAATCGACGTTGGCGTTCTTTGCAACACCTTTCCATCAACAAATGATTGGACCGGGGATCGCTATGGCCAACTACGGCGGTTCGATGTTCATCTATCCGCCTCGGCAGATCCCAGACATTTGGCAAGACAACCGCTTGGATTTCACCGATACCCTCGAGCAGCGTTTGGTGGCCGCCGCTTGCTTGCACTCGGAGTCCCGGCACGTGGCCTTGCTAAGCCCCACACCTCCGGGGCTTGCACTTAAGAAGATCGCCAAGCGTTATTCGTGCAAGCTAGTGCATGTACCGCTGTCGCACTTTGCCGACAGCGTCGTGCAGCAACTGAGAGTCTTTCACGTGCTCAACGGTAGGCATGTGCGAAGCTACGCAGCGGATTTTATTCGCAAGGTCTAGGGGGACTGCCGAGGGTAGCTGAAAAAACCTTGCCCGGTCTTCACACCCAGATGGCCGGCTGCCACCAACGGTTCGATGCGAGCCATCAGCGGCAACCAAACGTGATCCCCCTCGACGAATCGGGCGTTGGACATGGTTTGAAGCATGATATCCAAACCGATTTGGTCCATGATTCCAAATGGTCCCACGGGCATTCCGGTGGCTTTGGTCCATGCCAGATCGATGCAAGCCGGGTCGGCGATGCCGCGTTCGTGGAGTTGCAGAGCGGACTGCAAAACCGTCTTGAGCATCGCGTTGAAGATGTATCCGCTATTCTCGACAGTTTGGACGATCGGTGTTTGCCCGATCTTGTGCGCAAGTTGGCTTAAGCGTTCGAGAGTCTTTGGATCGGTTTCGGGGGCGGCGGCAACGTCCACGACCGTGGCCTTCCAGATCGGAACATGGAAGTGGAAATGGGCGTAGCGTTGGGGGTACCGAAGGTGCTTCGAGAAGGTCGATGGGACAAAGTAAGAGCTATTCGAGGCCAGGATCGTTTCGGCGGGGAAGGCCTCGGAGAGTTGTTTGAGGAGTCGTCGTTTCAGGGCGGCTTGTTCCGGGACGCTCTCGAGGACCAGTTCGATGTTTGGGAGCTCTTGGGAGGATGCCAATAGACCTGGGAGTTCCATCAATCGCAGTTGAGATTCGATTTGATCCGAGGTGCAGCTTGGCCAATAGCCTTGGGTTGAAAACGGATGGAGGTTCTCCAGAATCCAGGCTTTGGAGGCGGCCAAGGCTGGTGGGTTTGGGTCACAAAGCAGGACTTTGAGACCGTGGGTGAGCATTTGTCCGGCGATTTGACGGCCAGTCCAGCCGGCCCCGACGATAGCGACAGTTTCGAAAGATTGCATAACGGAAGGGGCCTATAGCTTTGGGGATTTATGGATTTTGGACTCCTTTGGAGCCGATAGCAGCGATTTCCGATTGACGGAACCGGCAAATTCGCTGTAATTCTCTCGGCTATGAGTCGGCATGTAAGGGGTTATAGCGACTCCATGCCGTCTGATTTTACAAACCTTGCGAGATTCTTTTGAGTGCCGAAGGCCCGCGTCGTGGCGGGTCTGTGTGGGTCATGGCTTTGACGCCGAGGACTCTCATGGCAGGATTTCGCACAAGAATCCGGACTCCGAGGGCAAGCACCCTTTGGGCTTCGGGTACAAGGAGAAGACTGTGGCAAACGAGTTAGTTAGTAAGTTGATTGAGGCAGGTGCGCACTTCGGACACCGGGTCAGCCGGTGGAACCCCAAGATGGCACCGTATATCTACGGCCGCAAGAATCTGATTCACATCATCGATATCCGCGAAACACTTCGCGGAATGTTGCGGGCAAAGAAGTATCTCAGCCAGGTGGCCCAAGGAGGCTCGCTGGTTCTTTTTGTTGGGACCAAGCGTCAGGCATCGGAAGTCATTCAGCGAGAATCGACACGTTGCGGCATGCCCTTTGTCAGCGAGCGCTGGCTAGGAGGTTGCTTGACCAACTTCCGTACCATTCGCGACCGGATGGGTCGACTCGAGGAACTCGAGACGATCATGAACAGCGACCAGATCAACGGTTATTCCAAGAAAATGCAGTCGGCGCTCAGCCGAGAGTATCGCAAAATCTATCGAAACCTAAACGGTATTCGGACCCTGAACCGTATCCCTGAATGCCTTGTCATTATTGATCCTAAGAAAGAAAAGAATGCGATTCGCGAAGCGAAAGCTTTAGGGATCACCACGGTGGCCTTGATCGATACCGATTGCGATCCATCCCAGGTCGACTTGGTCATCCCAGGCAACGATGACGGTATTCGCTCGATCGATTTGATCGTAAGGCAACTTGCAGATGCTGTGTTGGCAGGCAAGTCTGAGAATCCAGAGTTGATGAAGACCGTTCCACAAGCCGCCCCGGTTTCAGCAATCAAAGATGATGCTATTTCCGAGATGGCCGCGCTTGCTGAAAAAGAAGCTTTGGGCTAACGCATTCGAACCAACCATTGACTGGAGAAAACACTCAAATGTCTAACATTTCCGCTACGGCTGTGGCCGACCTCCGCAAGCAAACTGGTGCAGGTTTGATGGACTGCAAAAAGGCGCTCCAAGAGTCCAACGGTGACTACGATGGCGCTCTGGAGTACCTGCGCAAAAAGGGCCAAAAGGTTGCTGAGAGGGTCGCCGATAGGGATACCACCGAAGGATGTGTCGTGACGGTCTTGAACAGCGACAAGACTGCCGGTGTCGTCTTGGCTCTATGTTGCCAAACCGATTTTGTCGCCAAAAACGAAGGCTTCACCCAACTGGCAAACCAGATCGGTAAGTTGGCGTTCGATCACAACGTCGAAAACGTCGAGCAACTCAATGCCTTGACGATCGACGGGATGACTGTCGCCGAAAAACTCGTTGAGCAAACCGGAAAGATCGGCGAGAAGATCGTTGTTTCGGAACTGCATCGGCTCAGCGGCGAGAGGCTTGCGAGCTACATTCATGCTGGAAGCAAAATCGGAGTCCTCCTGTCGTTCAAGGATGGGGGCAAGGCGGGTGCGGACGAATTCTTCCGCGGCCTGGCCATGCACATCGCCGCCATGAAACCTTCCATCCTCCATTACTCGCAATTCGATCCCGCGTTTGTCGCACGCGAAACCGAGTCGATGGCCAATCGGATCAAGACCGAGAATGAAGATCTGGCTCGCTTGGGCAAACCCCTCAAGACCGTTCCTCAGTATGTAAGCAGCCTGCAATTGACCCCCGAGGTCATGAAGGCTGCCGAAGACGCTATCAAGGAGGTACTCAAGGCCGAAGGCAAGCCGGAAAAGATTTGGGACAAGATTGTCCCGGGCAAGCTCGATCGATTCGTTGCCGACAATACGCTTTTGGATCAAGACCGATGCCTGCTCAACCAGTTCTTTGTATTGGATGAGACCAAGACGGTCGAAGCGGCCGTGAAGGCGTTTGCCGACTCGGCAGCGATTGTCGCTTTCCGACGCGTTTCGATCGGCTAATTCGGTTCCAAGGCCGAGTCGATACGGTTTCCAGACTAATAATCCCGGGGCAAAAAACCCCGGGATTTTTTGTTTTTGCTGGCCGAATCGTTGCTTTCAACACCCAACCGGCTGAATCCTTGGCGAATTCTTCAGCGAATTTGAGTACAATCCTGGCGGAAACTTTCTCTAAACTTTAG
>Ga0114972_10001645_pt1 | contig 16746 bp, 16 predicted proteins | sample M_140807_EF_Meta_FD_87354 | JGI IMG/M metagenome (GOLD analysis project Ga0114972, IMG submission 87354) | Freshwater microbial communities from Lake Montjoie, Canada to study carbon cycling - M_140807_EF_MetaG | ecosystem: Environmental > Aquatic > Freshwater > Lake | place: Lake Montjoie... | reverse complement strand
GGGGATGCAGCCTCTCTGTGCGATCCCTTCCTGGCGGAAGGGCTGCGTCCCTCCCTGATGAGCGGCAGTCGCGCAGGCCAGGCGCTAGCGGGCTGGCTGGGGGGGGATGGCCAGGCCCTGGCGGGCTACAGCGCCGCCATGCGTCAGGAGTGGGGTGACTCGATGGCCTGGGGCAAACGGATCGCCCAGGTGTTCTACCGCGTGCCGAAGGTGGGTTACCAGCTCGGCATCAAACGCCCCACCGCTCCCCAGCGGATCGCGCAGATCCTCTCGGGGGAGATGGGCTACGGCGATATCGCTCAGCGGGTGATCCGGCGGCTGCTCTTCCAAAGGGGCTGATCAATTGCGGATGCAGTCCTTGAGATCCCGCAGGCGCTGATCGATCGAGCCGAGCAGCTCGATGGCGAACATCGGCGATTCCTGCACGGCAAAGAGAAATTTCTCGCGATTCATCACCAGCAGCCGGCAGGGGGTCACCGCCCGGGCGTTGCCATAGCGGCGGTGATCATGGGTGACGAGGGCCCCGGCGCCGAACACATCACCCGCCTGGATCGTCTCGTGGCCGCTTTCGCCGTTCCAGGAGAGCTCGACGGTGCCTTCCAGCAGGCCGAACATGCAGTCTCCGGCCTCACCGGAGCGGAAGATCGGATCTCCAGGTTCCACGTTGATCACCTCGCCGGTGCTGGCGAGGGCGCGCATGGTGTCGAGGGCGTGCACGGTAGGGAGGCTTCAATGCCGATGAGTCTGCCGCAGCCGGAGGCTGAGGAGGTTAACGGGTGAGGGCCAAAGCCGCCCCTAGTCCGCCGCGGACATCCGCCGGCACCAAGCGGCCATCCTTATCGGTATCGAGGGCGTCGAACACCGCATCGCTGCCGAGCCACTCCTCGCGGGTGATGCAGCCGTCGCCATCGAGATCGTTGAGCAGGAAGATCTCGTGAACGGCATGGGTGAAGGCTTCGCCCCCCTCCAGTTCAGCCAGGCGATGGGCTAGCTGGGCCTCAAGGGTTTCGATCGCCTTGCTGAACCCGCGGATGCCCTCATCCAGCTTCTCGCTGGCCATCGGATCGGCCACCATCCGTTCAGCAAAGCTGGCCTGGTCGATGTTGATGCGGGCTTCGGTGTTGCCCGGTGCCGTGGCATCCAATTTGCGATGCAACTGCGCTTCGGTGCTGCGCAACTGATCCATCAGCGCCGGCGCAATGGTGAGTAGGTCGCAACCGGCCAGTTCAATAATCTCATCAATGTTGCGGAAGCTCGCACCCATCACCTCGGTGCGATAGCCATGGGTCTTGAAGTAGTTAAAAATCTGGGTCACGGAAATGACGCCGGGATCCTCGGGGCCGGGATAGCTCTCACGGCCCGTGCTCTTCTTATACCAATCCAGAATGCGCCCGACGAAGGGTGAGATCAACGTGACACCGGCTTCGGCACAGGCCACCGCCTGGGCGAAACCGAACAGCAGGGTGAGATTGCAGTGAATGCCATCCTTCTCAAGCCGCTCAGCGGCGCAGATCCCTTCCCAGGTGGAGGCGATCTTGATCAACACTCGGTCGCGACCGATGCCAGCCTGTTCATACAGACCGATCAGCTTGTGGGCCTTGGCCACCGTGGCCTCGGTGTCGTAGCTGAGGCGAGCATCCACCTCGGTGGAGACCCGGCCAGGCACGATCTTGAGGATCTCCTTGCCAAACGTCACGCTGATTTCATCGAGGGCCTCGCTCACCACCGCATCGGCCCCCGCCTCCCTGCCGATCGCCTGACGCGATTCCCGCAGGGAGCGATCGATCAGATCCTGATAGGCGGGGATCTGGGCGGCCGCCAGGATCAGCGATGGGTTGGTGGTGGCGTCCCGGGGGGTGAACTGCCGGATCGCCTCCAGGTCGCCGGTGTCAGCAACCACCACGGTCATGGCGGCCAGTTGGTCGAGGAGGTTGGCCATTGAATCGGCAGCTCCGTTGAAGGCGGATTGCTCGCAAGCTAGCCAGCGTGGGCGCTGCTGGGATAGGAATCAGCGGGCCGGTGCGGGTTTCGGCATGGCCGCCGTGACCGGTGCGCTCGGCGGGATCTGTTCGAGCACCAGGAGGGCCTCCACGATCTGGCGCGCCACCGGTACCGCCACCGTGGAGCCATAGGCATTGCCGCCCTGAGGTTCATCCACCACCACCAGCACCACGTAGCGAGGGTTCTCCACCGGCAGCACGGCCACGAAGCTGCAGATGCGGGCACCGGGGATGTACACACCGTTGCGGGCCTTCTGGGCCGTGCCGGTCTTGCCACCGATCCGGTACCCGGGAATTTGGAGGCCCTTGCCGCTGCCCTTCTGCACCACCGTCTCCATCCAGTCGATCACCGTGCGAGTCACCTTCGGGTCGAGCAGCCGCACGCCGGTCGTGGTGCCGTGGTTCGCCAGAGCATCACCGGATCGCAAGCCACGGGTGATGTGGGGACTCACCAGGCGTCCGCCGTTGGCGAGCATGCCGTGCAGCTGGATCAGCTTGAGGGGAGTGAGCGAGAAGCCTTGGCCGAAGGCTGCCGTGGCCGGTTCGATCGCCCCGCCGATGAAGTCGGAGCGGCTCTTGAGCTGACCCGCCACGGCCCCCGGCAGGTCGGTATCGGGCACCTCATCGATCCCGAGGGTGTGCAGCCACTCCCAGTAGCGCTTGCGGTTGAGGTGCGCCATCGCCTGCACCATGCCCACGTTGCTCGACACCTGCAGCACGGTGGGGAAATCAATCTGACCATGGCCGCTGTGGTCGGCATTGAAGATTGGCCAGCCGCCGATGGTGAGCTGGCCTCCGTCGTAGACGCTGCCGTGGGGATCGATCGCCTTCTCCTGCAGGGCCAGGGCGAGGTTGATCGGTTTGAAGGTCGAGCCCGGTTCGTAGAGATCCTGCACCGACCATTCGCGGAACAGGCCGGGATCGAATGTCCAGTAGGCGTTGGGTTCGTAGGTGGGGGTGGAGGCCAGGGCCAGCAGTTCGCCGTTGCTGGCATCCAGCACAAGGGCCGCCCCCCGCTTGGCACTCCACTGCTTCACCTGTTTGGCGAGGGCCTGCTGGGCCACCTGCTGAAGCCGGGCGTCGAGGGTGAGTTGGAGGCGGAGGTCATCGCCGTAGAGGGAACCGGCCGCCAGCCCATCGGGCAGGGGCGTGCCATCGGCGCCCCTCCTCAAGCTGAAGCGCGATTCCTGACGCTGCAGATCGCGGTCGCGGCTCAGCTCCAGACCCGCCTGCGGCTTGCGCTCGAGATTGAGGAAGCCCACCACGTTGGCGAAGAGCCCGCCTTGGGGATACACCCGCTGGGGGTAGGCCTCCAGGTCGAGGCCGCTGATCCCGAGCCTGCGGACCTGGGCGGCGGTTTCGGGGTCGAGATTGGTGGCCAGCTTCACACCGGTGGACCGCGAAGCCATCAGCTCGAGAAAGCTGCCGCTCGGCCTGGCCAGCACCACGGCGAGCTTTTGGGCCACCTCGGCCGGGGTGCGCACCAGCTGGGGGGGATCTCCGGGGAAATTGAAGTAGCGGGGGTGGCCCCAGAGGGTGAAGCGTTCCTCATCGATGGCCACCAGCCGCCCCATCCGGTCGACCACGGTGCGCCGTTCGCCGATCGGATCGATGGACTGGGTTTGGATGGAACGGGCGCGGGCCAGCAGGCGATTTCCATCCACCAGCTGCAGCCAGGCGAGCCGCCCTGCCAGCCCGGTGAGGGCTGCCGTGATCAGCAGAAAAACCGCCAGCAACCGCTGGGGAGAGCAGGGTTGCATCGCCACAACCCGATGGCCAGCGGGACGGGGACCCCGATCTGGACGTCGGCGCGGATCGGTGGCTGGGCCCCCAGGAGGGTGGCGACGGGTGGAGGCCCTTGCCATCAGTAGCCGGCCGGAATGGGCTGGCGCGGCAGGACGGCCAGGATCGAGAGGCCCCGGGAGGAAGCGGTGACCGCGGGAGGAACCAAATGCAACAGCTGCTGGCTGCTGGTGGGTACCAATTGACCCGGGCGTCGCACGGCGGACAGGTGGTGGTGCTCCAGAATGGCAGCCGATTCCTGCAGCTTCTGCTCGAGGGTGCGGGAGGCCTGCAGTTGGGTGTAATTGCCCGCCCAGACGCTCTGCCAGTGGATGCTGAGGGCACTCAAACCCACCACCGAAACACCGAGACCGGTGAGCACCCCCGTGCTGATGCGGTGCAGCCCAGCCAATAGGGGGGATTGGCGCTCGACCCGCCGGGCGGAGAGGGAGCCCTGCAGAACCTGCAGCGATGCCGACCGGCGACTCCGACTGCCGGCCCGATCGCCGCGGCCGGGGGAGCGGACACCGTTCCTGTCCGTTGATGGGTCGGTGGAGAAGAGAGCGACCAAGAACGGCTAGAGACGCTGCGCAAGTGAACCACCCAACGACCCCACCTGCAAGCCGGGCGAGCGGCTCGTCAGCTCCCCAGCAAAAGAAGGTTCGCAAAGGTGAGGCCGTTCCAGAAGGCGTGCAGCAGCACACAGGACGCCAGGCGGCCCGATCGCAGGCGCAGCACCCCCAGACCGATGCCCAGCAGGAAGAGGGGGATCCACTCGCCGAGGCTGAGGTGGGCCGCCGCGAACAGGGCCGCACTCAGCGCCACCGCCCCGGTGGGCCCGAGCCAGGTGCCGAGCACGGGCAGCAGCACCCCCCGGAAGAGGATCTCCTCGAAAAAGGGCGCCACCACCACGGCAGTGAAGGCAAAGCAGGCCAGGGCCCAGGGATCGGAACCCTGGAGCACCAGTTCGAGCATCGGGTTGCTGCCACCGGGGTCACTCCAAAGGGTGTCCACAAGCCAGCCCCCCAGAGCCACCACCGGAAGGACCAGGAGCAGCATCTGCAAGGCTTGGCGGAGGGCCGTTGCCGGTGGTCGCCAACCCCATTGAAGCCAGCCCCCAGATGGAATCCCGCTGGCACCACTGAGCAGGCGCCAGAGCAGAAGCAGGGGCACCACCGTGAGGGCCAGGTAGAGCAGCAGAACCTCAACTCCCTGGGCAAGGGCGGTCGATCCGATCTCGCGGAGGAGGATGGTTTGCAAGGGCCGCTGAAGCAACTGAGGCAGCAGCACTTCACCGATCAGCACGAAGCCGCCGGCGATCAAGAGCGTGGTGTCCACCAGCCCCAGGGGAGGCCCCACCAGGGGTGGCGATGCTGTTAGCCGTCCCCGGACCAGCAGCCAGATCTCACGGCCTAACAGCAGCACACCCGCCACCAGGAGGAGCGCCGGCATCAACGTGACCGCTAGAAGCCGCAGCAGCAGCAGCTGGCGAATGGGGATGGCGGGGCACTGGCGCTGCTCGCCGTCAAGTTGCTCGCCTCCGAGCTGCTCACAGCTGAGCTGACGCACCAGCAGGGGGGCCCGCCAGGGCTCGAGAACCGTTTTCTGGTCCGCAGGCGGCAGGCTTCCTCCCCGCAGGAGGGCTTCCAGGAGGGGGCGACGGGGTGGCTCCACCATGGGAATCAGGTCCCGCAGCAATGCCTCGGCACGGGCCGGATCCAACGGGCGTTCCAGCAGGGCCAGCTTCAGCCTCTCCAACGCCGGAGCCGGTGAGTCCCCTCCATCGATCTGTTGGGCGAGTTGCTCCACCAACCGCGAGCGGGGGGCATCCCCTGCCACCAGGGTGGTGAGCTTCGATGGAGCCACATCGGCCACCAGGGTGGCCAGCTCGAGCTGGTGCAGATCGAGATCCCCGCCCACTGAGGGGCGCGTGAGGCTGCTGGCCAGACCCTCGAACCAGAGCAGGGCGCTTAACGACAAGCTCAGCAGGGCGAGCAGCACCTTCCAGCTGGGCGCTGGCGCCGCGGCCGGGGGGGAAGGGAGCGGGCCCGGTCGGGGTTGGTTCAACCGCAGCCTCATCGCGGAAGGTGGGGCGATTCTCCCCTGCCCCTTGCCGGGACGGGCGGAACCGGCCAGGGACGCCGGGGTCAAGAAACCGCTCCCATACGATGGGATCCCCGTGGCGCCAGACCCGTGCCCCTCCGGATCCTGCTCGTTCGCCATGGCCTGAGCAGCTTCAACAAGGAACGGCGTATCCAGGGCCGCGACGACCTCTCCACGCTGTCCGAGGAAGGGGCCCTGCAGGCTCGGCGCGCCGGCGATGCCCTGGCCGATGTGCCCCTCAAGGCGGTCTATAGCTCACCCCTGCAACGCGCCCGCCAGACGGCGGCCCTGCTGCTGGAGGCCCATGGTTCACCCCAGGACCCGCTCCACGTGGAGGAACTCCTGGAGATCGACCTCGCCCCCTGGAGTGGCCTGCGGCCCGAGGACCTGCTGGTGCATGCTCCTGAACAGGAGCGCCGCTGGCGGGAGGCTCCAGAAACGATGGAGCTGGAGCACCCCGACGGGAGGCGCTACTACCCCCTGCTGGAGCTGATGGACCAGGCCGGGCGCTTCGCCGATCGCCTTTTGGCCGACCATCAGGACAGTCTCGAAGCTTCCGGCACCGAGACGGTGCTGGTGGTGGCCCACAACGCCATCCTCCGTTGCCTGATGCTGCAGCTGCTGGGGCTGCCGGTGGGGCGCTTCCGCCGGCTCCGCCTCGACAATGCCGCCATCTCGGTGCTCAATATCAGCCGCGCCGCCGCTGGTGAGCTGGATGTGCAGATTGAGTCCCACAACGGCACGGCCCACCTCGAGGCGGCCCTGCCGCCCAAGGGAGCCGGCCCGCGCCTGCTGCTGGTGCGCCACGGCGAGACCGACTGGAATCGGCAGGGCCGATTCCAGGGGCAGATTGACATCCCCCTCAACGCCAATGGCCTAGCCCAGGCGGAAGCGGCCCGGATCTTTCTGGCGAGTGTGCCGATCCAGCGGGCCTACACGAGTTCGATGGCCAGGCCCCGCCAGACGGCCGAAGTGATCCTGCGCTCCCACCCCGGCGTGCCCCTCACCAGCAGCCGCGGCCTGATGGAGATCGGCCATGGCCTCTGGGAGGGCTGCCTTGAGCGGGAGATCGCCGAAGGCTGGCCCCAGCTGCTGCGCGACTGGAAACGGTCACCGGAAACGGTTCAGATGCCCGAGGGGGAAACGGTCCAGCAAGTGTGGGACCGTTCTCTGACCACCTGGAACCGCATCGTGGCGGGTCTCGATCCCGGCGAAACGGGCCTGGTGGTGGCTCACGATGCGGTGAACAAGACCATCCTGTGTGCCCTGCTCGGTCTCACCCCGGCCGACATCTGGGCGGTGAAACAGGGCAATGGGGGAGTCACGGTGATCGATTACCCCAACGGAGCGGCCGGTCCCCCCGTGGTGGCGTGCCTGAATCTCACCGGCCACCTTGGGGGAGTGCTGGACCGCACCGCCGCCGGCGCCCTCTGACCCTGCCGATGCCCGCCCCCCTTCTGCTGCGGCAGGTGAACCTGCTGGAGGGTCCCAACCGTCCCGAACGACGGGCCGATGTGCTCCTGGAAGGCCAGCGCCTGGGGGCGATCGATGGAAGCCCCTTGGCCGGGGAGTCGTCCACCTTGGATCGGACGGCGGGCCTGCCGAGCCCCGTCGAGCTGGAGGCCTCCCATCTCTGGCTGGGCCCGGCCCTGGTTGATCCCCACAGCGTGCTGGAGGATCCCTGGCTCGGCAGGGCCGAAACCCTCACCTCCCTGGCCCATGCGGCCCGCTCCGGGGGGTACGGGACCGTGGCCCTGCTTCCCTGGGCCCAACCCTGGCGCGACCGGCCGGAGAGGCTCATGCTCGCCTGGCCTGAACCCCTCAGGCTGCTGCTGTGGGGCTCCTTCAGCCAGGAGGGTGAAGACCTGGACTTGGCCGCCCATGCCGACCAACTCGCCGCCGGAGCCTGCGGACTGGCTGGATTCGCCACTCTGCCGCCACTGGCCCTGCTGGAGCGGGGCCTGCGCCTGGGGGAGACCGGTCGCCATCCGGTGCTGGTGGCCCCGCGCGATCTTTCCCTCACCCAGCAGGGTTTCGTGCGGGAGCGGGTGGAAGCGCTGCGGGGCGGATGGCCGGTGGACCCGGCGATCAGCGAACTTCTTCCCCTCCAGAGCCTGCTCACCCTCGCCGATGCCCTGCCGGAGGCCTCCCTGCGGCTGTTGAACATCTCCACGGCCGAAGGGGTGCAGCTGCTGCGCCAGCGGGGAGGGGGGCAGCCCCCGGCCAGCGTGGGCTGGTGGCATCTTCTGGCCGACAGCGGCAGCCTGGATCCCGCCGCCGAAGGCTGGCGGATGGTGCCCTCCCTCGGGGGTCCCGCTGACCGGGAGGCACTGATCGCCGGCCTGGCGGAGGGCACCCTCAGCGCCGTGGCCGTTCAGCATGAGGCCCTCGACGCGGAGGAGCGCCTGCTGCCCCTCGACCAGCGCCGGCCTGGCCTGGCCGGCCACGGGCTGGTGCTGCCCTTGCTCTGGCAAGCCCTGGTGGCCGGGGGAACCTGGAGTGCTCGGCAGTTATGGCAGGTGTTGTGCTGGGGTCCCTGTGGCTTTCTGGATCTGCCGCCCTCCCGAGTGGAGGCCGGCAGCCGCGACTGGATCCTGTTCGACCCGGCGGCGCCGGGAGGATTCGATCCGGGTCAGGATCCATCCCTGGCCGCCAATCGTCCCGAACCGCCGCAAGGGGCATTCCGGGGTCGGGTGGTGGCCTCGGGCCTCAGCGATCCGAAGGACTGGCTGGTCCGAGTCCCCCCATCGTGGTGAAGGGATAAAAGCGGTAGAAGGCCCGGCCGATGATCTCATTGCGGGGGAGGAAGGGTCCCCCCGGCCAGAAGCGGGAATCCCAGCTGTTGCCGCGGTTATCGCCGAGCACCACGATGTGCCCTGGGGGAACGACCACGTTGAGGGTGCGGCAGGGACCCAATCCCCGCGAATCCACCGGACAGGTGTTCTTGACGTAGGGCTCCGCCAAGGGCTTGCCATCGATGCTGACCCGGCCGCGGGGATCCACCACCAGCCGTTCCCCGGGAAGTCCCACCACCCGCTTGATGAAGGCGTCGCAGGCCGGCTGCTCGAGCCCGGGGAGCGAACCGATCAGGGGAAGGTTCACGAGTAGGCACTGGAGGGGGCCGGCCCCGCTGCCCTGGGAGAGCAGAACCGGATCAAAGCGCTGGGGGGCGTGGAACACCACGATCTCGCCACGGCGGGGCGGGCGGTTGCGGTAGCTGAGCTTTTCCACCAGCAGCCGATCCTGAAGCTGCAGCCCCGGCAGCATCGAGCCTGAGGGGATGTAGCGGGCCTCCACCAGGTACTGACGGATCCCCAGGGCGATCGCCAGGGTGATCAGAACGCTGCGCCAGAACTCCCAGGCGCTCTCTTCAGAAGCCGGTGGAGTGGGATGGTCTCCGGAGGGGGAGGGGGAATCGCCAGGCCGGGAATTCGCCGTGGAGGGATCCGGTACGAGAGGATCCATGGGCGTCTTGGTTGGCGTCAAGGCACTCCTGCGGCGGCGATCGTTGTAGCCAGGCAGATTAGACGCACCTTGGGGGATCCCTTCGATGGCCCGACCCCGCTGGCACAGCATCCCATCGCCCCAGGGCAGCCGCATCGGTCGGCTCTGGGACCGATCGGTGGCGCTCTGGGCGACCCTGAATCTGGTGCTCGTGGGATTCGACATCACCTACGTCCCACTCCGGACCTTCTGGCTGCAGCGGAACCTCTATCCGATTCCCTCCGTGCCGCTAGTGGTGCCGCTCACCCTGCTGCCGGACATCACCCCTTGGGTGGATCCGATCAAGGGGATCGAACCCCACCGTGAGACCAGCGCCTATCTGCGCCAGTTTCGGGCTCTGGATGCGTCGATGGCCCCGGGCCCCGGCCATGGGCCGGCTTTCAGCACGACCCCGGCGCAGCGGGCCCTGCTGCAGCGCCATCTGGAGGGCACCCTCCAGATGATCGACACCAACCCCTTCCAGGCCTCTGGAGCCAGCGGCACCCTGGAGAAGATCAAGGGCCGGCTTCGCCAGCGGGCCAACCTCGACTCCGCCAAGGAGGCCGCCGCAAGACTCCTGAGCCCCGCCTGGATGGCCAGCCATCCCTGGAGCCAGGAACGTCGCTTCTGGAACGACCAGGTGCTCCCCTTGGTGGCCACGAACTATTGGAGGTCGATTGATGAAAACGGTCGCCCCACCGACCACTTCTGGCGTATCGATCTGCTGCTGTTCCAGAGCGTCTTCGCCTTAGATATCGTGCTGCGGGCCGTGCGGCTGCGGCGTCGACTGCCCGGGCTGAGCTGGCGCGATGCCTTCCTGAGGCGCTGGATCGATGGGCCCCTGCTGCTCCCCTTTTGGCGCTGGATGCGGGTGGCACCGGTGCTCGAACGCCTGCAGACCAGCGGCCTGATCAGCATCGAACCGCTGCGGGCGGTGGTGAGCCGGGGCGTGGTGGCCCTCCTGGCGGTGGAGTTGTTCGAGGTGCTTGCCCTCCAGCTGCTCGATGGGCTGCAGCAGGTGATCCGCTCGCCGCGCTGGCCGGCCAGGATCCGATCCCTGCGCTCCCACCAGACGGTGGTGAACCATGAGCAGAGGGAGCTCGTGGAACTGATCCGGATCTGGGCACCCCTGCTGCTGGTGCAGGTGGCGCCCCGGCTAGCGCCGGAACTGGAGGGGGTGCTGGGTCACGCCCTTCAGCAGAGCCTCCAGAACGCGATGATTCCGCCACCCCTGCGCCAGCTTCAGCCTGTGCTGACCGTGGAGAGGGGCTTCAGCCGTCAACTGGCAGGTGGAGTTGTGGACAGCCTGCTCGACCTGACCCGAAGCACGGGCACACGCCTGGGGCGACGGGATGATGAACAGCTGGCTCTGCTGCAACGCTTCGTGGATCGCTTTTGGGAGGAGCTGGCCCTAGCTCTCGAGAGCGGCCCCGCCCTGGAACGCTCCCAGGACCTGCTCAACGCCCTGATCGAGGACGTGAAGCGCACCTACCTGGGCCAGATCAACCGTGCCGGGGTCGGTGTGTTGATCGAAGAGCTCGATCAGATCATCATGCAAGGAGGAAAAACGCCTGGCTCGATCACTCCGCCCCCCCGGAGCTGAACAAGGCTTGCCACTCCTGCGGACGGAATCCGGTGGCGATCCTCCCCTGGGCCGTGATCAGGAAGGGGCGTCTGATCAGCATGCCATCGGCCGCCAAAGCATCCAGGGCGGCTTGATCATCCAGGGCCGCCACCCGGTCGGCCCCTAGGGCCCGGTAACGCTGGCCGCTGGTGTTGAACAGACGCGAGCGGGATCCAATCTGCCGCAGGGCCTCCTCCAGATCATCCCTGGAGGGGGGCGTCTGGGGGATGTCGAGCACCTCAGCGCTGATGCCGTGCTCCGCAAGCCAAGCCAGGGCCTTGCGGCAGGTTCCGCAGGGCCCGTAGGAGTAGAGGCGAACGCTTCCGGCCATCGCAGTGCAGTGATCGGTAGGGGTCAGGCGACGGGGCCTGTTCCCATTCAGCCGCGGCCCACCAGCGCCTTAAGGGCCCCCACCAGGCTGTTGGAGCCCTTACCAACGCCTTCGGAGGGACGGGTGCGGACCGTGACATCACCGTTCACGGTGGTGCGGCAGCTGAGGCGGTAGCTGGCGGGGCGATCGGAGAGGTAAACCTCCTCCACGTCGCTGCGTGGGGAAAGATTGCGAGCCCCCTCGAGCACTTCCACCACACAGGTGCCGCACTGGCCTAGGCCACCGCAGTTGTTGAAGTTGTTGAGGCCCTTGTAGGGGTTGATGCCCGCGTCAAGGGCCGCCTTGCGCAGGTTGGCGCCCTCGATGCAACCCACCTGCTGGCCTTCCTGCTCAAAACGGATGGTGGGCACGGTTGGTCGGGGGATAGGGCGCCGCCCAACTTAAGGCACGCCCAGCCCTCCCCTGCCCCGGAAGGCCCCGCTCCGCCATCGAGAGTTGGCGATCGCGGCCCCTGGTCCGCCCCTCCGGACGGGGCTGGGGGGTGGGGATTTAGGCGGAAGGGGGCCTGCCTACGATGGACTCCATACCTGGGACGCCCGTGGCTGGGATGGAGGCAACTGTGGAATCAAGCCTGGATTCAAGCGTCGAGGCAAGCTACGAACAGATCGTCACCCGGCTGATTCCGGGCTACGCCAGCCTTGCCCGGCTGGGTGTTGCCCTGCTGGCGGCCTCACCCCTGGCTTCCGCCCAGGGGGCTGCCGTTCTGGTGGCCGGCTGCGGCAGCGGAGCCGAGTTGCTGGAGGCCCGCTGCCAGCGTCCCGATTGGCGTCTCACCGGTCTGGATCCCTCCGCCGCCATGCTCGCGGTGGCCCGCGGACGGCTCGCGGGGCAACCCGGCATTGACTGGCAGCAGGCCAGCGTGGAAAGCCTCGAAGCCCAGGCCCGCTTCGACGGCGCCCTGGCCGTGCTGGTGCTTCAGGCCCTTCCCGACGATGGCAGTAAGCTGAACTTTCTCACCGCCCTGGCCCGCAGCCTTCGCCCGGGCGGCCAGGTTGTGCTGGTGGATCTGATGCAGCCGGAACGCTCGCCGATCCAGCACCAGCTTCAAGAGGCCCGTCGGGGTTTCCAAAGGGCCAGTGGCCTTGACTCCGCCACCGCCGTGGAGGATCGGGGGAACCCCCAGGCTGCAGCGACGGATGGGGGCGGCAACCATGCCCTGGTGGCAGACCTCACCACCGGCCTTCATCCGATCGGTCTCTCCCGGCTGACCGCCTTAGTGGAAGCCGCCGGATTCGGTGATCCCGCCCCGGTGTATCAGGCGCTTGATGTGGAGGGTTTCCTGTTGCAGCGAAGGGATTAGAACCCAACCGAGCCTGCCTGAACTCGCTCCAGCAGCTCCGGCACCTCCCCTTGATCAAGCCAGCCGAGGATGGTGATGATGCGACCCTCCAGGCTCCGGTAGGTGCGGAAGAACTCGGTCACATCGGCTAGCTGGGTTGGGGCAATCTGGGTAATGCTTGTGATCCCATCCTTGCGGGAATCGGCAACAGGTACGCAGAGCAATTTGCCGTCACGATGGCCACCATCAATCATGTCGAGGCACCCAATCGGCCGTGCACGGATGAGGCAACCCGCGAAGGTGGGTTCATCCATGATCACCATGGCGTCGAGGGGTGAACCATCCTCAGCCAGAGTGCCAGGCACAAAACCGTAGTCGAAGGGATAGCGCATGGAGGAGTGCAGCACCCGATCCAGAACCATGACCCCGGTGGTGGGATCAAACTCATACTTATTGCGGCTTCCTGCCGGAATCTCCACCAAGAGATTCACCAACCCCGGCGCTGGGCAAGCCGGAAGGGTTGTGAGATCCATGCCGCTGTTCGCTCTCAGGCAGCCTAGGCAGCAGTAGCCCACTCGGATGGTTCTCGCGGTCCAGCACCACGCTGGTCAGGGGAACAACCAGCGTGAGCAGGGCGATCGCCACCCCGCCGATCCAACCGAGTCCTTGGCCTAGTCCCTGACCAAGCTCTTCGCTGGGGTCCGGCGAGCTCTGCGGAGAACGTTCCTTGCCCGCCAGAGGGGCCATGCCCGGGGATGCCGCGTCGTGACTGGAGGGGCGAAGGGGCCGGGATGGGGGCGCTAGAGATAGCTCCCTCGACTGTCGTGGGACCTCAAGACCGGGAGGATCACCATCACCGTCTCCGGGGGCTTCGGAGGGAGCTGAAGGCTCGCAGGAGAGGGACGGTCGGGAATCGGGAAGAAGGACAAGGCGCGCGCGGCGCCTGCTGGGAACAGAATCCATGGAGTGGTGGCGCGCAGGGACTGCGGACCACTGGAGCGGCAGGGGGGTGCCGTGATAACAGAAGGTCAGTCTGGCACCCCAGACCCGTTCATGCAGCCGGCCGGGACTGATTGTGCAGTTGGCGCGGCGTGGCATGGGTGGTAGGCAGCCCATCGAGGGCATCCAACCGCTGCCGGATGGCCCGCAGCTCTTCGAGGATGGAACCGAGAAGATGCTGGGTAGCGGTGGAGGGGGAGTTGAGCACCTCCACGGTCACCTCCTTGATTCGCAGCACATCCCGGGCGAATCGGGCTACCTCGTTGGGATGGAAAAGAAGTGGCTCCTTCTGATCGCTGCGGTACTCGGGGTTGAGCTTGCGGGGATTAAAGGGGGGATTGAGATTGCGGGGGTCGGTGTTGGTGTAGCGATACACCGAGGCCCGCGACCGGTTCAGGCACTTCTGAACCTCCTCGATCACGACCAGCGATTCTTCAGGGGCTGAACCCGCCTCAAAGAGGGCTCCGTTGGCATCGCTGACCGACGGCGGGACGTAGCCCTGGCCAGCCGGCTGCCCGTGGGACCCCAGGGGACCAGTTTGGGCAGCACCGGGCTGGGAAAACATGGGCTGCTACAGGCTTTACCTTGTGGTTCGCGACCCTAGCAGAGGTTTTTGCATGGGTTGGTTATCGGGAGAACCTTCGCCCCAGGCCATCGGGCTGGGGTGGTAACCTCCGCCCGCCGGTTGGTGATTTCTGGGTCATGCGCGTCTCCTGCCTGATGCTGGTGACGTTGCGCGATGATCCTGCCGAAGCCGAAATCCCCTCCCACAAGCTCCTGCTGAGGGCCGGCTACATCCGCAGGCTGGGGTCGGGGATCTACGCCTATCTGCCCCTGCTCTGGCGTGTGTTGCAGAAGATCTCCGCCATCGTGCGCCAGGAGATGGATGACACAGGCGCCCTGGAAACCCTGTTGCCCCAGCTGCAGCCGGCCGATCTCTGGCAGCGCAGCGGCCGTTGGGCCGGCTATACCGCCGGCGAAGGCATCATGTTCCACTTGGAGGATCGCCAGGGTAGGGAATTGGGCCTCGGCCCCACCCATGAGGAGGTGATCACGGCCCTGGCGGCGGACCTGCTGCGTTCCTACCGGCAATTACCGGTGAATCTTTATCAGATTCAGACCAAGTTCCGCGATGAGATCCGCCCCCGCTTCGGCCTGATGCGGGGGCGCGAATTCATCATGAAAGACGCCTACTCCTTCCACGCCGACGAAGCCTCGCTGCGCCAGACCTATGCGGCCATGGACGGGGCCTACCGGCGCATCTTCCGCCGCTGCGGCCTGAAGGCGGTGGCCGTGGAAGCCGACAGTGGTGCGATCGGCGGCTCCGCCAGCCAGGAGTTCATGGTCACCGCGGACGCGGGCGAGGACCTCATCCTCACCAGCGCCGACGGAAGCTATGCCGCCAACCAGGAGCGCGCGGTATCCCTGCCCCCCGTTCCGGTGGACCTACCGGGAGGGCTGCGGGCCGGAGGGGCAGGCGAGCTCCTGGCCACCCCGGGCCAGACCACGATCGAGCAGCTGGTGGGCGCCCATGGATTCGAGGCCAGCCAGCTCGTGAAGGTGCTGCTGCTAGTTGCCCGCTTTGAGGATGGTCTCCACCAGCCCCTGCTGATCAGCCTGAGAGGTGACCAGCAGCTCAACGATGTGAAGCTGGCCAATGCGGTCTCGGCCCGATTGGCCGACAAGCATGGCGTTCTGCTGGGGATCGATCCGCTCAGCGGTGAGCTGGTGGCTGAGCTGAAGCGCAGCGAGGGCCTGGCCATCGATCTGGCCGCCATCCCCCTGGGATACCTGGGACCGGACCTGGGGGATGCCGTCCTGGCCGCCACCGCTCAGTCGAGCGGCAGCCATGCAGTCGCGGGAGAGCCAGGCTCCACTGCCTCTTCTTCCCCTTCCCCCAGCCTGGTGAGACACTTCCTGCGCCTCACCGACCCCACCGCCGCCGACCTGCCGGCCTTCGTGTGTGGCGCCAACCAGGGGAATCAGCATCGAATTGGCGCCGGCTGGGCCGGCCTGGGCTTGCGCCCCGAGGTGGTGGACCTGCGGGCCGCCCAACCGGGTGATCGCTGCCTGCACGACCCCAGCCAGACCCTGGCGGCGGCCCGCGGCATCGAAGTGGGCCACATCTTCCAGTTGGGCAGGAAGTATTCCGATGCGATGGAGGCGCGCTTCACCAACGACAAAGGCGTCGAGGAGAGCCTCTGGATGGGCTGCTACGGCATCGGGGTATCGCGGCTCGCCCAGGCGGCGGTGGAACAGAACCACGATGCCAACGGCATCCGCTGGCCCCTGGCGATCGCCCCCTTCGAGGTGATCGTGGTCAGCGCCAGCGCCCAGGATCCCCTGCAGGTGAGCCTCGCCGAGACGATCTATGGGCGCCTGCGCAGCGCCGGGGTCGATGCCCTTCTCGACGACCGTGACGAGCGCGCCGGCGTGAAGTTCAAGGATGCCGATCTGATCGGCATCCCCTGGCGCGTTGTGGTGGGTCGCGGCGCCGCCGATGGCCAGGTCGAACTGGTGTGCCGTGACGACGGCCAACGGCGCGACCTGGCCGTCGAAGCGGCCCTCGAGGCCCTGCTGGAGGTGATCCCGGCGGGTCGCTCCGGACTGGAGAGCGGCGTCGGGGGCTGACATCCGGCCCGTCAGCCAAGCCCCCACGGGCTCGCCCGTAGGATCTTCCGCATTCGCACACGCATCAATGGCCGCCCTCCTGCCCCGGATCAGCAGCTGGGCCAGGCGCCTGGTCGACGGCCTGACGGCATCCGCCTTGCGCCCCCTGCTGGCCCTCGGGCTCTGCCTGTGCCTGAGCCTCACCGCCTGCTCCGGCGCCGGAGGAGGACTCACCGGCAACTACGTGGACGACACGGTGAGCGTGGCCCAGACCCTGCTGACCACCATTGCCATTCCCCAGGACGATCCGGCCCACGCCCAGGCCGAAACCGACGCGCGGCGCTTGATCACCGACTACATGGCGCGCTACCGGCCTCGTCGTGACGTGAATGGTCTCGGGTCCTTCACCACCATGCAGACCGCCCTGAACTCCTTGGCTGGCCATTACACCAACTACGCGAACCGCCCCCTGCCG
>Ga0114972_10001644_pt1 | contig 16746 bp, 10 predicted proteins | sample M_140807_EF_Meta_FD_87354 | JGI IMG/M metagenome (GOLD analysis project Ga0114972, IMG submission 87354) | Freshwater microbial communities from Lake Montjoie, Canada to study carbon cycling - M_140807_EF_MetaG | ecosystem: Environmental > Aquatic > Freshwater > Lake | place: Lake Montjoie... | reverse complement strand
CCGAGGTCAGGACGTCGTCGAGTCGAACGGGCATGCCGAGGGCAGCGAGGCGGTCCCGATAGCGTCGCCGTGACGCGCTCGAGTTGTTCGTGAGCACGAGGTGTGGCCGACCCTGGAGCGCGCGCATCAGCTCGACTGCGCCGGGCACTGCGCGGTCTCCGATGTAGAGCGTGCCGTCCATGTCGAGCAGATAGCCGCGAATGCGCGAGAGTCTTTCGGCGAGCATGCGCGGCTCCTTACCGCATCTCAGCGCGGAACGCAGTAGCTCAGGCCGTCGAACGGCTCACAGGCGTAGCCCGCGGGGCAGTCGCGCGCGTCGTTGCACTGCGAAGTACAGCGGCTATATCGCGGGTTATCGGGGTCACCGCCCATGCACTGAAACGACGCGCACTCGAACGGCGGGTCTTGAATGGGGGCGACCGCCTCGCGTGGGCAGACGAAGCCTGCCAGTGGGGTGCATATCCCCGGGCGCGAGCCGTCGCCGCTCTCCAGCGCCCGCTGGCAGGCGTAGCCCTGCGGGCAGTCCGCGGCCGACCCGCAGGAGCACGTGCAGTACCCCGAGCCGCCCGCCTCGAGCTGCGCGCACCGCGTGACCTCGACCTCGTCGCGGCCCGCGGGTACTCGACAGGTGCCGCCGCACTGCAGCACGTCCGTGCACTGGTAGACAGGGCCCAGGTCCAGATTGCACACGGAGATGCGCCCACCGTTCGCCTGAATCGACTGGCAGGTATATCCGGACGGGCACTTGCCATCGCTCTCGCAGCGCATGGTGCAGATGTTCTGCGGCACGAGCCACTGCGCGGGTCGAGGCGGCGTCAGGCAAATGCCCGAGGTGCAGCCCTGTGGCCCATCGCACGGCAGGCTCGTCTCATTCGGCGTGCATACGCCGACGATCGCGCCTGGCTCGAGCCCCAGGTCGACCGGCGGGCACTCGGCGCTGCCGCCGCCGCGCACCTGCGCCTGAACGCAGGTGTCGATGCCGGGGCACGCGTCGTCGTTCTCGCAGCGCTCCGTGCACGTGCGCGTGGCGCGGAGCTTGTTCTCGACGCAGAAGCCGCTCGCGCAGTCACCGGGGCAGCCGCAGGTCTCGCCATAGGCGCGATTACCCCGCGGGCGCGCATCTGGCCCCGGTGGCACGGCGTCGACCGGGCCCGCGTCCGAGGGGGGCGGTGACGTCGGAGGTGAAGCGTCGGGGGGTGGGGGCGGCGCGGCGTCGACGCGTGGCTCTGGGCCGGCGTCGACGCGGGGGCGCACGGTCGCGTCCAGAAAAGGCGGGCCGGTGTCGGGTGCGGGGCCGTTGCCCTGCACGCAGCGAAAGCTCACGCGGTCGCAGACGAGGCCGAAGGGCGCGCAGTCGAGGTCGACGGCGCAGCGGTCGGGCGAGCGGCACTCGTTCTCGATGCAGAGCTCGCCGGGGTCGCACTCGCGGTCACGGCGACACTCTACGACGCACGCGCCCTCGATGCACACCGTCGGCAGGGCGCACTCGCGGTCGCTGACGCACGGCGCGCCGGGCGAGGTGTCGTTGCAAGCGATGACGAGCCAGAGCGTCAGCGGCCACAGGCCGGAGCGTGCGCGCATGCGAGCGTCCTTTCGGTCACCAGCCCGCGGGGCGGGGCTGCAGCTCAGCGAGGTCGTCGGGCCAGGGCGACGAGAAGCTCAGCGCCTCGCGCGTGATGGGGTGCTGGAAGGAGAGCTTCGCGGCGTGCAGCGCTTGCCGCTTCGCGCCGGGCACCTTGGCGTAGACCCGCTCGCCAATTACTGGGCAGCCGAGCTCCGCCAGGTGAATGCGGATTTGGTGCGTGCGGCCCGTGGAGAGCCAGACCTCGAGCGCAGCGCGCTCGCCGCGCACCAAGAGCGTCTGGTAGCGCGTGATCGCGAGCTTGCCGTAGCCGGGCATCGGGCCGGGGTCCGGCGTACCGAGCGGTCGCACCTTGAAGGTGCTGGGCCGGGAGCCGCGCTTGCCCTCGCCGGTGTCGCGCAGCAGCATGCTCGAGACGACCGCAGCCGGGGGCTTCGGCACGCCCGCCACGACGCACCGGTAGACGCGGTGAATCTCATGGTTGTCGATCAGGTGCCGCAGAGCGCGCGTCGCCTCGGCGGTCAAGCCGAACATCAGCAGCCCAGACGTGTCCTTGTCGAGGCGGTGAACGTTCTTGGGCCGTCCGCTGCGGGCGAGGCGCTTCGCGGCGTGGAGCGCCGTCTGCTCATCGCTGTCCGGGATGGGCGCGGACACCAAGCCGGCGGGCTTGTCGACGATGAGCAGGTGCTCGTCGCGGTAGACCAGACGCAGGCCAAGCGGCTCCGTTCGGACAGGGTTGGGCGCGTTGGCGCGCAGCTCAAGCTTCGCGTCTGCGGGCAAGCGCGCGGCCTCTTCGAAGACGCGCTCGCCGTTCACGAAGACCTTGCCGCTCGCGATCGCGGCCCGCGTTCTGCTGTTGGAGAGACCGCACAGGCGCTTGAGTACGGCGTCGAGGCGCTGTCCCTCGTCGTCCGGCTCGATATTCCACTGACCAGATTCCATGGTCGTATTGTGCGCCCAAGCGGCGTATGCCTGCGCTGAAATCGTATGAACACACCAGAGACTCTGCCCCGCGCTGTGCGCGACGTTGACTGGACGCGCTGGACACCGACCGTGCGCGCTACGCTGCTCTTCGTGATTCGCGCGGGGCGAGTGCTGCTCATCCGCAAGAAGCGCGGGCTCGGCGCCGGCAAGATCAACGGCCCAGGTGGCAAGCTCGATCCCGGCGAGACGCCTCTCCAAGCCGCGCTGCGGGAGACCGACGAGGAGGTTGGCGTGCGCGCGCCGACCGCGACCCATCGCGGGACGCTCGACTTCCAGTTCTTGGACGGGCTCGCGATGCGGGTCGAGGTCTACGTGTGGGATGCCCCCGCGGACGCCATGATTGAGCCGGTGGAGACGGACGAGGCGCTGCCGTTTTGGGCGCCGCTCACTGCGTTGCCGCTCGACGAGATGTGGGCGGACGACGCCCTGTGGCTGGCGCACGCCCTGGGAGGGCGCTCCGTGCAGCTCAAGGCCGTCTTCGAGGGCGACGTCATGCTCGATGCCGTCCTCACGCTCGACGCGGTCTGAGCCGCACCGGCGTCAGTTCGGCGTGACGACGAAGTCGACCGCGGCCGTCCCGACGTTGCCGTTGAAGCCGTCGACGTAGAAGAAGTACGTCCCCGGCGCGAGCCCGAGCAGCTCGACCTCCGAGCGCGTCCCGTTCGCGTCGTCGTTGCAGTCGAGCTCCATGCCGTTGTCGCACGCGTCACGCACAAAGAGCAGCGTGTCGTAGTCGGCCGCAGTGACGGTGGCGCGGACGTCCGACGGTGCGGTGAGCACGAGGGCGATCACCGCCTCGGGCGCGACGCCTGCGTCGCCGCAAGAGGCGTCGGTATAGTGGTCGACCCCGAGGCTGCTCGTATCCGTTCGGACCTGGCCGCCCGCGTCGCCGACCGCGCCTGCGAGGGGCGCGAGGTCGCAGAGCTGCACCTCGGAGTTCCACCCCGCGAAGAGGCACGCGTCGTCGGCCGGGGCGTCGGTGGCGCCGTCGGCGTCGTTGTCGATGCCATCCGCGCACGCCGGCACGACGGCCGGATCGGTCTCGTCGTCGTCGGTGCCGCCGAAGCACCCCGCATCGGCGAGGTCGATGCGCCCGTCGGCGTCGTTGTCGAGACCGTCGTTGCACGCGCGCACCAAAGAGCGAACGTCGAACGACACGGAGACTTGGGCCGCCTGCGAGGACACGCGGACGAAGTACGTCCCGGCCTCGACGCGGGCGCTCAGCTCGGCCGGACCGAAGAACCCATCGTCACAGCCGAGCTCTTCATCGGCCACACACGCCTTGTGGAGTGAGACGTCGACGCTGCCGCCCGCGTTCTCGGCGCTGACGTCGAGCTGGGAGAGCTCGTCGATCTGCACGGCGAAGACGACGCTCGGGGCGCCGACCTGGTCGCAGTTCGTGAGCCCCAGGTGTGCACCGAGGCTCAGGTCCGCCACGAAGACGCCCGGGCCATCGACCTCGACGACGCTCGTGCCGGCCGGGCAGCGTGCCTCTTCCCGGGCGCCGCCCACCGCGGCGCAGTGGACATCCGCGGGGAAGTCCGTCCGCCCATCGGCGTCGTTGTCCAGGCCGTCGCCACAGGCCGCGGGCGTGAGCGGATCGACCTCGTCCGAGTCGACCGCGCTCTCGCAGCCGGGGTCGAGCGCGTCCACCGCGCCGTCCGCGTCGTTGTCGAGGGCGTCATCGCACGCGGCGTTCACAGGCGTCAGTGTGAGCGTCAAGACGGCGTCGTCCTCGGCCAGGAACTCGTCGCGCTGCACATGCAAGAAATACGTGCCCGGGGCGAGGCGGCGAGCCTGCAGGGGGCCGCTGCCGGTGCGGGTGCACGCGCGCACCTCGCCCAAGGCCGGGCAGGCGTCGAGCAGGCTCAACGAGAAGTCCGGGCTGCCCGCGCGGCTGGTGGCCTCTGCGCTCAGGTCGGACACGCGCTCGACCTCCACGGCCACGAGCACGTCCGGCCCATCACCGAAGTTACACGACGGCGTCCCGAGCTCGAGGGCGTCTGCGAACGAGAGCTCGATCTCGCCTCCCGCGCCCGCCTCGACCGTCGGCACCTCACCGCATCGCGGCGCCTCGACCGCGCCGCCCGCGTACAGGCAGGCGTCGTCGCTCGGGTAGTCGGTCTGACCATCGGCGTCGTTGTCGATGCCATCGGCGCAGGCCGGCGGGCTCGCGGGGTCCGCCTCGTCATTGTCGGCGCCCAGCGCGCAGCCCGGATCGGCGGCGTCGACGCGGCCATCCGCGTCGTTGTCCACGCCGTCGTTGCAGGCGCGCACGAGCGAGTCGACTGTGACCTCGACGAAGCCGGCATCGACGGCGCCGGCGGCGACCTCGGCGAAGAGGTAGTACGTGCCGGGCAGCAGCTCGCGCACGCTCAGGCCGCCGTCGAACGGTCCCCCACACGCGAGCTCCTCGTCGGGTACGTCGACTTCACCGCAGCCTGTGCGCACCGAGAGCGCCGCGCCCAGGGCGTCGCCGAGGCGGGTCGTCGTCGCGGCGCGGACGCGGGAGCGCTCCGTCAGCGTGAGCGCGAAGGGCACCTCGACGCCCACGCGCTGGCAGCTCAGGAGAGTCAAGTCGGCCGCGTTCGAGAAATCCACCGGGAAGCGACCGCCCGCCTGGCCGACCTCAATGACCGCGCGCCCATCCTCGCAGCGGCCCGCCTCTGTGGGTGAGCCCGCGGCCATGCACTCGGGGTCCGCGGGGAAGTCCGTCTGGCCGTCGGCATCGTCGTCGACGCCGTTGGCGCAGGCGGGGGCCTCGGCGGGGTCGTCCTCGCTGGAGTCGAGCGCGCTGAAGCAGCCCGGATCGCTCAGGTCCACGGCGCCGTCGCCGTCGTTGTCGAGCTGGTCGTCGCACAGGTTGGTCGCGAGCGGCGTGATGACGACGCTCAGGCGCGCGGTGCCCGGCGCACCGCCAAAGGGCTCGACGGCGGCGAAGTAGACGCCCGGGTCGAGGCGGTCGAAGGCGACGAGCGAGAGCGTGCCCTCGCCGGAGTCATCGTCGCAGGCGACCTCGGCGTTGTCCTCGCAGGCCGTCAAGACCGCGAGCACGGTGTCGAAGTCCCCGCCTGTGGTGCTGACGACCACGGAGCTCGGCTCGCTCACCACGAAGGCGACGACGGCGTCCGAGCCGCGCCCCGCGCACGAGGCGTCGTAGACGTCCGCCGTGAAGTCGAGGTCGACCTCGCCGCCCGCATCGGGAATCACGGTCAGCGGGTCGACGAAGTCGCACGAGATGGCCTCGTCCAGGTCACCCGCGGCGGCGCAGCCGTCGTCGGCCGGATAGTCAGTGCGACCGTCGGCGTCGTTGTCTTGGCCATCCGCGCACGCGGGTCGCACGGCGGGGTCGGCTTCGGAGTCGTCCTTCGATGACTCACAGCCGGGATCGTTGCGGTCGATGGCGGCGTCATCATCGTTGTCGACGCCGTCGCTGCAGGCTGTGACCAGTGGCTCTACCGTCACGCGCACGGCGGCCGCGGCGCTCGGACCAAAGAACCCCTGATCGTCCGCCTCGACCAGCACGTAGACGGTCTCTGCGCCGTCCGTCTCGACCTCGAAGTCGAGCACATTCCCGAAGATGGAGTTGTCGCAGGCGACCTCGGTGGCGGGGTCGCTGCAGCCGGAGCGGACAGACGCGATCAGGTCGCCCTCGTCCAACGGCGTGACGGAGATGCGAACGCGTGAGGCCTCGTCGACCGTGACCGCGACGACGCTCTCTTGCCCGATGCCCAGGCCACAGCCCGTCGACGTGACGCTCGCGCCCGCGCCGAGCATCACAGGCACCTCGCCCCCGAGCGCGTCCAGGCTCGTGACGACGAAGCCCGGGTCGCAGACTGGCCCCTCGAGCAGGCCGCCGGCGGCGACGCAGTCGACGTCCGCCGGGTAGTCGGTCTGGCCGTCCCCGTCATCGTCCAGGCCGTTGCCGCAGGCGGGATCGCCCTCGTCCATCTCGTCGGCGTCGTCTGTGCCCACACAGCCGCGGTCGAAGAGGTCCGTCTGACCATCGGCGTCGTTGTCGACGCCGTCGTCGCACGCGGGCGCCGGGGTCGACTCGACCGTCAAGCGAAACGCGCCCGGGCCGATCGCGGCGTTGCCCGTGTCGACCACGACGAAGTAGAGGCCCGGCGTGGGCCGCTCAAGGCGGGCCGTCGTCCCGGGCGCCGCCATCGAGCCGCGGTTACAGGCGACGTCCTGCGCGTCCTCGCACGCGGTGCGGACATAGAGCACCGTGGGCGCCGTCGTCTCGGCGTGGTCCGTGCTGAAGGTCAGCGACGCGACGCGGGCCTCGAGCCGATACTGGAAGACGAGCTCAGGGCCTGAGCCGCCTCCGCAGGTGCCGGTGAGCTGCGCGTCGGCCCCCACGAGCGTGCCCTCGTAGGCACCGCTGGCGGCGAGCGCGGCGTTCAAGTCGATCGCGTCGAGCGCGGGGCCGCACGCGCCGAACTCCGTGGCGTCGCCCGCTGCGGCGCAGCCCGGGTCGCCGGGGAAGTCGATCTGACCGTCGGCGTCGTCGTCGGCGCCGTTCGAGCAGGCGAACTGCGGCGTCGGATCGGCCTCGTTCATGTCGCCGCGGCCCTGGCAGCCGGGGTCCGCGGGGTAGTCGGTCTGACCATCGGCGTCGTCGTCTTCGCCGTTCGCGCACGTGGGGGTCTCGCCCTGCGCGTCTGAGTCCTCGGACTCGTCCCCCGCTGCACGGCAGCCGGGATCCAGCGGGAAGTCGATGAGCCCATCGGCGTCGTCGTCGACCTCGTTCGTGCAGGCCGTCGCCGCGCCTTCGCCGCCCTCGGTCGGGTCGGACTCGCTCGTGCAGTTCACGTCGGCCAGGTCCGGGGCGCCGTCGCCATCATTGTCCGCGCCGTCCGCGCACTGCGGAGCGGCCGCGTCGGCCTCGTCGTTGTCCTCGGGGCCCACGCAGCCGGGGTCGGCGAGGTCCACGAGGCCGTCGTCATCGTTGTCGACGCCATCAGCGCAGGCAAAACGGGGACCCGCGTCGTTGTTGGGTGCGCCGCCGGACGCGTCCGCGCCTCCGGCCGTGCCACCGGCGGCGTCGGCCCCGCTCGTGGCGTCTGCGCCGCCCGAGGCGTCCGGCACGGGCCCGACGCCGCGGTCGGTCGTCTCCGCGTCGACGCTGGTCTGTGAGCCGCCGTTCGAGCCGCCGCAGGCGGTCACGCCCAAGGCGAGGAGCGCTGCCGCCCAGTGAAGTCGCTGCATGGGAATCCCCCTGAAGGTCAAAAAAGACGTCGGCGAGTTGTCACCGACGGCTCGCTCAGGGGCAACGTGAATCGACGCGCGCCCGAGCCTAGTCGACGCGCACGAGCGGCAGCTCGGCGTCGGTTCTCATCGTCTTGGGCCCCGTGCGTCGCAGGCGCAGCAGGACGACCTCGTCCGCGGTCACGACCACGCCGTCATCCCCCGAGGGTTCGATGACACATGTCAGCGAGCGACCGTCCGAGAGGTGCACCCGCGATGAGTCCAGCCCCAGGCGCCACGGACCAGCCTCGAGCGCGCCCCGAGCCAGCGCGCGCGCCTCCGGTGAGAGCGCGGCGAAGTCCGCTTGCGACTCCACCGCGGTCAGGTCCACCTGCCAGTTGCCGATCCACCACGGCCCTGGGCGCGTCGGCTCGTCTGGCGTGACCTGCGGGCCGCACGCGACCAACAAGAGCGCCGCAGCCCACCACGCCCGCCTCATACGCTGATCGCCCCTTTGCGGAAGTCGCTGCCGCCGATCTTGACGTTCACGAGGGCGGCCCGGTCCGCGGCGAAGGCGCGCTCGAGCGCGGGGCCGAGGGCGTCGACGGTCTCGACATACTCTCCATGACCGCCGAGCGCCTCGACGACCTTGTCGTAGCGTGTGTAGTCGAGGCGGGTCGCCACCGCCCGGCGCTCGCCGAACATCTCGACCTGGCCTCGGTAGATCTGCCGCCAGCAGGCGTCGTTGCCCACGATCGCAGTGACCTTGATGCCTTGCCGAACCATGGCCTCGAACTCAAAGCCGTTGAAGCCGACACTGCCGTCGCCGTAGACGAGCACGACATCGCTCTGCGGCCGTGCGAGCTTCGCGGCCATCGCAAACCCCGGGCCCACACCGAGCGTGCCGAGCGGCCCGGGGTCCATCCACAGCCCGGGTCGACGCACGTTCAGCACGGAGGCGGCCGTCGCGACGAAGTCGCCGCCGTCGCCAATCACGATGGTGTCATCCCGGACAAAACGGTTGAGCTCCGCGCACACCCGCAGCGGGTTGGGCGGCGACTCGGCGCTCGTCAGCTCGGCCGCCATCTTGCCGCGGGCCTTCGCTTCGGCGGCGTCGAGCAGGGCGCGCCACGCCTCGCGCGCCGGGGGGCGCCCCCGCAGCTCTTCGAGCGCGGACACCAGCGCGTCCATGGCCAAGCCGCTGTCGCCCACCACGCCCTCATCGATCGAGCGATTGCGCCCGATCTCCCCGCCGTCGAGGTCGATCTGCACGACCTTCGCCTCGGGGTTGACGGTGCCGGCGTTGCCATAGCCCAGGCGGAAGTCGAACGGCGTGCCGAACACGAGCAGCAGGTCAGCCGCGCGCAGGGCGTCCTTGCGGCACCGCGTGAAGGCCCATGGGTGGCCGAGGGGCATCGCGCCCCGGGCCATGCCGTTGACGAAGACCGGCGCCTGAATGTGGTCGGCGAGCCGCGCGAGCGCGCCCTCATCGGGCGACCACCGGAGCTGACTGCCGCAGATGATCATCGGCCGCTCGGCGGCGCGCACCAGCGCAGCGACACGCTCGATCGCGCGCGGGTCCGGGCCGGGGCGGGCGGTCGTCCTTGCCTTGGGGTAGCGCGTCACGAGCGACTCGTCGATCGGCATGAAGAGCAGGTCGAGCGGCATCTCCAAGAAGACGGGCCCCGGCACGCCCGTCGTCGCAACACGGAACGCGCTCTGCACATACTCCGGCAGGCGCGTCGCGTCGGGCACGCTCACGGACCACTTCGTGATCGAGCGCATCAGCGAGACATGGTCCATGTCCTGCAGCGAGCCCTTGTCCGCGAGTCCCTTGGGGCCAGCGCCGCCGATGAGCACCATCGGCACCTGCGCGCGCTGGGCGTTCGCGACCGCCGTGACCGTGTCCGTCACGCCGGGCCCTGCCGTCACGGCGGCCACGCCGGGCTGCCCCGTCACGCGGGCCCACGCGTCCGCGGCGTGCGCAGCCGTCTGCTCATGCCGCACGTCGACCACCCGAATGCCGTGGTCGAGGCACCCGTCGTAGATGTTCTGGATGTGCCCGCCACACAGGGTGAACAGGTGCGTCACGCCCTCTTCGCGCAGCGCGCGCGCGACCAAGTGCCCACCGGGGTTCATCTCCATCGTTTAGCCCCTGTCCCGAGGGTTCGGCCCGCCCGGTCGCCACGTTGACATGAAGGCCCGGTCGCGCTCGCCCTGCGCGCGGATGGCGTCGAGCGTGCGCTGCGCGGCCTCTTTCGCTGCAGCGGGCTCCTCGGCGCGGTCGTACAGGTCCTCGAGCGCGACCGGGGCGCCGATCATCACGCGCACAGGCTCCACACCCTGCGTAAAGCGCTCTTTGACGAGTCGACCAAACGAGCGTGGTAGGCCGTTGACGAAGACCGGGAGCACGGGCGCCTTCGACCGGAGCGCGATCCGCCCGACGCCCGGCTTGGGAGGCAGCAGGTCGTAGGGATCGGGGTTGCTGCTCCGCGTGCCCTCGGGGTGCATCGCGATGACCACGCGGCTCTGCCAGTCGAGCAGGCGCACGCACGTGTCCACCGCGCTCCTGTTCAGAATCGTGCCGCGGTCGTCTCGAAAGATCGGCGGATACATCGCGTTCCCCGAAACCAACGTATTGAGGAACGGCCCCATCGGGTGGTCGTAGAAGTAGTTCGACCGCACGGGGCAGTATAGCCACGGGCTCTGGGGCAGGTGATTCCAGATCGCGATCATCACCGCGTACAGGTCGAAGAACGTGCGGTGGTTCGCGACGACGATCATCGACCGCTGCGGCAGGTGCTCCAAACCGTCGATGTGATAGCGCGGCCGGATCGTCGCGCCGAGCCAGGGGACCGAGAAGATCGAGCCCCATGTCCCGGAGACCCGCTTCCCGAAGGGGGTCTCGTTGAGCAGCCGCCCCCATCGGTAGGCGTATCGCTCGATGCCCGTGAGGGCGGCGTCGACTTCGCTGTGCCCCTGCATGGCGGCTATCTAGCACGAAACGTGTGCAACGGACCCCTGCGTTCGGGTAAGAGGCTCCCCATGGCAGACCCCACCAGTGACCTGAAGTCCCTGCTGCTCGCGCCCGGCAAGCGGCAGGCCGTCATCGACGACTGCGCGCGCGTGATCGAGGAGGAGGTCGAGTCGAAGTCGGGCCTCTCCGGCATGGCGATCAAGATGACCTTCAAGGTCGTCAAGGCGCTCAAGCCCGGCATGGTCCGCGAGCTGTGCGATGTCCTGCTGCCCGAGTTCGTCGAGAACCTCGAGGCCGACTACGCGCGGCACAAGGCCGAGGGCGGCACGAGCATTGAGGCATACTGCGCCAAGCACGCCGCCGGCGTCGCGGACGCGCTGCTCCGCACCACGGACCGCCGCGCCGCCAAGAGCACGAACGGCGCCCTCAAGGGCGCCTACGAGAAGCTCCGGCCCGAGGGCAAGAAGCACGTCGAGGCCGCGCTGCCTCGCGTGGCGCGGATGCTCGCGCGGCACGGCGTATGAGCCACGTCGGTCTGCAACACTTCGCGCAGTTCGGCGTCGACGAGGGCATGCTGCGCGCTGCCCTAGAGCGCGCCATGAGCCGAGGCGGCGACTTCGCTGAGCTGTACTTCGAGCATCGCGTCAGCACGGACATCGGCCTCGAGGACGGCGCCGTGAACCGCGCGTTCATGGGGGTCTCCTTGGGCGTCGGCGTGCGCGTCGTGCAGGGCGACCAGACGGGCTACGCCTACACGGAAGAGCTCACGCGTGAGCGGGTGTGCGAGGCCGCGGCGACCGCGGCGCTCATCGCCGCGGGGCAGCCCGGCGCGGCCCCCGTCGCGTTCCACGTGACCGCGCGCCCGGACCGCTATCCCGTCGGGCGCTCTTTCGACGCCGCGGGCATCGCGGAGAAGATGCCCCTCCTTACACAGGCCAACGCGCTGGCCTTCGCGGCCGACGCCAGCGTCTGCAAGGTGCGGGTCGGCTACGGCGACTCGGACACCCACATCTTGGTCGCCGACTCCGATGGGCGCCTCGCGTTCGACCATCAGCCGATGGCTCGGCTCACCCTCGGCGCCACCGCGGAGCGGGGCGGCCGCCGCGAGTCGAACAACCACAACCTCGCCGGCCGTGAGGGCTTCGAGTTCTTCACGCCGGCGCGGGTCGAGGCGCTCGCCCGCAAGGCCGTGGAGCGGACAGTCTTCTGCTTCGACGCGACCACCGCCCCCGCGGGCGAGATGCCGGTCGTGCTCGCGGCAGGCTCCGCCGGCATCCTGCTGCACGAGGCTATCGGGCACGGCATGGAGGCCGACTTCAACCGCAAGGGCGTGTCCGTCTACAGCGACAAGCTCGGCAAGCGCATCGCGTCCGACGAGGTCACCATCGTCGACGACGCCACGCAGCCCAAAGCACGCGGCTCCATCAACGTCGATGACGAGGGCTTCGAGGGCCAGCGCACGGTGCTCGTCGAGCGAGGCACGCTCGTGAGCTACATGCACGACCGCATCAGCGCGAAGCACTACGGGGTGGAGCCGACGGGCAATGGTCGCCGGCAGAGCTTCCGGGACGTGCCCTTGCCGCGCATGCGTAACACCTACATGACCGCCGGCTCGGTGCCGCCCGAGGAGATCATTCGGAGCGTGAAGTACGGCGTGTACGCCGCCTCCTTCACGAACGGGCAGGTCATGATCGGCGCGGGTGACTACACGTTCTACATCAAGACCGGCTGGATGATTGAGGACGGCAAGCTGACGCGGCCCATCAAGGACACCAACATCATCGGCAACGGCCCGCAGTCGCTCGAGCGCGTCGACATGGTCGGCACGGACTTCGAGTTCGACGAGGGCGGTTGGACGTGCGGCAAGGATGGTCAGAGCGTGCCTGTCTCGCTCGGCATGCCGACGGTGCGCGTCTCTGCGGTCACCGTGGGCGGCGTGAACCCAGGCTGAGGGGGCGGACGTGGCGAACGAGAAGAAGGGTGAGCACCTGCTCGCGCTGGCCCACGAGGCGGGGCGCAAGGCCCGAGCGCTGGGCGCGGACGAGGCGCGCGTGGCCGTCTCGCGGGCGCGGGGCGTCGAGGTGGAGTGGCGCGATGGGCAGGTCGAGCGTGTTCAGGAGCGGACACGTCGAGGCCTGAGCGTCGAGCTCTTCGTCGACGGCCGCTACGCCGCGATGAGCACGAACGACCTGCGCCCGGACGCGGTCGACCGTTTCCTGACCGAGGCGGTCGCGATGACGCGCCTGCTGGAGCCGGATCCGCACCGTTGCCTGCCCGACCCCGCGCGCTACGCGGGGCGCGCTGCGGTCGACCTGGAGCTCTGCGACCCGACGCAGGCGCTCGTGACGAGCGACGCGCGGCGGGCGCTGGCGGCGGAGCTCGAGGCCCGCGTGCGCGACGGCGCCGGCGACCTGCCGATCGTGTCGGTCTCGAGCAGCGTGGACGATGACTGGGGCGAGAGCGCGCGCATCCACACGAACGGCTTCGAGGGCTGGCGCGAGGGCACGCACTTCTCGCGCTCGGCGCAGGTCACGCTCAAGGAGCCGGATGGACGCCGCCCGATGGGCTGGTCGTACACCGTGCGTCGCTTTCAAGTTGATCTGGACGCGCCCGAGAAGATCGCGCTCGAGGCGCGGGAGCGTGCGCGGCTGCAGCTCGGGGCGGGCAAGCTGCAGACCGGGCGCTACACGATCGTCGTCGACCCCAAGGCGACGCCGCGCCTCCTCGGGGCCTTCTTGGCGCCCATCTCAGGCTCCGCGTTGCAGCAGAAGCGCAGCTTGTGGGACGGCCGCGTCGGCACGCAGATCGCGTCGCCCTTGCTCACGATTCACGACGACCCTTGGCGCGTGCGGGGCCTCGGCAGCGCGCTGTGGGACGGGGACGGCTTCGCGACGCGCCCACGGCCCATCATCGAAGCCGGCGTGCTCTCGACCTACCTGATCGACGACTACTACGCGCGCAAGATGGGGGTCGAGCCCACGGGCGGGAGCACCCACAACTTCGTGTGGCGCTACGGCGACAAGGGCCTCAGCGCGCTGGTCGCCGATGTCGGCGAGGGCGTCTACATCGACCGCTTCCTCGGCGGCAACAGCAACGAGACCACGGGCGAGCTCAGCCTCGGCTGCGCGGGGCGCGTGATTCGGGGCGGCCAGCTCGCGGAGCCTGTCACCGAGGTCAACCTCGCGGGCCACTTCGGCGCGCTGTGGGAGGCCCTGGTCGCCGTCGGCAACGACCCCGACCCGAACAGCAGCAGCGGCGCGCCGACGTGTGTCTTCGAGGGGATTCAGCTCAGCGGCGTGTGAGCGCGGTCACTGCGCGACGGCGCCACCGTCGGGGGCGATCGCTTCCGGAGGCGTGCAGGCGCAGGCTGCTGCGTCACCCGTCGGATTGAAAACGAACGGGCAGGCATCGTTCGCGTTCAGGACGCCGTCCTCGTCTGCGTCGCCCGAGACGCCCAGCATTGGCTGGCCATCCACGCGCTCGAGCCGCACGACGGGCTCGACGACTTGGCGGAGACGCATGCGCTCCACCAAGCCGGTCTCTCCAGCAGCGAGGCCAGGCGTGACGCCGTTGGTCACGATGTCGGACGCGACGTAGTTCCCCTGCAGGACGTACAGGCTGGGGCGCACGCCCACGGTGAGCCAGTCTTGGCGCGGACCGATCACCATGGGCACCTGGTCTCGCTCAGGCCTGACGAACAGGGTCGTGACAGACTCGTGAACGGTGTTTGCGCCGCCGCCGGGGGGGATCTGGCTGAACGGGTCAAAGTCTGTGCGCGAGTACACGACACCGACCGGCTCCCCCGCGTTCAGCACGAGGCGGGCCGTATCGCGCTTTCCGTTCCCCACAATGTCGACCCGCCAAGTCTCGCCCGTAACGCGCCCCGCGGGGCGTGGTAAGCGACCCATGCGGAGCTCGGCGCCGAGCAGATACAGGACGAAGAGGTCGCCCTCGTCGTTGACGATCGCGTCGAGCAGCTCAGCGCCCAGCACCCCGAGGTCCAAAGGCGTATGCGGTGAGCCCGCGTTGTTTGCAAGCGGCCCTGTGAGGTCGAGCGCGTAGACGCTGGTCCCCGAAACGAAGACCGCAGACACCTCGTTGTCGGCGACCTCGACCGGGATGATGGCGTTGGTCGCCAAGTCGCTCCCCACCGCGGGCACAGCCGGCACCGCGCCGTTCACGACCGTGCGATAGACCGTCGTCGTCGCCGCGACGTTGTTCGCCGCCCGTCGCCAGTACACCAGCTCATTCGCGCCTCGGGCATCGACGCGCTGCCACACCGTGTGCAGGGCGCCATCGTTCGACAGGAGCAGCCGGAACTCGCCGGGGCGCTGCCGTACGCTGTTGACCGCGACGTAAGGCGCGAAGCCCGTCGCGGCTTGAAGCTCCGTCGCCGCAGGCGGATCGACGTTGACTGGGCTGTCGTTGAGCTGGCGCAGATACAAGCCCGCGGTGGTTGAGGCCGCGGTGGGCGAAGCGACGTACAGGACGTATTGATTGGCGCCCTGCCGCGCCATCGCGGTCGACGGCGTCACGAAGCGGGCGGACTCGACGGCGCGGATGAGGTCGCGGTCGTTCGTGTCCTCGAAGCCGAACGAGTACAGATTGCTGCCGCTCTCGCCGACGCCGACGAGGGCATTGTTGAAGTCCGGGCGTAGCCCCGCGAAATTCAGAACACCTGCGACCGACTCGAGTACGGAAATGCCCCGCATTTGAGTGGCCGCGGCTGTCGCGCGCCCGATGAAGTAGTCAGGATGCGTACGAGGGTCGAGGCCGAACTCGAGCAACTCGCCGTCAGCACTCCGCGCGAAGACGCGCAGTCGCTCGTCGGAATCCTCTGCGAGCGCCAAGAAGGGGCCGAACGCGTCGCTGTTCGTGAAGTTGCCCACGACCGAGCGGCGGTAGTAGGCGAAGTCATTGGTAGGCAATTCCTCGGGCGCCTGAAAGACGAAGAGCGTCGCCGGTCCCTCGTTGCCGACGCGGGGCGACGAGGCGGCGAAGATGACCTCTTGACCGTTGCCCAAGCGCTCGACGCGGGGCGAGCGGAGTGAGCTTGCCACGCTGCACAGGCAGCTATCCGCCCCCGTATACGCCACGCGGGGCGTAATCGGCGCGATGGGGGCCGTGAGTGAGAACGAGCCTCGCTCGAGCGTATACGTCGTCGTAAATGGGGCGACCGCCAGCTGCGACTGTCGTGTCCATACGGCGATCGCGGTCGTGCTTAGAGCAAGCTGGTTGAAGAAGGTCGTCGTATCCAAGATCGGCGCGGTGACTGAGTCCGGCATACCGATGTCATCGACGAGCGTCGTCTTAATCCAATTGGCACCGGATGGCTTAATGTGCACCAAGCGTCGCATGTTCGCGGCCTTGCGCTCTATCGAGACAAAGTACGGCGCGTTGCCGGAAACGTGCATCCTCAGATCGCTCCCGCTCCACGTGCCCGCGTCGATCTGAACGAACGCCGGCGCCTCGGCCAGGCCGAAGCTGTCGTAGTAGAGCGTCCGGGTCACGGGGTTGTGGTACGCGACGTAGGTCGTATTGCCTGAGACCGCAACCTGGCCCGCGACGCGCACCGCCGGGCAAGCGCCGGGACACAGGTCTTGCGTGAAGACGACGCTCACCGCAGCGGGGTCCGAAAAGTCGAGCAGGCGGAGCGAGCCGTCGCGGTCATCGAAGGTCAGGGCGAGGCGCCGAGCGCCCGCCTCGACGACGTCCATGACTGAGGTCGCCGCGAAGGCCGCTGCGCCTGTCAGCGTGTATTGGGTCGTAAGCCCGTTCGACCGAATGATGCCGAGCTGAATGGCGCCACTCCTCGTGGCCTGAAGAGCGTACGTGGTCCCTCGCTCTAGAGGGTGCACCGGAGCGCCTAGCATGGCGGCCGCTTCGCCCACACCCGCTTCGCCGGAAAGCAATGACTCTCGCCAGCTCTCTGGTCCGAGCATGCGCGCCGACCAGACTTGGCTCTGGTCAAAGTTCCCGAACTCCATCCGCAGGTCTTCAGGCGTGAGGG
>Ga0114972_10001642_pt1 | contig 16756 bp, 14 predicted proteins | sample M_140807_EF_Meta_FD_87354 | JGI IMG/M metagenome (GOLD analysis project Ga0114972, IMG submission 87354) | Freshwater microbial communities from Lake Montjoie, Canada to study carbon cycling - M_140807_EF_MetaG | ecosystem: Environmental > Aquatic > Freshwater > Lake | place: Lake Montjoie... | reverse complement strand
TTCGGGTACATACTCCAGAAGGATTCCACGAGCACTGTTGGATCCAGGGGTGGCATATACGACCGCCCGTGGTTTGACACAATCGCAAGAGGAATCCACTCGCACGATCTGGGCGTCGGGTGGCAGACCGATCCGATCTAGCGGGATGCAGGTGTAGCCTGAACGGTCCGACAAAACGATTCCGGCGTCAAACGTGGTGATACTTTAGAATGACTAGCCATATCGCTAGCGATTGAAAACGCCTCGATTGAATGGCTTTGGTTACAGCCCGCTATGGAAAGAACCATCCATAGCCCCACACAATAAGAAAAGCTGCGTTGCTGCGTGGTAACCATGGTGAGCTCCCTGGGCAACAGGATCGCACATAGCATTAGATATCGGGGTGAATTCGCACGCTTTCGATGAGCCTAACAGTTCCCAAACCGCGATGCAAGAAAAAAAGGGAAAGAATTGAAAGATTTTCCCCCAGGGCGATGGTTGCGGTCTCGCCGAAGCAAAGAGATTGAACCACAGAGGCACAGAGGCACAGAGGGAACCAGAGAATTTCACTCTGTGCCTCTGTGCCTCTGTGGTTACCTGCTTTTTCTTCTGGGGTGAGACAAAACGATTGCCAGATAGTTCGCTAACAGAACAGCGATGCGACTCGGGCACACTCGATGACCAAACGGTCACACAACCGCAAACCATATCCTTGAGTTGTCGTAGCCGAGGTTGTATTCTGTATTCAAAGTTTTATTTCATCGATCGCCGTCTTCCTTGGGTAACCGACCAGATTTCTGTTCCAACTTTTTCTCTTCGGACTTCACCCGGCGTTCGAGCTTTTTAATATCTTCTTCTGGTGGTAGTTCTTCAGGCTTGATTCCACGCTGGCCGAGCATCTGTCGAACGCTTGTATTGTTTTGAATGTGCTCTTTGGCAATCGCATTTTCACCCCGAAGATCGGACTGCTGAACGTTATGATTGGTCATCTCGGTTGCGAGATTCTTGGCCGCAACCGTGAGTGTTGGTAGAAAGTCAGCGAGAGGACGTGTTTGTGTAATCCCGTATTTGTCCTTCATTGCTTGAGTCGTGCTGCCCCCAAAGAGTGCCGCGTCTCCTTTTGAGCGAATTCGCCCGAAGCCCGCATCATCGACTCCTCGTTGAAAGATGTTGTCCGACAGAGTTTTCTCGGAGGTTCGGAGTCGATCACGCGCATCAAGTCGACCAATCAGCCGCATTCTTTCCTCGATCAGCTCGTGCTTCCGCGTTTGTACCGCAAAATAGCTTTGAGCAAAGGCAATCGGTTCCTTGCGGGGGTCTCCGTTCTGTGCGATCAAATAGCAGGCGTACCGGGTTAGCATGAAATCATCGACTTCCCGTTGAGCTCCCTTGCCTAGAAGGATCATTTTCGTGACGCCACGAAAATGATCATCGACGGCAATTCCCGAGGTTTCGCACGATTCGATGGCACGCTGGATAGCCGTTAAAAAATTCTCCCAACGCGCGTAACCCAAGGGGGACAGCAGGTCTCTTGCAAACCAGAATTCGACATTGTCCTCGCCTGGAACCTGTTGGGCCAAAGCGTCAAATTGGCTCTGCATTTGCTGAATCAATTCCTTCTTCATGGACTTTTACTCCTAGTTGATGGTATGTCGGGAATCACGAACTGTTCCGAGACCTACACTGTCTGCGATGATAGCCGTTGGCTAGACTCCATTGAATTGGGATCTTGACGTCGGGCGTAAGTTCATCAACCACTACAGCGAAAGGAATGCATCGCAACTGCAGTAAATCCAGAGGGTTTTGTACATTTGCCACGGGGTTTTGGCCCACAAACGGGCGAAAATCAACGCAGGCCATTTGGATAGTCTCGTGTTAGCTCGGACACCTTTGGTCACTCGGTAGCTTTTTCCCAAAAATAATGGCTGGTGCTTTTTCGTGCAAAAAGCTGTTTTTTTCGATGATGAGCGTTGCGATAACGTGGTTCGATGTTGCGATGTACTTCCAGTGCGAGATCACTCGCTTGCTGGCAAGGTGCGATATCAACAGAACAGCGATGCGACTCGGGCACACTCGAGGACCGTCATGGCATGGATGTCGACAATGTCGTTGACGTCAGGCGCATAGCCTCCGGCCATCGCAACAGCGATCGGGATCCCACGCTCGGTAAGCACATCGAGCACCAAGCGGTCGCGCATCCGCAAACCCTGCTTGCTCAGCGCAAGGCGTCCGAGCCGATCGCCTACATAAGGGTCCGCCCCGGCAAGATAAATCGCTAGATCGTAAGGACCGGCGGCCATCACCTCGGCCAAGCCTTGTTCGAGACTCGACAAGTAGCCGATATCGCCAGCCCCCTCGTCCAGATCGACATCCAGATGGCTGGGATGTTTTCTCGATGGAAAGTTTTTAGCGCAGTGGATCGAGAACGTGAAGACATTCGAGTCCTGGCCGAGAATCTCGGCCGTCCCGTTCCCTTGATGAACGTCGCAGTCGATCACACAAGCCCGCTCGATGAGCTTCTCGTCCAGTAGCGTTCGGATCGTCACGGCTGCATCGTTGAATACGCAGTAGCCTTCTCCGGCAGCTCGCATGGCATGATGGGTACCGCCGGCAAGGTTCACCGCGATCCCCTCGCCAATTGCCGCCCGAGCCGCAGCGAGCGTCGCTCCCGAACTGCGGCGGGATCGCTCCACCATCTCCAAAGACCAAGGAAACCCAATCCGCTTGAGCTCCTTGTCGGTAAGCTCACCTCGTATCACACGATCGACATACTCAGGCGCGTGCGCAAGCTTCAACTGATCGTCGCTGGCCGCCGGGGGCTCCAAGAAAACATCCCCGTTGTGAATCGGACTTGCAATGAGCCGATCCCGCAAAAGTCGGTATTTGCTCATCGGAAAGCGATGGCCCTCGGGAAGCGGCAAAACGAATCGATCGGTGAAGTATATTTTCAAGGGCCTCTCCCCGGTTATACTCGCAAACTGTTCGGACTATTGTCAACCCAATAACTGTCCAATCCAAACGACCAAAACATCGACCATGCAGAATCTACTCCTCGGACCTTGGAACTATCCACGATTGGCAACGCTTCGTCCAGCCCGCCATAGTCTCTCGATCGGCTGGCATTTGATCGCATGGGCTCTCGTCAGCTGGCTCTTGTGCTGCTGGACACGCGATAGCCAGTGCTTTGGCCAAGCTGCGGAGCAGAAAACGTATCGAGAGTTTACGGCCCGGGCCAGCGCCATCGACCCCCGCGTGAAAGCTTATCCTCAGATCGATTTCCTGTTGGAAAAAGATGGCAAGCCCGCCGACGTCGGGCATGCCTGTCGCCGACCGGACAGGCCCGCAAAGGGAAAGCTGGTGGTTTGGTTCATGGGGCACAGTCCGGAGCTGTTCCATTTTCTGGCCGACGAAGGTTTCCACGTCTTGCGAGTCCACTACGCCAACGGTTGGTTCAATCGCTTTGGCAAGGAGCCCCCGCCTCCGGATCGCTATGCGCTGGGCAAGATCCGTCTCGAAGCGGCCACAGGCGAGGACTTCAGCGAATTGGTGGCCATCGAGAAACCCGACGGTATGCAGGAACGGGTCCGACAGTTCCTCGTGTGGCTCGATGGCAAGGACCCCGAGGGAGGGTGGGGACAGTTTTTGCACAAGGGCAACAGGACCGATCGCGAGGTTGACTGCGAGGATGACTGCGAGGTTTATTGGGACCGAGTCATCGTCTCGGGGGCTTCCCATGGAGCGACCACTTCGGCCCGCTTTGCTCTGCACCAACGGGTCGATCGGGTCGTGATGTTCTGCGGCCCGAGGGATCAGTACGAACTGTGGCAGGGGCTCGATTCGGCCACCCCCAAAGAGCGGTTTTTTGGGTTCTCCCATGTGCTCGATACCGGTTGGTCCGGGGATCACTATTGCCGAAGTTGGGAATTGCTCGGCTTGCAAGCTTATGGTCCGATCGTCAACGTCGAGAGATCGAGCCACACCCAGAGTGCACCTTACGGCAACACTCGGCGGCTCGTGACCGACGCAGATGTCGGAGGGGACGACAAGCGTGCCCATAGCTGCGTGACCCCAGGCAGAGCAGCCGTCCGGGATTCGGAGGGGAATTATTTGCACGTGAACGTTTGGAAGTATCTGTTTCATCATCCGGTCGATGCGGTAGGCCAGCCGGTTGCTACCGACCCGAATTGCCAACGGGAATTGCTCCCGAAAAAGCCTTAGGTTCGAACCAAGACCGATGGATTGCGTAGAATACTGCCAGCGTCGTTTTCGCTAGCGTTTTGGTTTCATCGCCACCCGAGGGAAGAAGTATCTGCCATGAAAATCTCGAATTGGATCGTATTGACCCTGATGACAAGCATCCCGGTATGGGTTGGCTGCGACGCTCCCAAGGCGGGTGGATCCAAAGCGGGTTCGACCGCTCATGACCACGACCACGATCATGACCATGGGAACGCCAAACCCGCCGCGAAGGACGATCATGCAGGTCACGAGCATCCCGAGCATGGACCCAACGGCGGACACATCGCTCACTTCGAGTCGAGTCCCACCACGCACTTCGAATGGGCCCACGACGAGGACAAGCAGACCGTGACGGTCTACTTCGAAGAGCTCGTCAGCGGTGGCAACAAGATCGAGTCGGTCGAAGTCGTCGTGACTTCCAACGGCCAAGAGAAGAAATTCAAGCTCGAGCCGCTCGAGTCGGCAAAGATCGCCGGATCGATCTTCCAAATCAAAGACCAAGAGCTCCTGACCCTCGTGGGAGCCAGCGGCGAAGACGTCAAGGGGGTCCAAGCCCGTTTGGTTGCCAAGATCGATGGCAAGGAAGAAAAGCTGCTGCTGGTCGACCATCACCATAGCCACTAAGACCCCTGAACTCAGAATCGGGTGGCCTTGAGAGTGTTTGAACCGATCCAAAGAGAACTACCTCCGGAGCTGACTCCGGAGGTAGTTTTTTCTAAGCTTTCGAAGTTGCCAGGCTGTCTATGGCTCGACAGTGCCCTGCGCAAGGATCCTCGAAGTCGCTTTAGTTTTTTAGCTGCAGATCCGGTCGATTTCTTTGCGATCGATGAACCCATCGCGGATCCCCTGGCCTCGATCGAACGCTGGTTGGCCCATCATAGAACTTTCGCCAGATCGAATGTCCCATTCCAAGGTGGAGTGGCTGGGATGCTCGCTTATGAGTTCGGCCGATGCTTCGAAAAGATCCCGCAAGCTCAGCACGACGAGTTCGGATTGCCCCTGTGCTGGTTGGGACTCTACGATGTGGTGTTCGCTTGGGAGCACGGCGATACCCCTAGCGAGGATCGCGGCTGGGTGTTTTCCCAAGGCTTTGGCTCGCTGAGCGATTTGGAAATCGACCACAAAGAGCGCTCTGAGCGAGCCCAGCGGAGGTTGGAATTCTTTCTCGGCCAATTGGAGCGAGATTCGGTTGGTCAATTGCCAGAGCCCAGGCGGACGAGCGTTCATGCGATGGCTCATGGCCTAAGGGCCCCGCAGTATGAAACTCGGCTCGGTGGAGGATGGCTCGGAAATTTTGATAGCCCCGAATATCGGCAAGCCGTCGAGAGAACACGTCAGTACATCTTGGCCGGAGATGTCTTCCAAGTAAATCTTTCGCAGAGGCTTTTGTGCCCCGAGCGTTGTCCTGCGAGCGAACTGGTGCTCAGGCTCCGGCAAGTCAACGCGGCACCTTTTGCAGGCTATCTAGATCTGGGTGACTCTCAAATTGTCAGTGCCTCCCCGGAGCGATTCATTCAGGTTCGGGACCGCTGGATCGAAACCAGGCCGATCAAAGGGACGCGAAAACGAAGCGGCGATCCTCACCGAGATGCCCAACTGAAAGAAGAGCTCAGGCTCTCTGAAAAAGATCGCTCGGAAAATATCATGATTGTCGATCTACTGAGAAATGATCTTTCAAGAATCTGTGAGATCGATTCGCTGACGGTGGATCGACTCTGCGAGATCGAGACCTTTCCGTTCCTCTTGCACATGGTAAGCTCGATCCGAGGACGGCTCAGGGACAGCGTAGGCATCAGCCAGCTGATAGCTGCGATCTTTCCAGGGGGGAGTATCACCGGTGCTCCCAAAATCCGAGCCATGGAGATCATCGCGGAGCTAGAGCCCACGGTCCGAGGCCCCTACTGCGGTAGCCTGGGATACATCTCGACCAGCGGAGACATGGATTGGAACATCCTGATTCGAACCTTAACCTGCTCGCGAGGCTGGTGGCAATTCCAAGTCGGTGGTGGGATCGTGGCCGACAGTGTTCCCGAGCAGGAAGAAGAGGAAACTTGGACCAAGGCCGCAGGAATTGTGGCTGCGATCCGCGATTCCCTCCAGTCGCCTTAAAACCCTCGCAATGGGGGATTTTCAGATCTCTGGCGGCCTGTGAGATTTCCCTAGTAGACCGGGGGTGACCGGCCGATTATCCTTTTGCCTTCTCCTCTCCTCTTCAAGAATCTAATCATCAATCTGCTCATTGCACATCGGTACAACATGCCTGGAACCACGCGCAAAGAAACGAAGCACAAAGGGATCACGCGGATCGACTACGAGGGACTCAGCACACGAGGCTGGATGGTTCGCCTGACGCGTCAAGGAAAACGTCAGCAGCATTTCTTCAATGACCGCCAGTACGGGGGCAAGACCAAGGCGCTGCACGCGGCCAAGGCCTGCTACAGCAAACTGGTAAAAGCCGCTCCGGAAATCCAGACCGCCAAGGGCCGCAGAACGCATCGCAACACAACCGGCAAGGTAGGCGTGCATTTGGTAAAGAACGTCGATCGGCGTTGGAAGAATGCCGAGTCGTACGCGTTCTGCGCTTCGTGGATCGATTCCAAGGGCAAGCGTCGCAAGGTCAGCTTTGCTTGGAACCGTTACGGCAAGAAACACGCTTGGAACCTGGCCTGTTTGGCACGCGAGCGTGAGATCAACGACCGCGACCGAGTCATCGAGCTCTACGGCCCGAAAAAGATCAAGGCTTAAAGCGATCCACCTTGCTGCGAATCGATGATCAGCGGAAAGTCAGCTGCCATCATGGCGGGTATCCTCTGTGGAGTTCCCTTTTTAAAGTCGATAAACGCCCAGTTGGTATGTGCCACGGCGATGAGTGTCTCTCTCTGGGGTGCCATTGGATCAACGACTCCTAGGGCATCGGCCAAGGGGGGATCCATGCGCAGCATTCGGTAACGCCGCGTCGAGGTGACTTTTTTCATGTCGGCGATCCAGGTCTTGATAATGACCTTCTGGCCCGAGAATGCCGGTTGCAGGTACTCGATCTGATGCATTCGTGCGACCCATCCGGCCCCGAGTTCCATGTAACGCTCGAGCGTCCAGCCCAAGGCCGCCGAGTGGGCGTAGGCGGCATTTTGCATCCATTGCACATAAACCACATTGTTGACATGCCCGAGCACGTCGATGTCCGAATCCCTGACCTCGACGACATGTTCAAAGATCGAATGCATCCGATGCTCCTAGTCCGTGCAGTCCTTGAGCAAATGAAATAAGCTTCGCCATGTCTTTCCGGTACCGCTCGCGAGCGAGAGCGAACAAGAGCGAGCGTTGGTGTAGCCTTCGCTGCACTGAGCTTCTTGCATCAGCGGTCCGACATCCTTGGTCGCACTTTGGACCAACCCTGGCAATTCAAATCCGCGATCCCCACCCATGCCACAGCATTTCCCTTCATGGGGTTGGAGAACTTGCTCTGCACAAGCCCCAGCGACATTGACCATCGATTCGCCCCAACCGAACTTTTGATTCGAGCAAACCGAGTGAATCGCAATGATGCCCTTGCGCCGCTTGAGGGTCAGCTTGGGCAAAAGGGACTCGGCGAAGACCGACGAGTCGAGAATCTTGATCTTCGTGAGTTGCTCGCGGCGGACTTGGTCGAGGTCCGCAAGGCCTTGAGAGATAAAAGCGGTGCATGATCCCAGATCCATCACGATCGGTCGGCGGCCGCGGTCGCTCCATCGCCACATCGCATCGATCAATTCGGCCTGTTTGGTCAGTGCCGATTCGAGGAAGCCTTTGGATGAAAAGGCTTGGCCGCAGCAGCGACCCACGGAGTCTTTGGGGATGTGCAATCGGACCCCGGCTCGATCCGCTACACAGACCAGTGCCGACGCGGTCCCGTGCATCATGCGGGACATGCACGTGGGCCAGTACACAAGATCGCATTCTTCGAGTCCGGCTAACATGGACTTGTCGATCGATTCGTTTTGACCTTCCAAGCCTTGATGCCAATGGGGAAAACCTGCGAAGACCGACGAGAGGCCATGCGTTAGGCCCTGCATGGCTTTGCCACCTAGGATCGAGGCCGCAGTGCGCCCGAGCGTCAAACTTGCTCCCACGGCTCGTTCGGCCAAGCCGAACGACGAGGCCAATTGGGCCGCGACCTTCCTGGCCCCGGGAGTGACGGTCTCGCGCCGCAGTTGCTTGATAAGCTCGCCGGTGTTGATCGCCACAGGGCAATCCATCGCGCAGAGTCCATCGGTTGCACAGGATTGTTTGCCTGCGTACTCGTAATCGATATCCAATTGTTTGGCCAACTCCGTGCGGCCTTGGGCGATGAGTCGCTGGCGAGCACGACGCAGCACGATCCGTTGTCTAGGCGAGAGGGTAAAGTCACGGCTCGGACACCTCGGCTCACAAGCCCCGCACTCGACGCACTTGTCGACGACATCCTCGACGACCGGCAGGTCTTTGAGATTCTCCAAGTGCAGCTTGGGCTTGGTGGTCAGAATCACGTCGGGATTCAACAGACCGCCGGGGTCGACGGCATTCTTCAATCGCCGCATCAGCGCGACGGCCTCGGGGCCCCACTCGGTCTGTACAAAGGGTGCCATATTGCGCCCGGTGCCGTGCTCGGATTTGAGTGCTCCGTCAAAGCGATGGACGACCAGATCAACCATGTCGTCGATGAGCCGAGCGTACTTGTCGGTATCCTTTTGACTTGCCATCGGCTGGGAGATCACGAAGTGCAAATTACCGTCTTTTGCATGCCCGAAGATGATGCCGTTGGCATACTCGTGTTTGCGGAACATCGTTTGGAGTTCGAGGATCGCATCGGCCAGGCGAGGAAGAGGAAAGGTGATGTCCTCGAGGATCGCTGCTTCGCCCCGGGCTCGCATGGCGGCCACTGCCGGATACATCCCTTTGCGGAGCTTCCAAAGGTTGGCTTGTTCCTTTTTGTTCTCCGTGAAAGCGATCGGGCTCAGGGGCTTTAAGTGGGGCTGACAACGGGTGCGGAAGTTCTCGAGCTTGTTGGCAAGCGACTCCTTGTCGGCAGCTTGGAACTCAAAGAGCAATCCCATCAACTTGTCATGTTGCGAAAGCCGCAGGGGTAGCTCGGCGGGTGCTCCTTCGAGATTGCGGATCGATTCGAGGCTGGCTCGGTCCATGAATTCAACCGCATCGGCTTGGATTTCGATGAGTTCCGGGATGATATCGCAGGCGCTATGGGCATCGGCAAAAAATCCCAGCGCGGTGGCTTTCTCTGGCAGATCAGGCAGGGTCCGCAAAACCGCTTGGCTGATGAACGCTAGTGTTCCTTCGGCACCGATGAGCAAATGGCTGAGGATTTCCAGAGGGTCTTGATAGTCGACAAAGGCGTTGAGCGAATAGCCGACAGTGTTCTTTTGCTGATACTTGCGACGGATCTTGTCGAGCAGAGCACCGTCATCCAGGATCGATTGACGGATGGAGATAAGCTCGCGGCAAAGCTCTGGTTTTTCGGATCTAAAGCGGTCGGCTTCGCCCGTAAGACTCGTGTCCCACAAAGAACCATCTGGGAGTATGAATCGAATCGATTCGAGGGTGTGGTATGCGTTGTTGACCACCCCGCAGCACATGCCGCTGGAGTTGTTCGACAGCATGCCACCGATCATCGCCGAGTTGATGCTCGAGGGATCAGGTCCGATCTTGCGCCCGAAAGATTTCAGTTGTGCATTGACCAAACCGCCGATAGCACCGGGTTGGACGCGGACTCTCTGGCCACCCTCGATAGGCTCGATCCTCCGCCAGTGACGTCCGATGTCGACCAGCCAGCCGTCGGTGACCGATTGCCCCGAAAGGCTTGTGCCCCCGGCTCGGAAACAGACCGGCACTTGTTTGATCTTCGACGCGGCAAGAATGGCTTGGACCTCTTGCTCGTCTTTCGGCTGCATGACCGCTTGGGGGATCAGCAGGTAGGGACCTGCATCGTTTGCAAAGGCATAGCGTTGCCATGCCTCGGTGAGGACATCCGTACAGGGCCGGTCTAGATTCATGAGGCTTTAGCGGTCGAAGAGCTTTTTGATCGCGTGGAGGGTCGCGGCGCGTCCGGCCCGAGCGATCGAAGTCGTCAAAGGAATTTCCTTGGGGCAAACCGCAACGCAGTTTTGTGCATTGCCGCAAGCTTGGATACCACCGGTGCTTGTTAGCGTATCGAGTCGTTCCTTTTGTAGGTTTTTACCGACGGGATGCGAATTAAAGAGCATGGCTTGGGAGATGGCGTGCGGTCCGATGAATTCGGATTCATAGGCCTCTTTCTTGCGTGCATCGAAGGCTTCGTCGGATTCGCCTGGATGCCGCACGACTTCGACTTTGTTGAACTGCGGGCAAGCTTCCAAGCAGCAACCACAGCTCATGCACTGGCTCAGCGGATAGTTCTGCTCTTGGTCTTCGCGGGGGATGCGAGGACCGGCTCCCATGTCAAAGTAGCTGTCGACAGGCACCCAAGCCTGCACGCGCTTGAGGGAATGGAACAATCGGGATCGATCGATCACCAAATCCCGAACGACCGGGAATTTGGTCATCGGTTGGAGTTGGATCTCTTCGGGGTTGTCCTCCATGAGCCGATCGACCAGCGCCGAGCAGCTTTGGCGAACGCGGCCGTTGATGACCATCGTGCATGAGCCGCAGACTTCTTCGAGACATCCGCAGTCCCAGGCGACAGGAGCGACTTTTTTGCCATCGATGGTCGTGGCCTGTGCAGCGATCTTTTGGAGAACGCTGATCACATTCATGTCGGGTTCGTATTGGACCTGATGAAGTTCCCAATAGGGCGGGGTACCTGGGCCGTCTTGGCGCAGGACTCGCACATTGATCTTAGAGGGCCTTCGTGCCGAGTGAGCTTCGGGACCTGGGGCAATCATGGTTTACCTTTCGGTGACTTGAAATTCGGTGACTGTAAATTCGGTGACTATAAATTCGATGACTGTGGATTCGATGACAAAAAATGTTTCTGGGATGTTTAGGGCGTTGGAGGATGATCGCTAAAGGTGGTTTTTAGGACGCTCCAACGAGTTCTTTGGATGCAGGCCGACCGGGAGCCGCTTCCTGTTGGTTGCGAGTCCGTTGCTTCCATACCTCTTCGATGACTTCGCCACCTACCAGTCCGTACAAGCGGGGGCGGGGCTTGAGGAGCCGTGTATCGACGTCTTCGTAGGTCAGGTCGGGTTCATGACCATTCCATGAGCAGATCGAGGACTTGAGGTACTTGCGGGTGTTCTCTTCGAAGGCATCGCACCATTTCTCGGCTTCGTGACGACGTTCGGTCGGATCGGTCGCTGCGAGACTCGGCATGCAGAAGTCAGGTTTGAAGTGTGCGCCTCGGGATTCGTCCCGCATCAGTGCGCCCTTGAGGATGCACTGAGCCACGGGGATCATGTCTTGAACGGACTTGGTGAAAATCACGTTCTGGTTGGTCCAGTTGCCTGTGTCGGCCAGGGAGCAGCGCTGAGCACGCTCGTTCATGGCCGAGACCTTTTCGTAGGCTTCGGTCAATTGGTTGTTGTAGCGAACGACCGTCGCAGCGCGGGTCATGATATCGCCGAGTTCTTGGTGGAGCAGGTAAGGGTTCTCGCCTGTGCCCGACGCATTCGAGAGAAGTTTCTTGTGCCTTGCTTGATGCTTGGACAGTGCTCCTTCGTAGATGCTTTTGGGCAGATCTGCGGCGGCTTTGTTGCTCTTGATCCAGTTGACGATTCCCGGTCCGAGGAACAGACCTGAGAAGATGCAGCTCAGGAGCGAGTTAGCGCCCAAGCGATTTGCGCCGTGGTATTGGTAATCGCATTCGCCGATGGCGTACAAGCCGGGGATGTTGGTCGATTGGTTTCGCGGCGAGCCTGGCAGCAGGCCACCTTCCCCGTTGGCTTCGTAGTCGACCCACAAGCCGCCCATGCTGTAGTGAACGGCTGGGAAGATCTTCATGGGTTCTTCGCGAGGATCGACCCCTTGGAACTTCTCGTAGATCTCCAAGATACCGCCGAGCTTGCGGTCCAGTTCGTGGCGGGGGATGTGGGTCAGGTCCAAATACACGCACATGCGGGTCGGGTCGACTGAGAGACCTTCGTTGACGCAGATGTTGAAAATCTCGCGGGTGGCGATATCGCGAGGAACGAGGTTCCCGTATTTGGGGAATCGCTCTTCGAGGAAGTGATAGCGTTCCGATTGTGGAATCTGCTTAGGAGGCCTTGTATCGTTCGGTTTGCGAGGCACCCAAACGCGACCACCTTCGCCCCGGGCCGATTCGCTCATGAGTCGAAGCTTATCGGCACCTGGAATCGCGGTGGGATGGACTTGGATGAACTCGCCGTTGCCGTACTTGGCACCGGCTTGGAAGCATCGGCTCGCGGCGCTACCGGTGCAGAAGACCGACATGGTCGATCGACCGTAGATCAGTCCGCAACCGCCCGTTGCAACCACGACCGCGTCGGCTGGAAATGTACGTATCTCCATCGAAACCATGTCTTGGGCGACGCCACCGACGCATCGTCCGTTGTCATCCAGGACCGGTCCGAGGAAGTCCCAGAATTCGTGCTTCTTGACCAGCCCTTCGACTTCCCAGCGTCGGACTTGCTCGTCCAGAGCATAGAGAAGTTGTTGACCGGTGGTGGCTCCAGCAAACGCAGTCCGCTTGTAAAGGGTGCCGCCAAAGCGTCGGCGATCGATGTAACCTTCGGGGGTCCGATTGAAGGTAACGCCCAATCGATCCATCAGGTCGATGACCTTAGGGGCCCAGTAAGCCATCTCTTTGACCGGCGGTTGGTTTGGAAGGAAGTCACCGCCGTAGATCGTATCGTCGAAGTGATTCCACTCGTTGTCCCCCTGCTGACGGGTCTGATCGTTGACGCTATTGATACCCCCTTGGGCACAGACGCTGTGGGAACGCTTCACTGGAGTCAGGCTCAGAAGATCGACAGGAATGCCCAGTTCAGCGAGTTTCATCGTCGCCGAGAGTCCGGCCAATCCGCCACCGACAACCAACACTCGATTGCTAGCCATTTTTCGTCCTACTGATTTTGAATACAGGTGGAATGATGTTCTTGAAAGTTTCGTGAGCCAACCTTTTGCGGCTTAGTTATCTTCGGTTGTCGAAGCGACACCGTTTGGAAGCTTGGCCGAAGAGGCTGAATGTCCGCCATTGGTACGTTTATGTTCGTTGGGCTCGATCATGTGGCCATCGACTCTGACTTTGTACATTTGATCTTCGATGGCTTTGGCCGCCGCCGGGTCGGTCTTGGTTACAGCCACCAGGGAACTGAGCCCTGCCACTCCGAGCAGTACCCCGAAGATCGAACAAAAAACGGTGGCTCGCTTTTGAGCGGTTGGCGAGAGCCAAACCCCCCATGTGATCCCCGCAGTCCAGATTCCGTTAGCTAGGTGGAACACGCAAGCGATCACCCCGATGGCATAGACCAGTGGCCAAAGGAGCCCAAGGCTTTTCATAGCTTCGGCCAGGGAACTTGCGGCGTTGTAAGGACGGAACTGAGCCATCCCCAAGGGTTCGACAAATCCGAGCCACCAGTTCCAATGGAACCAACCGTGTAGATGTAGCACATGGATGAAGATGAACGCAAAGGCGATATAGCCGGTCATTCGTTGGGCCCAATATCGCTTGTTGCTCGTGTAGCGATAGTTTCTCAGGTTCGAATGCCCACTGCGAGCGATCCACACTCCAACAATTGCGTGGAAGAGAATCGGCAGGAAAATAAAGGTCCACTCGACAACCGGCAGAAACGGGATGCTATGGATCGCAAAGACCGCGTTTTGGAATACCGCCGGTCCTCCATTGAGGCTCGAGTTGGTCACCAAGTGGACGCACATGTAGGCCCCCACAGGCACCAAGCCACTCAGGGAGTGGAGTCGGCGGATAAGAAAATCGTGTTTTTTGAGGAATCCCGACAGGGACCCGGTTTGGGAAGGGGTCGAAGGGGGGGAAGCATTCATTCTGGGTAATTTCTACGGCTTAGAACGATCGATCGCAGGCTGGCCGGTTTCGGACCGGAGATCCCGGGGAGCAGTTCTTCAAGGAAAGTCCACGAAAACGCCTATGTAAACGTACTGTAGAGGATACTAGAGAATTAACCAATTACCAAGCCTTCGAAACTTCTATAACCGCTACAAACTGGGAAGTCTTGGCTGGCTGGCCTGCCTAAGTCGTCCAAACGGTACCTGTTTTGTCCCTGAGCTTCGATTTCGTTCAGTTTTTTGTGATTTCGTTGACAATGCCGACGATAACGAATTATACTCGGAACCCGATTGCCCGGCTCACCCCCGGGTCGTAGCATTTCACTACCTTTTCATTTCTTGTACTCCCAGCCAGCGGTTGACTCATGACAAGACTCGGCCAAATCTTCACGTTGTTGCTCCTGATTCTGAGCGTGGCATTCTTCGTCGCTTCGGTGGCAGTCAATGCGTCCCACAAAGATCTTCGGACCGAGGTCGCTAAACTCCAGGATACTCTGAAATCCAAGGACACCACGATCGACCAACAGAAACAGGCCGCCGAGGTCGCCAAGACTTCTCTGGCCCAAGAACAAGTCGCAAGGCGTGTTTCGCTGGCCGCTCTGCAAACCCAACTCGATACCGAGCAGGAAAAGAACAAGCAGTTCACCACCCAACTCAACGACCTGAACTCGAAAAACACACAAGCCACCCAAAGTTTGGCCCAGACGCTGGCTGAACTCAAACGAATCACCAGCGAAAATGATCTGCTCAAGCAAGAGATCGATAAGGTCATCACCGATCGCAATGGACAACGCCGCACCGTGATCAACCTGACCGACGATCTCAACACTCTAAAGAGCAAAAAGATCGACTTGGACGCTGAGATCAAGTCGCTTCGCGACCAGTCGACCATGTTCCAAGCTTTGGCAGATACCCGTGGAGCAGCCTTGGCTACCGCCGGTATCAAGGATCCCGAAGATGTTCCGCCAAGCGACCTCAAAGGGGTTGTCCTGGCTGTCGGTTCAGACCAATCGGTTGAAGTCTCCGTCGGTCGCGATGACGGACTTCGTGCCGGTCACCAACTCGATGTCTTCCGAAACGGATCCTACCTAGGTCGAATCGAGATCCGAACCATCGCCGACGACAAAGCCGTTGGCAAGATCTTGCCTAGCTTCCGAAAAGGCTTCATCCAAGCCGGCGACCGAGTCGCCTCCAAGGTTTACTAAGTCAGTCCGTCGAGTTTTTCTCCTCTTTGTTAATCTGAACATGTCCAAGCAACCGATCTCGATCTACACGATGATGATCATCCTGGCTAACATTTTTATGTTGCTGGCATGTATTTTTATGGCGATCGAGTACTTCGGACGTTGGGGAGGAGCTTCCTCCCCCAAGGCACCTAACGTGCAATGGATTCAAAATCAAACCAAGGATTTGGTCGCTTAGGCTCGGACCCGACGGCTCGATCTATTGGCACTCGGCAACTTCTCGCAACAGCCCTCGCATGCCTGTGCCTGCTTTCTTGCTCTGCTAGCTTCGCGGCAGATCCCAGCCGCAAAATTCGCCACGTCCTATTTTACGACGGCCAAGTCCGCGAGTTTACCGTCTATGTGCCACCGGCTCACAACAACCAACCTCCGCAAGAGCAAGCTTCGCCCCTGCCCGTTGTCTTCGCCTTTCACGGGGTGATGATGAATGGCGAAACGATGGCGAAGATGACGTTGCTGCACGAACTGGGCAACCGCTGCAACTTCATCGTTGTCTATCCCGAGGGGGATGGTCACGGTGTGTTTCGAACTTGGAATGCTGGAGGTCGCTCAGGCAGGCTCGAACGGATCGCCGAAGACGACGTTGGGTTTGTACGTTGCATCGTCGGAGACCTCCAGAAACGATACCGCGTGGATCCTCAACGGATTCATGCAACAGGCTTTTCCAACGGTGCAATGCTCTGCTTTCGCTTGGCCGTCGAAGCCCCCGAGATCTTCGCATCGATCGCTCCGGTTGCTGGCACCCTGGCCGTGCCGACAAATTGTGCAACCCGCTATGTCCCAACCCTTCTGATCCACGGTACCGAGGACAAAGTCGTGCCCTGGGATGGTCCGAATCTCAAGACCCCAAAGAACCTGGACTTCTGTAGCGTCCCCCAAACTCTCCATGCCTGGAAAAAGCTTCTAATGACCAAAGGCGAGTTGTCGTCGGCGAATGAGCTGGTCTGCAGCGTCGAGAGATTGGCTGATTGCAAGAAGGATGGTACGCGCGTCGAAGTCGAACGCTATGCCATCGACACAAAAACCGACGATGCTGATCTGCAGTTTGTTCGAGTCATCGGAGGCGGGCATACGTGGCCAGGCGGCGAGAACCGCGAATGGGTTGTCGGGAAAACTTCCGAAGAATTCAGCGCCAATCAGATGATGTGGGAGTTCTTCCAAAAGCATCCCCAGCCCTAAAACATCGGCCCAAGCAACGCAGCTACCGACGGCTCGATCCTCAAACTCGGAACCCGCTCTACCAAACAATGCTTTGAGCCTCGAAGATCGGACCTTCGATACAGGTCCGACGATAATCCCAAGAC
>Ga0114972_10001641_pt1 | contig 16762 bp, 13 predicted proteins | sample M_140807_EF_Meta_FD_87354 | JGI IMG/M metagenome (GOLD analysis project Ga0114972, IMG submission 87354) | Freshwater microbial communities from Lake Montjoie, Canada to study carbon cycling - M_140807_EF_MetaG | ecosystem: Environmental > Aquatic > Freshwater > Lake | place: Lake Montjoie... | reverse complement strand
TGAACAATATTTGGCTCATAGTCCAACATCGCCCTTTGTATATCGCCAACACGAACGGCCTCTGCGGTTTCGATTTGATAGAGATCACGATATTTTGAGCGTCTCAGACCCTCTTTGATCTCCCTTATCTCTTCACTCAGACGCAACGGATTTGTCCCCTTGGGATTAGCAGACAGAATCAGGATAATTCGGCGATCGCCCATTGCATTTTCACTCTTCGGAACAATAGATTGTTACTAGGTTATCATATTTTTTACTTAAATATAATCGAAAAATCATCATATTTAGATAAGTTTTTCGGTTTTTCTCTCCAAATCTGAATAAAATTAATTGCATTTTTTGAAGATGAACTTTTGGGCATTTTTCCCAACAAATCGCGCTCGCGAAGCGGCACTGTGCGATCGCATCAGGTTCTCCATTTACATTCGCTCTAACACATCAATTCCCAATAAAGATAATCCCAATTGTAAAGTTCTAGCGGTTAAATCACAAAGAATTAAGCGGGATGTTTTAATCGGTTCATCGGCTTTAAGAACAGGACAATTTTCATAGAATTTATTATATTTCTTACTCAATTCATAGAGATAATCACAAAGACGATTGGGCAGTAAACTCGATTCAACTTCTTTGATCACTTCACTGAGTTTTAATAAGTCTTTTGCTAATTCTAATTCAGTTGTTTCTTTAAGAATAATAGACGCATTTTCACCTAATTCATCATAATTAATACTTCCTTCTCGGCTAATACTTTTAATCCGAGCATAGGCATAGATTAAATAGGGTGCAGTGTTACCTTGGAGAGAAAGCATTTTATCGTAACTAAATACATAATCACTAGTACGATTTTGACTTAAATCAGCATATTTAATGGCCGCAATGCCTACTACTTGAGCGACGTGTTTAATAAATTCAGGAGTTTCTTGGCGAGATTCTTCTGCTAATCGCGTTTCTATATCTTGACGACTCCGTTTAACCGCTTCAGTTAATAAATCGATTAAACGAATCGTGTCCCCCGATCGCGTCTTTAATTTTTTGCCATCTTCTCCTTTAACCAGACCAAAGGGAACATGAACAACGGTGGTTTTATCAGTGAGAATAGCTGCTCTTTTGGCTACTTGAAAAAATTGGGTAAAATGATTGGACTGACCTGCATCGGTTACATAAATAATGCGATGAGCTTGGTCGGTATTAATGCGATATTTTAAAGCGGCTAAATCAGTCGTTGCGTAGTTATAACCACCATCAGATTTTTGAATAATTAAGGGTAAGGGATTGCCATCTTTGTTGCTAAAACCTTCTAGAAAAACACATTTTGCTCCATCATCCTCTGTTAATAAACCAATGTCTTCTAATTCACTGACAACATGGGGTAAAAAAGGATTATAGAAAGATTCTCCCCGTTCTGTTAAGTTAATATTTAATAACCCATAGATTACATCAAATTCTTGACGAGATTGTTCACAAAGTATTTTCCAAGCTACAAGACTTTCTGGATCTCCAGATTGAAGTTGAACAACTGCTTGATGCGCCCGCCCTTTAAATTCTTCATCCTCATCAAAACGCTTTTTCGCCTGTTTATAAAAACTTACCAAATCTCCTAACGGAATTAATTGTAAAAGCTTAATACCTTCGTAATTGATTTCATCTGTCGCCTGAGTGATCATTTCAGGATGAAGATCTCTTAAATGAGTAATTAACATCCCGAACTGAGTTCCCCAATCTCCCACATGATTTAACCGTAAAACGTCATATCCACGAAACTCTAAGATTCGAGCAATAACATCCCCAATAATCGTAGAACGAAGATGGCCAACGTGCATTTCTTTTGCGATATTGGGACTGGAAAAATCGACTATAATCCGTTCTGGTTCCGTAACTTTTTCTACCCCTAAACGGGGATCATTTTGAATGATTTTAACTTGAGAAACTAGATAATCATTAGTTAACTTGAGATTAATAAACCCTGGCCCAGCAATTTCTAAAGATTCACAAATATCACTCAGATCAACAGCCGCCACAATTTTTTCCGCGATCGCCCTGGGTTTTTCGCCTAACGTTTTTGCTAAAGGTAAAGCAATATTACATTGAAAATCGCCAAATTTGGGATTAGTTGCGGGTACAATAAGAGGAAAAGGCAACGTCACTGAATCGGGAAAAATTTCTTTCAAGACGAGGGTAAACCGATGATTTAATTGTTCTAAAATTGATAACATAGAATACTAGGGAAATAATCAAGAGAAAAATCAAAGAATATCCAAAAATTAGAATAAATTAAACTGTCACGAATTTATATTGCATAATAATTTTGTTGCAAGTCCTGTAACAAATAGTTTAAGCTCCTTGTCTGTATGGGTTTTAGATAATTAATAGCTTATCCCATTAGTGCTTGACAAATTTGACAATAAAATGATAAGCTATTTCAGTAAAATTCTCTCCTATCGCTGTTTAAAATATAAAAACATTAAGTAGAAGAAACTCTAAAATGAATCTTGATGATGCTATTTCTTATATTATATCAGTAGGGACAAATGGTTGCAATTACGACATCATGACCGATGATATTATTAGTCAACTAAAAGCATGGTCTGAATTGTGCCAATTTGAAATTACGGAAATCGCTGAAGATAGATTAGAATTACAATTTATTACCCTTCCTGATGATCTAAAAGCTTTTTGCCAGAATATTTACCAATTTTGTCCCGATACAATTGATCAAGGATATGGTTTGTTCACTGAAATGACCGAAGATGCGGCATCATTGGGCATGAATTTACCGAATAATATTTATGAATTAATGGAGGACGGGGATAGTCCTGAAACCCGTTATGGATTAGAACTGATGCAACGCGATTTGGCACAAAACAAAATTGTAGTCCTTTGGTGGGATTAGGGATGGAAGACCTAAAAATACGAGATATGATCTTTAATTGGGGCGATCGCACCTATATCATGGGAATTTTAAACATAACTCCCGATAGTTTTAGTGATGGCGGTCAATTCAATACCCTAGAAACGGCTATCCAGCAAGCCCATCGACTGGTTCGTGATGGAGCTGATATTCTCGATATTGGTGGACAATCAACCCGTCCTGGGGCAGAAACCATTAGTTTAGCCGAAGAATTAGAGCGCACGATTCCTGTCATTGAGGCGTTGCGGAGGGAACTGAATATTCCCATTTCTATTGATACGACACGCGCTGAAGTCGCCAGAAAAGCAGTGGAAGTAGGAGCCGATTGGGTGAATGATATTTCGGGCGGAAACTTTGATCCTCTGATGTTACCGACGGTTGCCCAGCTAAACGTTCCTATTATTCTCATGCACCTGAGAGGAACACCACAAACCATGCAACAATTGACGGATTATGAGGATTTGATTTCCGATATTCAACAATTTTTTGCTCATCAGATCCAGCAAGCTCTTAATTGTGGGATTCCCAAAAGCCATTTAATCCTTGACCCAGGCATTGGTTTTGCTAAAACAATCAGTCAAAATCTGGATTTAATTCGACAATTATCCCAATTTCGCTCCTTTGACTTGCCCTTGTTGGTTGGCCCTTCCCGTAAAAGTTTTATTGGTCATATTCTTCAGCAATCTGATCCTCAACAACGGGTTTGGGGAACTGGGGCGACTTGTTGCACCGCGATCGCGAATGGAGCAGATATTTTACGGGTGCATGATGTCCCTGAGATGGCACAGGTTTGTCGCATGGCTGATGCAATTTGGCGATATTAAGGGTGATTATTTCGTTTTTTCTTGTTTTATTTTTTGGGTAGAGAACACGGGGCTTTTTGAAAATACTAGTTGCTTTCTCGGTTTGAGCGCGTTTTTCTTGATCGGAAAGAGGTGATCGCTTTAAGGAGAAGAAAGAGCGATCGCGGTTTTGTGGGTGATAAAATAAAGGGCGATCGCTATTATCTGTGTCTTGACTAACAGAACCCCTAAAAATAAATTATTCTTTGGTAGGAAGCAGTCTTGTAATAAAAATCAGGAAAACCAAAAATGCCAAGAAATACATCCAAAATACCCAAATCAAAAAAAAGAAGTTTCTCAGGTTTTGATCTTGCTTCTGCCTATAAACAATTAGGGATTAAGACGTTACTACCTTGGGTATTGCCAGCCACTCCCCTTGAGCCTACGGATTTTTTTATTAAAAGGTTAGAGCGACTCTATCATATCTTTGATCTCCGCACCTATGAAGAGTCAAAAAAATTGCTAATTGATGCTTTCTGTGAAGAAGCAATGGAGAAAATTGAAACGTTAAAAATTTGGAAGGGGGGCAAAATAGAGAGTGATGTTTTAGTGGGAAATGCGGATTATTTGATTGCGGAAAGACAAGATTATTTGGATACGCCTTTTTTGTGTATTGTTGAAGCTAAACGAGATGATTTTGAGCAAGGACTGGCTCAATGTTTGGTAGAAATGCAAGCCTGCCAATGGCAAAACAATCAGGTGGGAAGACTCGTAGATGTATTTGGAATTGTAACTAATGGACAAGGATGGGTGTTTTATAAATTGACTTTGACGAGTGAAGTCTATGAAACCAGAACCTATATTTCGGATGATGCTGCTCAGACTCTAGGAGCTTTACGCTATATTTTTCAAGAATGCGAAAAAAACTTGGTTTTATCAATAAGAAATTCTTGAATTTCAATAATCCTGACCTCAATGGATCAGCGATCGCGTTTTTGGAGATAATAAAGGGCGATCGCGACAAGATTTAAAGACTTATTAAGACGTAACTTGTAATGCGAGACGTTTAAGAATTTGTAAAACCGAATAAAGTCCATTCTCACGATTATGAATAATAAACTCATCTGACAAGGTATAGGTGGGAATATTATTTTGATAAGCAAGTTTTAAAAATACAAAATTTGAACCATTAGTTAATAATCCATAAATAGGTTTAATTTTAACCTTTGGACTCGCTAACATATACGCCAATAACTGCGATCGCCCAACCTCAAGCGAAAATGTCGCTCTTTTAGATTCAATGACTAAAACCCAAAATGATTGACAAAGAACCAGTACATCCAAAGAACCTTTCACTGTCAAATCTTGGTCTTGATCAATGATTTCTGTAGAAGTTTCTGATTGAATATGAAAGGGCGGTAAATAAAAACCTGCCATGTCCAATAATCCAGACAGCACGACCATTTTAACTGTATTTTCTAGTAAGGGAGGATAACGTAAAAGATAGGAAAAACAGGTTTTAATGCGATCGCATCTTTCCCGTTCAGCATCACTTAAAAAGGGAAGATTATCTTGCCACTCAGAAAAAAAAGTCAAGTCGTCGGTATATTGTAGATTAAATTGACTTTCTAAATCTGTGATTGAAATTTCTCTAGCAGTGAGGGTTGGCATAGCAATTTTACAGATTATCTTTATAAAATACTAGCATAGCAAGACAAACGGAAATATTGATTTCTTTCAATCGTGGGAGGTGAAGAGTTCTTTTGCGATCGCGTTTTTGTAAATGAGAAAGGGCGATCAGACTAAAACCACAACTTAGCAAAGGTTTAGGTTGAAACTGTTTGAATGCGTTTTAATAAATCAGCATAAATCTTTTCTTGCAACTCAGGATCAGCAGTTCTTTCCTCCACCATTGCACGTAGGGAAATAGCACGTTGATCTAAGAATGTAGAGTATCGAGTGTGTAACTCTAGACACAAATTATCATCTAATGGAATCCGTACAAAATCACGAAGACCGTTTTGAGTAACTAATAATAAGAGTTCACGCTGGGCATTACTGCGTGTTGTAACAATTTTAGAAGCTTGCAACTTATTCATGAATTCTATTGCATTTTGTTGGAATAAGCCATCAAATTGCTTCGGTGTACCATCTTCAGGTAATTCATACGTGTCAAATAGTTGACTATGATCAAAGAAATGATCATAGGTACGAAGAAGCGCACCACTATTTTCTTGAATTTCTACAAAAATCTCGTACGCAATATCTGAGGGACGAATACCTCTACGCCGATTACTTCGATTTTTATTCTGAATGGCTTTTTCTTCTTTTTGTCGCGTCCACTCAAAGAAATCAGAAAGATATATATACAAATCATCTAGAATCTTTACTCGCTCTTGAGCAGAACGAATGCCCATCATTTCTAACACAGCATCATCTAATTTACGACGATCAGATTGGGTTAGTTCAGTTTCATCAGAAAGCTGATTAAGTTCTGCATCCTTACCTTTGGCCAGAAAACTCATACGACGTAATCGCCGTTCTGATAAAAAACCAAGTATAGGACGACGTTTCATTACTCTGAAAGCTTGTATGATTTTTTGTTTGTGAATGCTAGTCGCTTGTCGTGGATCTGGAACACGCATCATATTTACATCAATAACTTCGGTTTTTAGATTTCCCTCAACACCAACAGGACGACCATATTGAAATTTTGATAACACAACAATCGATGAGTTGAGTAAACCTGCTAAAAAATCTGGTTCAATGTTGTCTGGTGGATAAATATCGTAAAGATTGCAGTTACATATTAAATGATGCTCATTCAAAGGGGCTGAGTGACGATATTGCTGAGCTTTTGCCCAAAAGATAGTCCCCCTTGTATGTCCAGTCAAATCATACCAATCTCGATCTTCCGTATTGCGACTTTTTACAGTTTTACCCTCATTGAAACCTTCTTCGTCTCCCCATTCAATATATTGTTGAACATACGAATTTTCAGGAAATTGATTGGTTGGGATTAAAAGAACCATTCGTCCACAGTCTTCTGATCTAACGACATAACCAGTGACTTCCATCAAGCTATGCACTTCTGGCTCTAAAAAACATGATTCGATAGGACGCATTTCTTCATATCCCTCGCCACAGCGAACAATTTTTACCTCACCATTTAACACATTTTTACGATTAACTCCAAATCGTAACCGAAATTCATTAGGTTCAGTTTCAGCAAGAGCCTCGTTTGTCGCATCTTTTGGATAAAAGAAAATATCTTTTCCTGTTGTGATGCCACGGCGAATCTTTACGACTTCTCCTAACAGAACCATGACTGAATTACTACGATCAATCAAATCAAACCATAAATCAGGCGCACGTAAATGGATGCCCCATTTACCTCCATAATATTTGCCTGGCTGTAGCGTAATATCTTCTTCTATTTCCACTTCTGATTCTGATTTGCCCATTGCAATACCAAGACTAACTCCTTCCATCCAGAGTTCTTGTTGACTTAAAAGTCGTACACGATAACGAGAATTTCGAGTATTTACTTCGAGAGACAGTAACTCATCTCTAAGTCGATCTGCCGCTTGAATAGCTCCAGCCGTCGTTCCGTCATTAGCTAATATTTCGGCTATAGGCTGGCGAAACTGTACAAAACGGACTGTATTTTGTAGCCTTTTTTGTTCATCTGATTGACGACGTAGAATAGTTACTGCTGTAACGACTCTTGCACCAACAAACCAGGGTTCATCTAAGCTTTCTAATATAGCAATGACTTCAAAGTTTCTTAGTACAAAATCTTGGAGTTTAAAACCATAATCAGTATCAAGCCATTGGCTAGAAGTTAAAAAACACAAATAGCCTTCTTCTTTCAAGAAAGAAATACTATGCGTCCAGAAATAGCAGTGAATATCTGAGCGGGCTGATAACTTAGCATCATTTTGTTTTGCAATTTGTTGATAGTTATCTTTTAATGTCTTTTGAATACCTTCTTGTCGAATATAGGGCGGATTTCCAACGACTGCATCAAGTAAAGGAATCTGAACCTCTCTGCTTTGAGACTTTCCTAAACCACTAGATTTCACAGTGCGAGGTAATGAAATAATGGTACTGTAAGGACGAATATCAAAAAAATCACTACGAGCTATTTGTGGATAATTTTCATCATCAATTAAGTCACGAGTCGCAAGGTTAATAGTGCTAAGATGTGTTGCAAAGCGAGAAATATCAACTCCATATAGATCTTGTAGGCGTTGAGAATGTGATTGATAAGGTGCAAGTTCTCGCTTTCGTACGTAGGCACGTACCAAGAATGTGCCACCACCACACGCAGGATCTATTACTGTTTCTTCACCCGTGCGTATTGCAAAACTATTTATTAAATCTACAACTTCAGAACGAGTATAAAATTGCCCATACTTATGTCGTTCTTCGGGTGATATTAATCGCTCAAAAATATTACCAATGATTTCGTAATCAAGTCTAGAGAAATCAAAAACGTGAATTTCTTCGATAAATGCACGCCAAAAGTCAATTACACCGTCATTATAAAACGGTATACGACTTCCAATACCTAGAGCATTTTCACCAAAAACTGTTTCGTAATCGCGTGTAACTCTTCTCGCCCTTGCAAAGAAACCTTCAAAATGTGTTCGTAAATTATCTGCTGTTGAAATATGCTCTGGCACAGTAATTGATTCCAGAGAAGATCCATAGCGTTTTAGAAGTGCCTCGTAAAAAACAAGCTTATTTGCTAGTCCATAGCAAGCGTGTTTGGAAGCATTATCTAAATTAACACGAATCCCTTCCATATCAGTAAAAATAGTAAAGCCCAACTCATCTCGAAGCCAAGAATCTATTTCACTTCGATTTGCTTGATGCCTATATTTATCAAACAAAGCATTATATGTAAGAACAATTGGTGTTCCCAAAGCGGCTTCAAGTGCATCAATAAATTTTTCATCTGGTGACTTCTTCTCAAGAAAAGATGCTCCTCGTAAAATATCAGCCACATCACGAAAAAAAGATGGCAACCAATTTTTTATTTGCTGCTGTACATCAGGAGATTCAAGAGAATCAGGGTTATGCAGATTAACAATCTGCCAACGTTTATAGTCAGGGCGTGGGTATAAATCTTTAGGATCGGTTTCCCACAGAACACATTCATTTACATTCCAAGTGAAGAAAAATGGAACTTTTGCTCGCAGAGCCTTACTTCGAGCATCGGCTACAACTTTGTCATTATAGGGGGTTGCACCATCCCTTCTACCTGGTAACTTCACTTCACCAGTAAGTATCAAGCGACCATTTCTATCTTTGATGCTTAAATCTCGTCTTTTTGAAGAATTTGAAGATTGACCCTCGCAATACGCTTCACTAAAGGGTAAATCGGGACTTTTCTCCAGAATTAAGGTCATCCATTTAGCGACATCACTGGTGAATTGCCATTCATTCATATTTCTTTATGAGAAGAAAAATTTTCAGATAATAGTGGTTACTAGAATATTGTCGAATACTTAGTTTTTATCTTACCACTCCTAACACAAATAAAACCAAATATCATAAATAGAAGCAGCGAAAAAATTAAGATCTTTATATTATGTTATATTTTCAAAATGCTTGATTTCAGTGATCTAATTTCGATTAAATATTGTTGAAATGACGGCACTTACTAACTTGAAAAAGTTTAGCCATTGATATTGATCGCTGTTTTAACATTTTATCATCTTTTCTTTTTTAATGGGTCAAATAACCGAAAAAAAGTAAAGACGCGATCGCCAAAAATCAAGTTTCAGGTAAAGCTTCAAAAACAGGACAATGTCCCTCGGTCGTCACCCGAAAACCTGCTAGGGGAGAAAGCCGATTCCAACAGCGTTGATGACGATAGTGCAGACAATTACTACAACAATCGAGATCATCTAAGCGTTTTTCCTCCTGGGCTTGACTACGTAACTCCCGTTGAGAAATGCCCCGCAAAACCAATTCTTCTCCTTGCCAACGCGCTTCGATTAAACCCGTATCCGCAAAGTGATACCAACGGGGATCTTGGGTAATCGTGTCATCCAACGTCACCGCGATCGCCGAATCAATCTCATTCACCTCTCCCCCATAGAGCGTAATCACAGGAGGAGCAGGCTGAATAAACTTCTCACCGATAGGTAACTCAACTAAAGTATTGTTTGAGGGAGAATGGAGTTGATAACGGCTCTGTAACTCCACTAAACTCGTCAAATCCCCAATATCCGAGGGGGAACCATGCACAAAAACAATATGCTGGGGTCGTAAATTGTGAATCAATTGGGTGGTATTGCGTCCATCACTATGCTCGGCTAGGAGATAGGTGGATTTTTGGAGAAACTCACTCTGGGGAAGACTGGCGAGATCGGGGATGATGCCATCGGGGTGGTCTTCAGGTAAAAGGATTTGCCAAGGTCGGGGTTCGGTTTGGGAACTTAAAAAAGGAATTAATTGATCTGTCAATACCACACAGGGCTTTTCTCCCAGATCAAAAGTGGATTCGGTATTCAACGGGCGCAGACGGGGATACACTCGGTCATCCCAAAAAAGCGGTTGATGCTTGGCGAAATTTTGGACAGCTAGGGGAAACTGGGGTAAAAGTTCTTCGTAGCGATCGCAGGTTTGAATTAAATTGCCCGTCACCCAAATGTCTAGTTCTCGTCCCGTAAACTGATGATGCGATCGCAATAATTTGAGGATTTCTTGCCCAATCCCCAGAATTGGTACAGGAAAGAGAACACTTTGCCCCCCTTGCAATGCCTGATCAATTTGTTGCATCAACTGTTTTTCCTGTTGCCGACGGTGGGGATGCCGCTTAGTGCCGTAACTGCTTTCTGTGAGCAGGACATCGGGATTTAATCCCCGTAAGGTTTCGATGGAAACTCCTTCCACCAATTGCAAATTAGAGAGGGAAAAATCTCCTGTATAGAGAACCTTATAGGTGCGGTTGGGTAATTCATAGGTCAACAGAATCATCGCCGCCCCAGGCAAATGACCCGCCGAAAACAGTTCCACGCTTAAATTCTCGAATAACTGAATCGGCGATCGCCATTCCAAAGGACGACAAAAATCAGGCGGAATCTTTTCCTTTAACCAATTGAGCGACAATAACTGGGTCGTCACCCCACTTGCATAAATCGGTAACTTGGGAAAACACTCATGCAATCCCAGTAATCCCCTCGCATGGTCACTATGGGCATGACTACAAAAAACCGCATCCGCAGGAGCCATTCCCTGGGTCAGTAGGGGCGTAAGATCGGACAGTCCACAATCCAGGAGGATGCGATAGGGGCCAAGGCGCAACAACAAACTAACCCCATCGGGGCCATAACCAATGCCGTAGGGAAAACAGGATAATATCGATCGCTGTTCAGTCGATGGTAAGCGCGTTTTGCTCATAGGCTCTGGCGATTAGTTTCACAGAAGAAGCAAATAATCCCTGAGATGGCATTGCTTAATCTGGGTATCACAAGGATTTCTACTGCCCCCTAAATCCGCCAGTTTTGGGGGACTTTCAATGAATGCTTCCCCTCAAAGTTGGGGGGCTAGGGGGGCGAAAACAGATTTCTAATGGGCAGAACCATTGCCATCGTAATTATCAGAGTCATAAAAACCGTTTTTAGTCGCGAAAAAAGGGGCTGTAACAATAAATAAACTCGTTAATATGGCCAGAATTAATTTGACATCCATGTTGACTCGTCTCCTCACTGGATTATTTTCAGTTTTAATAGTATCCTGATTTTCCTAAAAACAGGGAATGTAAAGTAGTTTGTATCAAGGATCAAGATCGCAACTTACAAAACGCCCTTAGAACTAGGAATAGCATCGGCACGACGGGGATCTATTTCCAAGGCCATGCGAGTCGCTCTAGCAAAGGCTTTAAAGGTTGCTTCAATAATATGGTGGGAATTAATGCCATCGAGTTGGCGAATATGCAAGGTCATCTGACTGTGATTAACAATAGCCACAAAAAATTCCCTGACCAATTGGGTATCATAGGTTCCCACCCGTTGAGTCGGAATGGTTAAACCATAACTGAGGTGGGGTCGTCCCGAAAAATCCAACGCAACTTGCACCAAAGCTTCATCCAACGGTGCGATAAAATACCCAAATCTAACAATTCCTTTGCGATCGCCGAGAGCCTGAGCTAAAGCTTGACCGAGGGTAATTCCCACGTCTTCATTGGTGTGATGATCGTCAATTTCAATATCTCCCGTTGCCCTGACTTCGAGATCAATTAACCCGTGAGACGCAATTTGCTGGATCATGTGGTCTAAAAACGGAACCCCCGTCGCGGCGTTGCATTTGCCCTGACCATCTAAATTGAGGCTGACAAAGACATCGGTTTCTTTGGTCGTGCGGCTAACGGTGGCAGTCCGAGCAGGAAGGGTCAAGATCGGAGAAATTAAAGAAGTAGGCATAAAGACGCGATCGCGATTTTCTAGAAAAGTGCAGCATTTTGACAAAAAAGCTTTAAATCTATCATAGCAATCTCTTAACTTTTTATCAAATCAATTGTTGTAATATTTCACTAAAAAGAGGAGATAGAGAATTAATTTTTACTAATTGATCTAATTTAATTTTTTGTTGAATTACTACAGTGAATAATGTGATTAATTCGGCTGCTTGATTTCCTAAAATATGAACCCCTAAAATTTCTTGCCTTGAATTTATAATTAACTTACAAATTCCCATTTTTGTGTCTAAAAATTGGGTTTTATTTTGCGATTTAAAATAGGCTTTAATGATCTGAATATTATTTTCTAATTTTTGTCTAGCATGATTTTCCGTTAATCCTATTCGTGCAAAATTTGGATAGGTTGATGAACTGTAGGGAATGAGAGAATAATTTACATGAATTTTTTTAGACTTTTTAGAAGAGAATACATTATTTAAAATCACTCTAGCTTCATATTCCGCAATTTCAGGAATATTATGACCACCTAAAAGACTACCACAGGCATAAACCTGAGCATTAGTGGTTTGCAATTGGGAATTAGTAAAAATCCTAGTTTGATCAAATTTTATGTCGATTTCATTCAAGTTCAAGTTTTCAACATAAGGACTATTTGCTGAAGTGAGTAGAATTTCATCTGCTTCTATTACCTGTTTTTCTAGAAAAATTTCTTTTTTGAGATTAATCGATTTAACTTCTTGAATTTTAGCTTGAGTAATGACTTGAATTCCCATTGCTTCTAATTGGGCTTGCAATAAATGGGCAATTTCTCGATCTTCCTGGGGAAGAATACGATCATTTTTAGTTAGTAAAATAACTTTTTGATTCAGACTGGATAAATATTGCGCTAAGGCGATCGCGTTAGGATTTGCGCCTAAAATTGTCCAGATTTTAATTGATTCATCAAATTGATGTTGTCCAAAGGTAGAAAGGGTTAAATATCCTGCTTGTTCTAATCCTAAAATTTGAGAAATAGAAGTAATTGATCCCGTCGCTAAAAGGTAAAAGCGCGATCGCAAATTACGAGCATCTATTGCAAAACTTAATTGGGGAGAAGCAAAAAAAGATCCAGAACCTAAAATAACATCGACACCAGAGGCCGCTAAAATGGCTAATTGCTCTGATTTCAAATCAATTTTACTAATGGTTTTAACTAAATTTTGAGTTTTTTCTAAAAATAAATGAGTCGGTAAAGCATCGGCAAAATATCCCAAGGATTTTAGGTTTTTATATTGTTGCCCAAAAACTGTAATCTGATTAAAAATAGAACAACTAAAATTTTGAGTTTGATTATGTAAACCCTGCTCGACTAGGGCAACTCGTTTGTTGTGCTGAATTGCCTGTTGTGCCGCATACATCCCTTCAGGGCTGGCTCCAATAATGACGAGATCATATTCTAGGGGCATAAAAAGTCACTATATTAATAAGCCAAAAATTGAAACCCTTGGTAGGGGCAATTCATGAATTACTCTTACTCAATTCTTGGAGATGTCTATTTTAATTTACAACTGCCCTAATTGATTCTGTAATGACACTAAAAAAAACGATCACCTCTTGAAATTAAGAAAGGATCGCTTTTTGGGTAAAATATTTTCTAGGCAAAACAAATAATTAAATGACGATCGCTGTCAAAACGAATCTGACCTTGAGCCTGAAAATCACCGAGAAGACGGGTAATGGTCACTCTGGTCGTACCGATCGCATTGGCTAACATCTGATGGGTCAGGCGGACTTTCAAACGGATTCCCCCAGTAGTGGATTCTCCCATGTCCTGGGCTAATAACTTTAATAATTCCTGTAGGCGTTCATCGACTCTTCTTAAACCCGCGATCGCGAGCAAAGCTTCAGATTGCCGCATTCGATGGATCACTTGGCTGAGAATGAGTTGAGACAAGGTAGGAGAACTTTCAATTTCCACCAAAGGATACCAACGCAGATACACATCAGATAAAGCACGGGCTTGATAGTTTTCCAGTTGATTGGCTGTTAACCAAAGTCCAAAAAAGTTTTCGGGATGAACCCAACCGAGGAGAATTTCATCCCCACTAGAAGCAAATTGACTCAGTTGAATCACCCCGCGATAGACTTGCCAGATTCCTTCTTGTGCTAACGGAATCAACTCTCCTTTGTCGTAGAAATGTAACCGACGACCTTCGACAATATTATTTTTTTGTGAAATAGTGGAAGGAAGCGGATTTGTCAGCAACATAAAAACCTGTGGGTGAGGGATCGCGGCTAGGGAGTAATATCTACGAAATATTCTTTAGTTCTTAGCCTACAAGCCCAAGGTAAAGATTAGGTAATGGAAAGATTAAGCTCAAGACCCAAGCTTTTCCAAAATAAGCGAAGTCATTTCATAAATCTGTTTAAATTATGTAAAAAGTATTTAAAAATGCCAATTATCCCATTCTTGCTCGATAATCTGCGTAGGTAAATTGTCGCCACAACACAAAAGTTCCATCTTTTTTTAATAGCCCGATCGCAGGATGGGTGACTCCATTGAACATGGTGGTTTTGACCATTGTGTAGTGCATCATGTCCTCGAAAATCAGGCGATCGCCCACCTTTAATTCCTGTTCAAAGGCATAATCTCCCAGAAAATCCCCCGACAAACAGGATGATCCCCCCATACGATAGCGAACTTGACCATTTTCAGGTTCAAATGCGCCGCGAATCTCAGGTTTATAGGGCATTTCTAAACAATCTGGCATATGTCCCGTAAAAGAAACGTCTAACATCACGTTGATATGTTCAGAGGTGGGAATTAAATCTTCTATTTGGCTTAATAAAAAACCCGTTTGCCAGGCGATCGCCGATCCAGGTTCCATAATTAATTGCAAGTGAGGATGCCGTTGATGAAAATCTTTGATAACCGCGATCTCGTGATCCACATCGTAACCCTGCCGAGTCATGAGATGGCCACCGCCCAAATTGAGCCACTTAATCTGGGGTAAATATTTTCCAAAATAATGTTCGATATTAAACAGCGTTTTTTCTAAGGCAAAGGAATCACTTTCACAGAGATTATGGGACAAAAAGCCTTCTACTCCTTCAGGCAAGGTTTCTCCTAAAAATTCGGGGGAAATTCCCAAGCGAGTGCCAGGTTGACAGGGATTGTAAAGGGGCGTTTCCACAGGAGAATATTGGGGATTAATCCGCAGACCCACCGAGGGCTGATAACCTGAATTTTGAACCCAAGGCTGAAAACGTTTCCATTGATTAACCGAATTAAAGGTTAAATGGGAGGCTAGAGGTAAAATTGACGCAAAATCCTGATCCCGATAGGCCGTCGAATAGACATGAACTTCCTTGCCAAATTCCTCGGCGGCGAGTTGGGCTTCCCAGAGAGAACTGGCCGAAGCTCCTGCTAAAAAAGGGCGAATGAGGGGGAAACTATGAAACAGGGAATAGCCTTTGAGAGCCAACATCACCTTGATTGGGGCTTCCCGTTGAACTCTGGCAAAAACTGCTAAATTGCGTTCTAACAAAGCCTCTTCTAGGACAAAACAAGGAGACGGAATTGAGGGGAAAAGCGTTTGATTCATGATTCTAGATTTTGAGTAGGGATTTAATCTCAATTTTCCTCTGCTTTTTGGACTAACCACTGATTAAAACTTTGTAGGGCAGATTGAACTTGAACCTGAACGGACGGGATGGCTTCGGCTAAAACCATTACCCTGGCGGGATCTAACTTCGTATTATAAACGTGTCTTGCCACGTGACGGAATTTACGATAATCATCCAGAATTTGCCCTAATTCCTTGGGACAGAGGACGGGACGGTGTTGAACTTCCTGATTTGTCATTTGCCAGAGCAATTGTTGATGCCAGTCATCGCCTTTGGGTAATCCTCCATCCAAACTGACCGCTACTCGTTCGCCAATCCGTTCACAACCAGTAAAAAAATCCACAATATAACCCGCTAAAGTCGGAGTAACAAAAGCCTGGGGAATATTACAGGATTGTACAATCAAGTCGGCTAGGGTATTGGCAGTTTCTTCCATCGCAACCATTTCTTGTTCAAGATTAACTTTCAGGGCTAAATAGGGATTAGTGGGCATAGGTGTTTTTTGTAAAATGCGATCGCGGAGATAATCAGGGGTTTTGGCAAGGGAAATCAAATCAAAGAGCAACCAATCGGGCATTAATTTTTCCAAAGCTCCGTAGGCATCCCAGAAACCCTGTTCCGATAATCCTTCCACGGCCAAATCCAAATCTGATTTTTCATGCCAGGGAGCATCTCCCCGCAGAGAACCGAATAAAATCACTTTTTCGGCCCCAAAATCTTCCTTTAAGACCTGCATACATTTGTCCGCGATCGCCAATGCCTGTTGTCGTCGTTCCGAGAGATTAATCATAACAACTCGTCAATTGATTAATACTAAGTTTAGCTAATTAATTCAGCCAGAACTGGTGGTTCATCAGGTAATATTTCTGATTCTAACCAATCTTCACCTTGTCCTCCATTTAAAAGATTTTTAGCTGCTTCCAACATATCGGGACCAAGTTCTTTCAAATCCAAACGATTATCCAGATAAGTTTTCAATGCTTCGAGGGGATCAAGACTGCCGCCCACGCCTAATTCGGGTAAACGGGGGCG
>Ga0114972_10001638_pt1 | contig 16763 bp, 14 predicted proteins | sample M_140807_EF_Meta_FD_87354 | JGI IMG/M metagenome (GOLD analysis project Ga0114972, IMG submission 87354) | Freshwater microbial communities from Lake Montjoie, Canada to study carbon cycling - M_140807_EF_MetaG | ecosystem: Environmental > Aquatic > Freshwater > Lake | place: Lake Montjoie... | reverse complement strand
GTATGACTACGCAATTTTTATTGGAGCTTGACCCATTAAAGCTCAGCAAATACCAATTGTCTCTTGCGGATATCAAAGCGGCCATTACTGCAAATAATCAAAATGCGGGTGGATCCATTTTAACCCATGGGGAACAAAGCATTGTGATTCGGGGTGTGGGTTTGGTCCATAATTTGCAAGATTTTGGCAATATTCAAGTAAGTCAGTTTGAGGGTATCCCCGTTTATGTGAAAAATTTAGGCAAAGTTCGTTTTGGGCATAAACAACGGCGCGGTATTGTTGGGAAAGACGCACAACCCGATGTGATTGAGGGCATTGTGCAAATGTTAAAAGGCGAAAATCCCTCCAGGGTGATCCAAGGGATTCATCTTGCTATTGAAGATTTGAATCACAATATTTTACCGAAAGGGGTGAGCATTGTCCCTTATATTGATCGCTCGGAATTAGTTCATGCCACGGTGCACACAGTGGGTGATACGCTGTTGTATGGGATGGGCTTGGTGACTCTGGTATTGCTATTTTTCCTAGGTAGTATTCGTGCCGCTTTGATTGTGGCGATTACCATTCCTATTGCTTTGGTCACGGCATTTATTTGTATGTACAATTTTGATATTCCGGCGAATCTATTATCGTTGGGCGCGATCGATTTTGGCATCATTGTAGATGGCGCAATTGTGATCACTGAAAATATTCTGCGGCGGCGTGAGGAAAAAGCTAAGGCATTGTTGACTGAGGCAGATGTGTTAACCGCCTCTTTGCAAGTTACTCATCCAATCTTTTTTGGAATTTTAGTGATTATTACTGCGTATTCTGTCTTATTTGCATTTCAAGACATTGAATATAAATTGTTTGCTCCGATGGCGTTTGCCGTTGGTTTTGCTTTGCTGGGTGCTTTATTGGTGGCACTGTTTTTGATCCCAGGATTGGCCTACAAGGCTTATCATAATCCCGTGCATATTTATGCTAATCCGTTGCTGACTTGGTTAAAACCGCGATATGTGGCCGCGTTAGAGTATTTGATTGGACGAACCAAATTGCTGTTTACGCTGTATTTTTCTGCATTGGCCGTCGTCGTGATTTTGGGAACTTTCATTGGTCGCGATTTTTTGCCGTATCTGGATGAAGGTTCTTTGTGGTTACAGGTGACTTTGCCACCTGGCATTTCTTTGGACAAGGCGGGCACGATGGCGAATGAATTACGCGCTGCGACTCTCGAATTTCCGGAAGTGACGCATATTGTATCTCAATTAGGGCGGAACGATGATGGTACCGACCCTTTTATGCCCTCACATATTGAATGCGCTGTGGTCTTACAGCCTTATACAGCCTGGCCTGCGGGCATGAATAAACAAAAATTGATTGCTTTGATGGCTGAGCGATTTCATAAAATAGCGGGCATGCATGTGGCTTTTACCCAACCGATGATTGACGGGGTATTGGATAAAGTTGCTGGGGCACATAGCGATTTGGTGGTAAAGATTTATGGCAATGATATGAGAGAGATGAGGAAAATCGCTACCAAAGTAGTCAGTTTACTTAAGCAAGTGCGGGGTGCTCAAGATGTAATCATCGACCAGGAGCCGCCAATTACAGAGTTACGGATTGAAGTAGATCGTCATGCTATTGCTAGATTTGGGATTAATATTGCAGAAGTTATGGACTTGATTCAAACAGGCATTGGCGGAGAAGCCGTTTCTCAAATTTATATTAATGAACGGGTTTATGATTTGACCCTACGCTTTCCTAAAGAAAATCGATCTAACCCGACCGAAATTGGGGGCTTATTATTAAAAAGTTCTACCGGTGCGTTGGTGTCACTATCCAAATTAGCAAAAATATACTACGCAATCGGCCAAACGACCATCTCGCATGAAATGATGCATCGTCAGTTGGTTGTGCGCTTGAATTTACGTGACCGAGATTTGCTGTCTTTTTCTCAAGAAGCGCAACGACAAATTGTAGAAAAAATTCCTTACAATCACACCGAATATCAAGTGGTTTTAGGGGGGCAGTTGGAAAATCAACAACGTGCGCAAGCTCGGTTTAGGGTGATTATTCCGATGTTGCTAGGCTTGATGTTTATTTTGTTGTTTGCGCAGTTTGGCAATTTACGCCATCCTGGGTTGATCTTATTGACGGTACCTTTGGCGATGTTGGGCGGCTTAATTGCTTTATTGTTGCGTGGCATGACCTTAAATGTGTCTAGTGCGGTGGGATTTATTGCATTATTTGGAGTGGTAATTTTAAATGCGATCATCATGATCGCAAATTTAAACCGTTGGCAACGCAAGAAAAAACCGGCCACATTGAAAGAAAATATTATTGGTGGGGCGCAAGAGCGGTTACGGCCGGTGTTAATGACCGCAACCGTGGCAGCCATTGGGATGATTCCGGCAGCGCTGAAGCATGGTTTGGGCTCAGATGTGCAACGTCCTTTGGCGACGGTGATTGTCGGCGGTTTGATTACTGCAACGGCATTGACTCTGTTATTGCTCCCTGCATTATATTATTGGATTGAAGAGCATCGCGAGCAGGTTCGAGAGAAATTGGTCAATTTGTTACGGCGGAGATCATCATTATGACGCAGCCAATTAAGCCTCGGTTTCTCAATAGCGGATTCGCTCTCTCCACTGCATTGTGTGTTTGCTTGCTTTTACCCGGATGCGCCGTGGGCCCTAATTTTCATCGGCCTGTGGCACCTATAATCAAACATTATGCAGAGCACCCTCTCCCAAAGTCTACCGTGGCGACACCTACCCTAGGGGGGCGAACACAGTATTTTAAAATCAATCAAAAAATCTCTGCTGAGTGGTGGACTGTATTTCAATCCAAGGCGTTGGATCGGCTTATTCGCGATGCCTTAAAAGCCAATCCTGATATGCGGGCTGCTTCTGCAAGTTTGCAAATGGCGCATGAGGCGACCAAAATAAGTCGCACTGACTTTTTCCCTTTGTTGAACGGGAATGTTGATCCGACACGTCAGCAGACGTCAGGGAGTTTAGCGAGTAATTTATCTTCGAACGCTTATCTGTATACGTTGACGACCGCAAGTTTGTCCGTATCTTATTTGCCTGATGTATTCGGAGCTACGCGACGGCATGTAGAGTCTACCAAAGCTTTAGAGGAAGTGACGTTATATCAATACGAAGCGGTGTATTTGACCCTTAGTTCAAATGTCGTTCTGAATGCGATTCAAGAAGCCTCTTTGCGTGGTCAAATTGAGACCACAGAAAACATTATTAAAATTTTGAAGAAATTAACCTATGTTTTAACTCAGGAAAAACGCTTAGGGAGTGTTGGGATTGAGGAAGTTGCCCAGCAGAAAGTATTATTGGCTCAGGCAGAAGCATTGCTACCTGCATTGCAATTGCAGCTGGCAGAAAATCGTCATTTATTGGCCAGTTTATTGGGCCGCTATTCCAGTGAAGATTTGGATGTGAAATTTACTTTGCAAGATTTTGTTTTGCCGCAAGAGTTGCCGGTGTCTTTGCCATCCCAATTAATTGATAATCGTCCGGATATTCGGGCAGCCGAGGCGATGATGCATTCTGCTAGTGCCAAAGTCGGTGTAGCGATAGCGAATCAGCTGCCCAGTATCCCGCTTTCGGCCAATGGTGGTTATATGCCCGTCACGCAATCTTTAAACAGTATTCCGTCCTTTTTTTCACCGTTGCCTTTGGGGCCAACTATGTTCTGGGGCTTGGGTGCCAATTTGTTTGGCACTATTTTTGATGCAGGGTCTCTCTATTTCCAAAAACGTGCGGCAGTGGCTGCTTATGATCAGTCTGTGGCACAATATAAGCGTGTCGTTCTGAATGCGTTTGAATCTGTTGCAGATAGTTTGAAAGCCTTGGAAATGGATGCGATTGCTTTGAAACATACTAAAGAACAAGTTGATGCGGCTGAAATGGGTTTTCAAGCAGTGGTCCGTAAGCATCGATTAGGCTCTGTATCGTATTTAGAGTTGTTAGTGGCTGAGAAAGCCTATGCGGATGCTTTATTGAGCTTAACGCAAAGCCAAGCCGCGCGCTTTGAAGATACGGTAGCCTTGTTTCAAGCGCTAGGTGGCGGGTGGTCGATAGGAAAACAGGTCGGTATGAGTGTCCAAAATAACATAAACTGAGTTCATAAAATGTAACAAAGATAATATTTGATCATATTTTATTATTATTTGTCATAAAAGTAAAGTAGTGACTCCCCAGGTTGTGGATGGTTTTGTTTTCTTTGGAAGACGAAGTGAGGGATCTCCCCGCAGTGGCTGAGACTTTTGAAAAGCACAGTTCTCTTGGTTTTTACTCGAAGCTCATCTAAATATATTTTCACATAACATAAAAAAAAACGTGACTCCCCAGGTTGTGGATAAGTGTGTTTTCAATAGATTCAAACTGATCCAACGTCATCCAGAGCGAAGCGAAGGATCTCCGGAATTAGGCACAAACCTAGTCAATTAGAGATCCTTCTCTTCGCTCTGGATGAAAGATAAAAGGTGATGATACCTCAGGTCAAGGCCCAACCTGCTGCAACGTATTATTCAGCTTCTGGTAACCATTGGCTCAAAATAGCAATTAATTTTCTGGCTTGCTCATCACTTGAAATATTGAATTTGGATTTTTGCCAATATTGATTATTGCGTTTTTGATAACGACGAATAGAATACTTCACTGGGCCAAAATCATTTTTTGCTGCTTCCCATTCTTGATAACGAAAAACAATAGTTGTCCAAGCGCCTTTTGATAAAACGTATTTATCTAATTCACGAATTTTTTCAATCTGATCTTCGGTAAAAGCAATGGTTAAATCTTCTATACTTTCATTCATTGGCTTGACTCATTATTTAAGGTTTAGTAGAGGAAAAAAAAGCGCAGGTTATGCGAGAAATCTATTGAATGGATTGTAATACGCCCTTGATAAAAGTCAAGGTAACAGGAGGCTGATAGGGTAGATTAGCATAAGTCCAGTTTTCGGGTTGTAGCTCTTTGGGAACGGGTTGTTCAATATAGCTGTTATTAACGATATTGGGTGATCCGCACGCATTTGTGACGGCGCTGATATCGTCGCCCACTTGGAACGATCCGCCGGAACATGCGCTAAGTCCATTCGCAGGTTCTTGATTAATCGAAATGCTTGCAACTTTGCTATTAATAATATTGACCTGGACATTAATGCCTTGCGAACCACTGGGTAGAGACCATTGCTTATAGATAGGATCAATACCAGGATAAAAATCGACCGGCCCGGAGTTAATGGTGGAATAGATCAATTGAATAACTGGAATTTGTTGATTAACGGTATTTGCCCCTGTTTTTCGGGAAGTGGGTTCACCGCATGCTGCTGAGACTTCTGCCTGACTCATCCCTACATTGATGTAAGCATGGTTTTGTGGGCAGTAAAAAGAGTCCGCGGCATGTACAGTGGTGGATAACACTATGCTGGTTAATGTGAACCAATACTTAAGCATGATAAATCGAAAATTAAGTGGACCCATAATTGATAAGTATAGCTGGTATTTGTAATTTTGATAGGTGCGCTGTAATCACCCACTAGGGATTGCTTGTTTTTTCTACTATTGGTATCATGCTTGCGGTCAAATTCATGGATAAGTCCAATGCAGTCGCGAGTATCTTCCAATATCGTACCGATTATCGAGCCTTCAGACCTCGAAATTGACGACAGTATCCAACTCGGAGAGGGTGGGTATGGGCGTGTTTTTAAAGGGACCTGGGGTACTAAAAATGTTGCAATCAAGCGCTCTAAAACCCTTGTTTCAACTGAACAATCTTTAAAAGATCTTCAAGAAGAAGCAAGAAAGCACTATGCGCTTACGCATCCGAATATTGTGATCTTATACGGAGTATCTTGGGGGCCAGAGCACTATTGTATGGTTATGGCTCGGATGTCATGTTCGCTTCGGGATATATTGTCGAGTAGTACACCTTTATCCTTGAATCACATTCGTAGGATTGCGCGAGGCACGATTGAAGGTATCTGCTATTTACATGCTAATGGTATTATTCATCGTGATTTGACAAGTTATAATATTTTAATTGATGGGAAAGCGCACCCTTGTATCACAGATTTTGGTTTGTCCAAAATGCAATCCGAAGTCGCGCAGCAAACGTCAGTGGTGACTGCTGGTTCTTTTGTTGTGCAGGGTTCTCCTCGGTGGATGGCGCCTGAGATAATGAAGAATTTACCGTGTTCTACGCTGTCTGATATCTATTCGTTTGGGGTGATTCTGTGGGAGTTATTTGCACGAAAACTCCCTTTTTCTGATGCTGACAATCAAGAGATCATCCGCCGCGTAAGACGTGGGGAACGTGAACCGATCCCGGAAGAAACACCCGTAACCTACGCCAAGCTGATTCGTGGTTGTGGGCAGCAAAATCCCACAAAACGCCCTCAGACAGCTCAATTGCTTGTGAACGTATTCATCAGGCGATTGAAAACTCGGGAAACACGTTGTGAAGCTCCTCCATTGCAGATAGAGCCTGATTGTTCTAAAGAATTTATCAGTAATCCAGACTTATCAAGAAAAACTGTGCAATTAAGCACACAAGGTTTGTATAAACTGAACACTGTGAAAAGACAAGGCGGGGATATCACTGATGTAATACCAGCATTTGAAAAAGTGGGGATGCTCCCAAGCGGTTTTTGAATATTGCATGTTGGTGTTAAATTTATTATAATGGCTGTTTTTGGAGCTAAGAGCGTGCCGTCTAATCATCAGATCTTATTTCCAAAACCAATTTCATCTTCATTCCAAGGTTTGTTAGCGCGTGGTTTTCTCACGCCGACTTTTTTCTCTGCATTAGTTATGGCGCCTGTATTGCCTGCGCAGGTGATGACCTTGCTTGCAAAGGGAGACGAGGACAGTCCTTTGTCGCAAGATAATTTATATGCAACGTTGTTCCGGAGGTTTGCCGAGCAACATCCCAATAAAGTTGAATCTTGGCTGAAAAATTATTTTGAACAGACCTGGAAAAAAATTGCTGAAACCCATGCTATTCAGGTAACCAGTGCAAATGGTATAGAGAGAATTGAATTAATTGCCAATACCCCATCCAATCAATATGTCATCTATTATGCTGGGAATGGTGGAGATGCGATGTATCTACCAAGCATAGATAGCCATATTCAAAATGAAAAATTTAAAGCTAATAATTTTATTTTTTGGAATTATCCAGGCGTAAAGGGCAGTGTTGGTTTCTGTATGTCGAGTTATGATGTTTTTGCAGCTGGGTTGCAACAGGTGCAAGATCTGCTGGCCAGAGATGTGCCTGCGCAAAATATTACGCTTTATGGCCGTTCTTTGGGCGGAGGGATTGCGAGTCAAGCGGCAAGTCGTTTGCCCAAAAGTGATTACCGACCTAATTTAGAAATTGAACGCTCCTTTTCGGCCATTTCAGCAGTACCTATCGTTGCTGTTCGAGAAATGATAGATGCTTATCCTCGCTATAGACCTTTTTATTCAGCCATCCTTGCCTGTTCTTTGGTTGGACTCAGTCTGGGATTTTTTTCTGCTGGCTTCATTGCGACCGTAGGTCTGCTTTGCGCTTTCTTAATTGCATCGGTGGGTTATATATTGAGTAAAGTCGTACAAATAGTGAGGAATGGTTTAGAATTATTCCTACCTGTTGATGTGACGCCAGCCTTGCTCGATTTTTTGGACAAACTGACTGTGTTAATGGATACCCAGCTATCAAAATTTGCTCTTTTAGTTTGCCAACATATTTTCAATATACTGGGCAGCATCATTGGGGTGGTTGTTGCGGTACCTGGTCTGATTGTGGGTAGTTTAGTTGGGGTCGTAATAGGGGCTGTTTTGTCACTCCAAACCTTGTTTTCAGATAGTCCACCACTGTATTTTCCCTTACACTATGCTTTTAAATGGCTGACTTTTGTAGCGCATGTTGAAATGAATTCGGTTGCCGCCATCGAGCATATTTTAGCGGATACCGAACATCCTCCAAAGATTGTCAGTACCAATGTTAAAAATGATGAGATTATTCCACCTAAAGCCTCGCTCAATGCAGGATTGGGCTTTGAACCCGAGCCTGTTGATGAAGATTCTTATGCTAAGCAAATTAGTTTTTTTTGGTATCAATCAGGTGGGCATAATGAGTATATAAGTGGATTAGAGCGGCATTATCCCTTGTCGTAATTTCGGTCAATCATGATGATTTATCTCTTGCTCACGGAGCCGATTCGGTACTGGACCCAACTTTTGATAGAACTTCCTTTGTTTTGTTGACAATTCTATATGATATAGGCACTCTAAAATATCATTTTTTAGATACTGCTGCCTATGTCTGATCGCTCTATTGCAACTGTGATTCAACGTCAACCCGATAGAAAAGTTCGGGTGGATGAAAAAACTTACCAGGATTGGTATCAAGAATCGATCCAACAGCCTCAAGAGTTTTGGGCAAAGCAAGCCGAACGTGTATTAAGTTGGTTTCAGCCCTGGGATGAGGTGTATACTGGGGATTTTAAAACCCAAGACATACAGTGGTTTGTGAATGGCCAATTAAATGCCTGTTATAATTGCGTTGATCGCCATCTGGAAACCCGTGCGGAACAAATTGCTTTGATTTGGGAAGGATCGGATCCGCAGTCCAGTCAACAATATACCTACCAAGCCTTGCATGCTGAAGTCTGCCGTTTTGCTAATGTGTTGCGTGCCAAAGGTATCCAAAAAGGGGATAAGGTTGCCATTTATTTACCCATGGTGCCGCAATTGGTATTTGCGATGCTCGCCTGTGCACGGATTGGTGCTATTCATTCGGTGATATTTTCGGGGTTTTCAGTAGATGCCTTGAGCCACCGGTTACAAGATACGCAGGCCAAATTACTTATCACAGCTGATGAAGGGGTGCGTGGTGAGAAATGCATTCCATTAAAGAAAAATGCTGAAGAGGCTTTGAAGCGCTGTCCTTTAGTCCAGCAGGTTATCGTGGTTCGCAGAACCACTATTTTTGGCGATCCGAAACGCTTTATTGATAGTTATTTAAAACCTATTCCTGGATATTATTTGACTGGAGATGACGCTTGCCGCGATGCGGAAGGTCAATTCAAAATTGCCGGGCGCAATGATGATGTGATCAAAGTTTCTGGCCATCGCTTTGGATCCGAAGAACTTGAAACGGCACTGGCATCTTATTCAGGTGTCGCTGAAGCAGCTGTAGTAGGATTGCCCCATGAGGTGAAGGGGGAATGTATAGTGGCGTTTGTGAAACTGATGGCCAATATCAAGCCGGATGAAGCCTTATGCAAAGCGTTGCAACAACAAGTTCGGGATAAAATTGGTGCGGTTGCTACGCCTGAATATATTTATTGGGTGACTGGATTGCCTAAAACGCGCTCAGGTAAAGTCATGCGGCGTATCTTACGAAAAATTGCTAAGCATGAATTTGATGATATAGGAGACACTTCTACGTTGGAAGATCCCGCTATCGTTGAGAAATTGATCGCAGAACAAAAAAAGCAACTCCCTCAGGTACGTCATCCTGAACGCAGTGAAGGATCTTCTGAAGTTGGCACTGTGCTTAATTCGGAGATCCTTCGCGCAAAAAGATGCGCTCAGGATGACGTACCAGGGGAGTTACCAAAAAAAGAACCGGTTAAAAACTCAGATAAGGAATCGAAATAGATGCATTATGTTCTGTATTTTTTGGTACCAGAAACCCACCTTGAAATGGTTAAAAATGCGGTGTTTGCAACGGGCGCTGGAAAAATTGGTCATTACTCGCATTGTGCTTGGCAAACTTTAGGCCAGGGGCAATTTATGCCATTAGCGGGTAGCCATGCATTTTTGGGGGAAGTGGATGTCTTAGAAAACGTGCCGGAGTATAAAGTAGAAATTGCATGCGAGCAGGCGCATTTGCAAGCGGCAGTGGCGGCCCTCAAATTGGCACATCCTTACGAAACGCCTGCGTATCATGTTGTGAAATGCGAAACACCTTAAGCTTGGAGAACGATTGTTATGGTCAATTCAACAGGAAAACTATTTCGAAATCTTGTAGCGCAAGCAGCCCCTTTGCCGATTATGGGGACTATTAATGCGTATTCTGCGCTGTTGTTAGAACGGGCAGGGGGGCAAGCTATATATTTGTCTGGCGCTGGGGTTGCGAATGCTTCTTACGGGTTGCCTGATTTAGGGATGACGAGTTTGGCTGATGTGTTAGAAGATGTTCGGCGCATCGGGGATGCTTGTGCTTTGCCAATATTAGTAGATATTGATACGGGATGGGGGCATGCGTTTCAAATTGCACGCGCTATTCGTTCGATGGAACGCGCGGGCGTTGCGGCAGTACATATGGAAGATCAGATTGGTATGAAACGTTGCGGCCATCGCCCCAATAAAGAGATTGTGCCGCAACAGGAAATGGGCGATCGATTGAAAGCGGCTGTTGATGCGCGCCAAGATGCTGATTTTGTTATCATGGCTCGTACCGATGCTTATGCCAATGAAGGTCTGAATGCGGCATTAGAGCGCTCGGCGTACTATATTGAACAGGGCGCGGATATGTTATTTCCAGAAGCATTGACTCTTCTCGAAGATTATCGCGCGTTTGTTGACTTAGGGGTACCGGTTCTGGCGAATATCACAGAGTTTGGACGCACCCCTTTGTTTAGTCGTGAGGAATTGGCAAGTGTTGGTGTGGGTATGATTTTATACCCTTTGTCTGCGTTTCGAGCGATGTCGCAGGCCGCAATCGAGGTTTATCAAACTATTTTGCAAGACGGAACGCAGGCTAAACTGATTGCGAAGATGCAATCTCGCGATGATTTGTATGATGTGTTAGGGTATCGTGCATACGAAGAACGTTTGGATAATATGAGTCATGAGGGAGACTAAGATGGCAGAGAGTGGAGCGGGTTTGGCGGGTGTGGTAGCTGGGAAATCAGCCATATGTACAGTAGGCCAAGCCGGCAAGGGATTAACCTATCGCGGATATAGCATTGAGGATTTGACCCATTTTGCTAGTTTCGAAGAGGTGGCGTATCTGCTAATGGTTGGTCATTTGCCGACCCAAAATGAATTAGATCGCTATATCGAAAAATTGATGTCGTTGCGTGCCTTGCCTGATGCATTGAAATCTGTGCTCAAACTGGTTCCCAGTACTGCGCATCCGATGGATGTGTTGCGGACTGGTTGCGCGATGTTAGGCACGCTTGAACCGGAAATTAAATTTGCACAGCAACATGATGTCGCGGATCGTTTATTGGCTCTGTTTCCAGGCATGCTCTGTTTTTGGTTTCATTACCATATGCATGGCAAAGAGATCAGTGGATTGACTGAAGAAACTACTTTGGGCGGCCATTTTTTAGCATTGTTACAAGAAAAAACGCCGTCAGATTTACATCGCGATATGATGAATGTGTCTTTGATTCTGTATGCGGAACACGAGTTCAATGCGTCAACATTTGCAGCACGAGTCACTGCAGCAACGTTATCTGATTTTCATTCTTGTATCACATCGGCGATTGGTACGTTACGCGGACCTTTGCATGGTGGTGCGAATGAAGCGGCTATGGATTTGATTGAGCAATTTCAAACGCCCGATGAGGCAGAGAAAAAATTACTCCAAATGTTGCAAGCCAAAGAAAAAATCATGGGTTTTGGACATAGAGTCTATAAAGATTGTGATCCCAGATCTGATATTATTCAGCAATGGTCGAAACGGTTGGCTGAAGCGGCGCATGATATGACATTGTACCAAGTTTCGGAGCGGATTGAGCAGGTGATGCGTCGGGAAAAACAGTTATTTCCTAATCTAGATTTTTATAGTGCCTCGGCTTATCATTATTGCGGGATTCCCACGCCATTTTTCACTCCGATTTTTGTGTTTTCACGAATCACCGGTTGGTCAGCGCATGTATTTGAACAGCGTGCGGATAACCGCTTGATCCGCCCTTCGTCCGAATACATTGGACCGGAACCCAAATCTTTTATCCCTAGAGGTGAGCGTTAACATGAGTCATACGGTGGAATCAAATATCAAACCTGATTACGATGCGGTCTTGGTCGCGATCGCGGATTATGTGCTCACAACTCCCATCGAGAGTCCTGTGGCTTATGACACAGCACGTTGGTGTTTGATGGATACGCTAGGTTGCGGTATTTTGGCTTTGAGCTTTCCGGAATGCACGAAACTATTGGGCCCCATTGTACCCGGGGCAGAATTGCCAGGCGGCGCACGTGTGCCTGGCACTGCTTATGAATTGGATCCGGTGCAAGCTGCATTTAATATTGGAGCGATGGTTCGCTGGCTAGATTTTAATGACACATGGTTGGCGGCTGAATGGGGACATCCTTCTGATAATCTAGGCGGAATATTAGCTTTGGCGGATTATCTGGCCCGTCGGGCAGAACAAGCTGGGCAAGAACCGCTCCGGATGCAACAAGTGTTAACTTTGATGATAAAAGCGCACGAAATTCAAGGTTGTATGGCTTTGGAAAATAGTTTTAATCGAGTCGGTCTGGATCATGTTATTTTGGTGAAATTGGCCACAGCTGCGGTTGCTTGTGTGTTATTAGGTGGCGATCGCGATATGATTTTGCGGTGTTTATCCCAGGTATTTGTAGATGGACAAAGCTTACGAACCTATCGGCATGCTCCTAATGCAGGCTCGCGCAAATCGTGGGCGGCGGGTGATGCTACCGCGCGAGCGGTACAGCTGGCGTTAGTGACGCAAAAAGGAGAAATGGGCTATCCCAGCGCATTAACGGCTCCCAAATGGGGTTTTTATGCGGTGTCGTTTGGTGAGAAATCTTTCACGCTGCAACGGCCGTATGGATCGTATGTGATGGAACATATTTTATTTAAAATTGCCTATCCTGCTGAGTTTCACGCACAAACAGCGGTAGAGTGCGCCATCCGTTTCTATCCAGAAGTCAAAGATCGCTGGGATGATATTGCCACCATTCAATTGACTACCCATGAATCAGCCATCAGGATTATTTCGAAAGAGGGTAAACTACACAATCCTGCTGATAGAGATCATTGCTTACAATATATGGTTGCCGTGGCGTTATTATTTGGGGATCTTAAAGCTGAGTATTACGAAGATGACATTGCGCGAGATCCTCGTATTGATAGTTTGCGTTCGAAAATGAAAGTTCAAGAAGATCGCCAATTTTCGGCAGATTATCATGCGCCTGATTTGCGCTCTATTGCGAATCGTATGCAAATTATTTTTAAAGATGGCAGCAGTACGGCGCCCATTACGATTGATTATCCTATTGGCCATCCGCGCCGACGAGAAGAAGGATTGCCGGTATTAAAAGCCAAATGTCGACATAATTTATTGTCACATTATCCCGCAGAGCGTGTGGATGCGATTTTAGACGCTATGTTGGATTTAGAAAAACTAGCAGCGATGCCGGTGACGACCTTTATGGAGTTGTGGTGTGAATAATCCAATCAAACGTATGGTCTATATGATTTCCGATGGAACGGGTATCACGGTGGAGTCTTTAAGTAATAGTTTGATGTCGCAATTTGAATCCGTGCAATTTGAAAAAAAAATATTTCCCTTTGTAGATTCGATTGAAAAAATAACAGCTATTTGCGATGAAATAGAACAGTCTTTTACCAATTGCGGGTTAAAACCGTTGGTATTCATGACATTAGTGAATCCAGAAATTGGTGCTTACATCCAAGCCACTTCTGCATGTGTCTTCGATTTATTTGATACATTTTTATCCCCGCTTGAAGAGGAGTTGGGGGTCAAAGCCTCTGACACAGTAGGGTTGACGCACGCGGTAAACAGTGCCAATTATGACCAGCGGATTGACGCGGTGAACTATTCCTTGGCCTATGATGATGGGATGAAAATCGACGGCTATGAAAAAGCGGATATTATTTTAGTGGGAGTTTCGCGCTGTGGAAAGACGCCAAGTTGTTTATACATGGCGCTGCAGTTTGGGGTATTTGCGGCCAATTATCCGTTTACGCTGGATGAATTGACGCGGAATCAATTACCCAATATCTTGCAACCTTTTAGATCCAAAATATTTGGTTTAACGATTGATCCGTTGCGTTTGCAATGTATCCGTTCGGAACGCCGTCCGAATTCAGCCTATTCTTCATTTGAGCAATGCCGTCAAGAAATACAAGCCGCGGAATTGCTCTATCAAAATGAAAAAATCCCTTATTTAGATTCGACGCATTTTTCCATAGAGGAAATTGCGGCAAAAATTATGGCCATTACAAAAATTCAGCGCAGGATTTAACCTGCGCAACGACTTATTGGCCAAACCTTAGTTGTGTACCTTTGTGCTCAGCAGCTAGCCTTTCAACAATGCCTAATGATTCGATAGAAGCGCTATCAAAAACCAAACGATTTAGTTCAGCTTGACTTAACCCTTTTATCTGCTGGGAGGTGATGTGCTCATCTTTAATTTTTTGTAATACTGGCGTCAGGGGGGGTGTCGCTGTTTCAGGCAAAGGTTGCTCTCTAATGATTAATTCTGCTGTTACTAAAAACAAAGTTATCATAAGATGCGCGCTTGATAGCTTTGAAGCAGCTTCCAAAATCTGACCAAGCTCAGCTTGTTTCAATGCTTCTTGTTTTTGTTGTTTTTGACGCATTTTTTCAGCCAAGTTCTGAGAAAAAATACTTAGGGACGACAATGTTTGGTCAATTTTTTTTCACCATGTTGCTATTAATATCAGAATGGTCAGTGTGATCATTAGGGGATCATTAAGCGGTGTGTAATTAAGCAATTATCAAAGTTTTTGTCAATCTTGCGAGGATTAAAAGTCTTTTTTTTAAACATATTGTCCTGCTGCCCATCCGGAGGACCAAGCCCATTGAAAATTATATCCGCCCAACCAGCCGGTCACGTCTAAGACTTCTCCGATAAAAAACAAACCGGGAATTTTGCGAGCTTCGAAATTTTGCGAAGAGACTTCATCGCAATCAACTCCGCCGAGGGTCACCTCAGCTGTTCTGTATCCTTCAGTTGCATTGGGTTTGATCGTCCAATTTTGCAAAACTGCGGCTGTGGCTAGTAATTGCTTATGATTTAATTGTTTGAGAGGGGTGTTTAATAGATCAGCGGGATAGAAAACTTCGATAGCGCGTTTTGCGATATAGGTTTCTAATTGGGTTTTCAGATGCCGCTCAGGGAGTGCTTGTTGGGCGGCCAAGAGTTCTGCGTAGATATTGATATCTGGCGCAATGGTAATCGACAGCTCATCACCTGGGTGCCAATAGGATGAGATCTGTAAAATGGCCGGTCCGCTTAAACCACGATGGGTAAATAATAAATTTTCCCGAAATGACTGTGCATGACATGTAATTTGAGTATCCACCGCAATGCCAGTTAAGTTTTCTAAACGTTGTTTGTCATGGTTGTGTAAAGTGAGGGGCACTAGGCCAGGTCGCGTAGGATAGACATGTAAGCCAAATTGAGTGGCAATTTGATATCCAAATGGACTAGAACCCAAGGTGGGGATAGAGAGCCCGCCGCTGGCTACCACCAAAGATGCACACGTATATTGTTTATCATTGGTTTGTAGCGTAAATCCATTCTCGTTTTTTTCAACGCGATGAATGGTTTGTTTGAATAATAAAGAAACATGGGCTTGCGCACATTCTTTTAATAGCATTTCTACTATGGATTTGGCTTTTTCTTGGCAAAATAATTGTCCTAAGGTTTTCTCAAAATAAGCAATTTTATGGCGGTCTACCATGGCAATAAAATCCCATTGGGTGTAACGCTTTAGGGCAGACTTACAAAAATGCGGATTATGTGAGATAAATTGTTCGGGACTGGTATACAGATTCGTAAAATTACACCGCCCACCACCGGACATCAGGATCTTTTTACCGGCTTGATTGGCTTTGTCGAGAATCAAAACCTTACGCCCGCGTTTGCCAGCCTCAATGCCACACATCACACCCGCCGCGCCTGCACCAATTATGATGACATCAAATTGTTCCATTGCATCAATCCAGTGAATAAGAGATGGATAAAAAAATGTATACCTTTCACGGATGAGTTTTAGGGTTTTAGGCGACTTGATTTTTTTGTTTAAACGTAGTCTAAACGGAAAAATCAATAGCATTAAATCCTAAAACTCATCCGTGGAAGGTATATTATACGCGATGTTAGATATTTATGTTGTACGGTATAAATGCTTTATGTTGAGATTGGTGTTGTATGCAATTCTTTTATCTATATTGAATATTATTCGTATCTACTCAGCACGTCATCTTGAAAGCGGCGTAGCCGCTTGAAGGATCTCCTGAGTGTGGCACATAAAATGTGACGATACCTCAGGCTCAAGATGGCGTACTTGGGCCGACTCGGTTATTTAAAGCCCATTCGGTTCTCTGGTGAAGTATAATTGCCAATAGCCTTGTCAATGTCATCTTTAAGCTCGCTATAATATTGAGCAGCATCGCCTATTTTGGTATATTTTTTTTCAGATACATATGCATTTAATATTTCTTTGCCATTTTTAAATGCTTCATCTGTTATACCATTATTGTTATGCATAATTCTCAAATATGCTGAAACGCTTTCATGAGCTTCTGCATGTGCATCGTACCCTGTCCCTAGGGTGATTGATTTTAATCGTTCAGGCTTCCATGTGCTCATATCCATCTCCTAATAAATTTATATTACAGGACTTACGCAAAACTCCGATCTCTTCGTTGGATTTAGTTTTTAATTCGGTCATTTAGTTAACTAAACTCCCTCATTAAAAACTAAATCCGCCTCGACCTCAGAGTTTTGCGTAAGTCCT
>Ga0114972_10001635_pt1 | contig 16767 bp, 21 predicted proteins | sample M_140807_EF_Meta_FD_87354 | JGI IMG/M metagenome (GOLD analysis project Ga0114972, IMG submission 87354) | Freshwater microbial communities from Lake Montjoie, Canada to study carbon cycling - M_140807_EF_MetaG | ecosystem: Environmental > Aquatic > Freshwater > Lake | place: Lake Montjoie... | reverse complement strand
TGAAACGCAGCAGCGGCAACGATAGTTGGGGGGTAGCCCCCTGCGAAAATAGCGCGATGCCAGGTAAAACTTTCCTTGTCCTTGTCTGTCCAGGCAATGAGTGCCGGAACAGATCAATTTATAACCACCCGCTAGGGTGGTTTTTTTGTACTTATGTGGTTCGGGCAGCGGCTATGCAATGGTCGGCGGACGAATGCCGAGGCTACTGGGACCGCATTGATAATTCCAAGAGATCTGCTTTGCTGAATTGAGATTGAAACCCTTCAATTTGATTCGGGATCGGCGACGGCCACGCTTCATGAGGCTGTTTTGGCACTCTTATTTGTTGTGGTTGAAGACTGATTGCATTGATCTGAGTGCGGCCTTTGCCTACCACACGCTTCAATCTCTTTTTCCGGCTCTTTTAATTGTGATGTCATTGGCGTCGCGATGGCTTGGTGGTGATCATCAATTGCTGGCCCGCTTGATGCATCTTGTTGCGCAGGTTATTCCCGTTTCTTCTCAGCCTATTGTTGAGGAGACCTTGACTCGTTTTTTGAGGCAGGGGCTTGGTGCTGGGTTGCTTGGTTTTTTGCTTCTGGCTTTTAGCGCCAATAACATCTATTTGTCCCTGCAACGTGGTGCAGATCGGCTCTGGTGGGATCGCCCATTTGGGTTGGATCCTTTGAGCTGGCCTCAGCTAGTGGTGCGCTTCATTGCTCTTAGGGTGAAGGCATTTTTACTGATCCTTTTGATGGGTCCGTTGATCATTCTTGATCAGTGGATTAGTAATATTCGTTTCGTTGGGTTTGCCTTCATCAGGGCTTGGGTCGACCCATTACTCCCTTCCGTGTTGCGTGCCCGCGGCTCCGTTTCATTTGGCCTTGATATCTCTATTTCTCTGGCTATCACAATTCTTGCGTGCTTGGCATTGATGTGGTGGCTTCCATCGCGTCGTATTCCCTGGCGTCCGCTGATCCCTGCTGCTGCCTTCGCCGGTGCGTCTATCACCATTTTGAATCTGTTGTTAGGGCGAAGCCTGCTGGCCTTGGGTTTGCGTTTCCAGGCCTATGGCGTTGTGGGTTGCATTCTTCTTTTGTCCTTCTGGGTCTGGATCGTGGGAGCCTTGTTATACTACGGAAACTGTCTAGGCGTGGTGATTGCGCGGCGGTCTCTGGGGAGGCGATCCGAACTGTTCGGCATCCACTGATCGCTCTGGCAACGGGCAAGATAGAGGCATCGTTTTCAGATAGGGGTTGTCGTGAAAAGCTTCCTGCAGCGCCGTCCTGTCCAGGCCACGGCCTTGTTCTTCTGCTCCGCCGTTGGCGCAGTGGTTGTGCTGGGGGGCGTCGCTTTGGCCCTCCTGCCGGTGGCCGTTGGATTGGTCGGGCTTGCTGTTGGCCTTCTGTTCTCGCTTCTGGTTGCCTGGGCTGGCATTGAGGGTATGGCTGCCCTGGAACGGTGGTTTGAACGCGACTCCCGCTTCCATCAATGAGCCAACTTCCCCTCTTGTTTGGGATTGCGCCATGACTCGTTCTCTTCCTTGGGGCTGGATCGGCTTGGCGGCCTTTCTGTTGATCCTTCCCGGTCCAGCCGGTCGTCTGCTCCTTGATTTCCTGGGAGGGTTGACTCTGACACTGCTGTTGCTGCCCTTGTTGGCAGGCGCTGCCGGCTTGATCGGTTGGCAACTGATCCGTCGTCGGCTGCGCACCTGTCCAGCCTGTGGCGTGTCGAGTCTGGGAACGAGTCAATGCCCAGCCTGTGGCACGGTCTTCGCCGATGGTCTCGGAACCGAGGGGGGCTCTGAGGTGGATCCCCGTTCGGCCACCATTACTGTTGATGCGATTGATGTGCCCCAGGAAGGTGATCTGGGCAGTCGCCGCGATCCTGGTTGAATTCTTCCTCTCCATGCGCTTCAACTCGCGGCTCAGGGGAAGAATCTCGTTTCATAGATCTTTGTTGGATGTGCAAACGACTGAGGCCTGCGACATGTTTAGGGTTCCACGATCCATCCCTGTCGTCTGAGTTCAACGAGACGCCGTTCTCTTAGATAGAGAAACAGGGGTGCGCCGAATGCAAAGGCGATAGTTACGCAGCTCAGCAGCACCCAGATCATGCCCTTCATCTGAAGGCGTTTTGACTCGCTCACCATCCAGATCGTCACCGCCGTTGCGCCGATTGCAAGATCTCTCGAGAGTGATTGTGACGCGGGATTGGCGTTGGCTAGTCCGATGAACATCCCGACATCGAAGGCCTGCCCGTATTGCTGGATGAATGCCAGGTTCGCAAGCCACGGCAGGATCGCGCCGGCGACGGCTAGCGCCAGATAGAGCCAGCTCAGAGGCGTGGGCATCAGCACAGCCAGGCTGCGGGAGAGAGAGTTTGCTTGTTCCGGTGCTGAGCCGGCTGCACCGGAGTTGGGAGGATCGCTTGGATTCATGGCTCAAATGGCTTCGGATTGGCGCCCGGATCAACGGGATCCCATTGCATCACCTCCTGTTCCACCTGATCCAGGACCGCCTCACAACGCTCCACATAGCGCAGGGCCCGTCGGTACAGATCGGCCATGGCCTCGACATCCAATTGACTTCCCTGCAGTTCGGCCATGGTCAGATCAAGGGCGGCGCGTGCTTCGCGATACGTGAGGTCGTCGATTCCATCGACGGTTCTCTTGTCTCCAATGCCCTCACCAAGGGTTGCGCGAAGCCCGATCGTCCCTGCCTCCAGGGTGGGTGGCCCACCCGGTGGTTCGGGGGATCCCGCCAGATCACGGCGGTTGGAGGTTTTGGAACTTGGCATGGTTCTGGTCGCGGAGGATTCTCTGGCCTGTTTCAACCGATCTGCGGCGCTCAGGCTCGCTCGTCTGGGTTGTGTGTTGCTGGGCGATCCGCTGAGGCAGCGGGCGGAGCTCGATCCACGGTCTCGATGCGGGCCTGGATGGAGCCATCCGCAAGATCGATCCAGAGGACGTCCTCCAGCCCCACCTGTTGAATCGATCGCACCACCGATCCCTCCGCCTTGCGGACCAGTGCGAAGCCTCGTTCGAGCAGGTGATGCGGCGACAGCGCCGCCAGAAGCCTTCTCTGGTGTTCTAGGGCACTCCGCTGGTGGGCAATCCATGGCGAAGGATGGCACCGTTCGAGACGCTCGCGTTGGCTTTGCAGGCTGTCCCGCAAGGCCTGCAGCCGCAGTTCCAGCATCTGGTGGAGGTGTCGGCGAGCCTGCCCGAGATTCAGGGCCGCGCTGCGGCGATCCGGTAGCAGCGCGACCAGGGCTGCGGTGGGGGTCGCGGCGCGGTAATCGGCCACGAGATCGGCGATGGTGGTGTCGTCCTCATGGCCCAGGCCGCAGACCACCGGGATCGGGCAGGCGGCCAGGCTTCGCGCCAGGGCCTCACCGTCGAACACACTGAGATCCTCACGGCTGCCGCCCCCCCGGGCCAGGACCAAGGCCTCTAGGCCCAGCGAACCAGAACGCTCTCCCAGCTGCTCCACGGCCGCGCGGATTCGCTCTTCCACCGCCCCCTGCACCGGAATGGGCACCACCAGTAGGCTCGTGGAAGGCCACCGCTCCTGGGCGGTGCGGAGCATGTCGGCCAGGGCTGAACTCGGAACGCTCGTGAGCAGGGCGATCCTGCCTGGGAAGTGGGGTATCGGACGTTTGCGTGAGGGGTCGAACAGTCCCTCCGGTTCCAGCATGGCATGCACGCGCTCGAACTGGCGCAGCACGGCCCCGAGGCTCGGGCGCAGATCCAGCACCTGCACGCTGAGGTTCGCCCGCGCCGTCCAGAAGTTCAGTCTGCCGACTACCACAACCCCGTCCCCTTCTTCGGGAACAAAGGCCAGTTGGCGGAGCTGAGATGCCCAGATCACGGCCCCAATCGACGCATCGCCGTCGGTGAGGGTGAGCCAGAGGTGGCCCTTACGCAGCTGGGGCCGACTCACGGTGGCCTCCACCAGGAAACGTGGAGCAAAACCACGCTCCAGCAGGGTGCCGATCGCCTGATTCAGCTCGGCCACGTCGTACCGGGGCAACCCCCGACTCGGAGCCTCGCTCCTTGGCACGGCCGTGATCATTCGGGCAACAGGCGGTAGAGGCGCCACCAGTACAAGGCCAGCAGGGTGCCGACGATCAGGACGACCTGGCCTACCGGGTGGTCAACCCTGGCCAGGCCAACCGCGCTGATCAGGATCACGATGCTCAGCTGGCGCGCACCATCGCGGCGATTGCTGGGGAAACCGAGGCCAGGGCGCATCGCGGGCATCGGGTGAGCAACGGACTGCGCTGGAAGGCTAGGGCTGGACCGGGACCGGCCCCGAGGGGGCAGTGCTGCAGGAAGGGCTGCGACCGCCCGTGGATCAGCCGCGCTCGATCTGGGACAGGATGACCTGGCCGGTGAGCAGCTCGGTGGCAAGCCCGATCCCAAAACAAGCCATCGCGAGGCGGCCATTCCGTGTTTCAGCGACGTTCACGAGGCCGATGCGGGCCTGGACGATCGATGTTCGGGGGTCGCTCTGGGGGTTGGAGCCTGAACGCCACGTTCCCTTGCCCTGTTGCGTTTCCCCATGAATCCTGAGGCCACCCCCCGCGAGCTGCTCCAGGCTCAGTTGGCGGCGACCCTGCCCCATGCCCCGGCCCTGGTGCTCGTGACCGATCTGGATGGCACCCTGCTGGGGGGCAGCGATCCCTGGCGCCGGCGCTTCTATGGCTGGCTCCAGGCTGAGCGGCAGCGGGTGCTGCATGTGTTCTGTACCGGCCGCGACCTGGCTTCGGTGGCGCGGCTGCTGCGGGAGGAGCGGGAGCTAGGCCTCGGTTCTCCCCATCTGGTGATCGGGGATGTGGGCAGCACCGTGGCCTGTGGTCACACCCTCGAACCCCTGCCCCTGGCCACCGATCCGATCGAGGCCCGCTGGGCCGGACTGCCGGAGCGGCTGCTGCCCCTGCTGGCCAGCATTCCCGGGATCGCGGCCCAGCCGGTAACCGCCCAGCGGCGTCTGGCCTACCTGATCGATCCGGCCGAACTCGATCACGATCAGTTCGCTGAGATCGAGGCCCACGGGGTGGATTGCCTGGTGTCCGACAACCGCTATCTCGATGTGCTGCCAGCCGGGGTGAACAAGGGGTCCACCCTGCTCAATCTGCTCGATTGGCTGGAGGTGGACCATGCCCGGGTGGTGACGGCCGGCGACACCCTCAATGACCTGGCCATGTTCGAAACCGGCCTGCAGAGCGTGATGGTGGGCAATGCAGAAGCGGGTCTGTTGGCGGCCCTGCCCCGCCTGCCCCGCACCTACCGGGCCCGCGGTCACGGCTGTGAGGGGATCGTGGAGGGCCTGCGCCATTTCGGTTTCGGCCACCTGTTCGAATCGTTCTTCTAACCGGCTTCTAACCCGTGGCAGGCGGCCTGCCGCTGGAGTTCTCCCGTTCCAGCCTCGCCTTGGTGAGGGCGGTGGCGACCGCCTGGCGGGGATCCTCCGGCCAGGGGTGCTTGGGATAGCGGCCCCGCAGCTCCCGACGCACTTCGGAGTAGCCGCTGCTCCAGAAGCCGGCCAGGTCGCGGGTGAGCGCGGCAGGCCGTCCCGCCGGCGAAAGCAGCTGCACCGTGACTGGGAGGCGGCCATCCAGCAGGGCGGGGTTCACGGTGCAGCCGAACATCTCCTGCAGCTTCACCGCCAGCACGGGCTCCTCGCCGCTGTAGTCGAGGGCCACCCGCCGCCCCGAGGGCACCGCGAGGGTTTCCGGAAACCAGCGCTCCAGCTGCTGTCGCTCCGCCCAGTCCAGATCGCCCCAGAGGGCCTCGAGCAGATCGAGTTGCCGAAAGTCCTGGCGGCTGCGCAGGCCGGCCAGTCGCTCCCCCAGCCAGCCCTCCGGATCTTCCTCCAGGCGTTCCAGGCGACGGTCGGGCCAGGGGGAGCCCAGCCAGCGGTGGGCCAAGGCGAGGCGCTGCTGCAGGGATCGGCTGCGGGGGCACCAGGGCAGCGCCGCCAGGCCCAGCTGCCGCAGTCCCTCCGCCATCGCCGCCCGCACCTCTTCGCCCCGCGCTTCGGGCCAGGGGGTGCGGGCCAGCACCAGGGCCCCCAGCCGCAGACTGCGCTCACAGCGCACCCGCTCGGCCTGGGGATCCCAGCGGGCCTCAAGGGCCTCCTGGCCTTCCGCCGCCGCCAGTTCCTCCAGATCGGCCCGCTCTAGCCGCACAGCCAGGCGCACCCGGGCCTCGGCCCCCTCCCCATCGGCGATGGCGATGGCCAGGGCTTCGGCATCCGCCAGGGGATCGTCGGGGTGCAGCAGTGCTCCGCGCCCCCCACGCATCAGAAAGCGACCATCGCCCCGGCCGCGGCTCAGGGCGATCCGCTCGGGATAGGCCCAGCCCAGCAGCCGGGCCGCCGTGGCCTCCTCCGAGGCGGCGCTGTGCCTCTTAGCGGGCTCTGCGGACCCTGCCGGGGTGGATGGAGACGGGGTGGGGGCGCGCGGTGTGGGGGCCGTGTCCCGGGCATCCGTGGCGCCCTCCCGGCGCGACGCCGCCAGCACCTGCCGCTTGAGTTCGGCCTGGAGTTTCTGCAGTTCGCGCCGCTGGGTGGAGCGTCCGGGGGCCAGGCGATCGGCCGCCTCACCGGGGCGGGCCCGTAACCAGTCGAGCCGGCGCAGCAGATCGCTGCCCGCATCGCGAGGATTGAGTGGGTCCCGTTCGCTGAGCAGTACGGCCAGCTCACAGCCCAGATCAAGGCTGCCGCATGCCTGGGCCTTCAGCAGCAGGTGGGCCAGACGGGGGGAGAGTCCGAGCCCCGCCATCGTGCGACCGACCGGCGTGATTCGGCCTTCGCCATCGAGGGCGCCGAGCTGCTCCAGTAGATCGCGGGCCTCCTGCAGGGCCGCCCGGGGGGGCGGATCGATCCAGCTCAACTCCTCCCCTAGGGCGTCGCCCCATTCCGCCAGCTGCAGCACGATCGGCAGGGGATCACACACCTGCAGCTCCGGTGGATCGAAGCCAGGCCGACGCTGCTCCTCACCCGGTGCCCAGAGGCGCATGCAGCGGCCCGGCCCCAGCCGGCCGGCCCGGCCCCGGCGCTGCTCGGCGCTGGCCAGGCTGGCGGGGAGGGTGACCAGCCGGTCGAGGCCGGTGGCGGGATCGAAGCGGTTGCGGCGGCTCAGGCCCGCATCGATCACCAGCGTGACTCCGGCGATCGTGAGCGAGCTTTCGGCGATCGAGGTGGCCAGCACCACCTTGCCGGCCGCCGTGGGGGCCGGGGCGATCGCCTTGCTCTGCTCCGCCAGGGAGAGCTGGCCATGCAGCGGTGTGCAGGCCACTTCCCGGCCCCAGGCCGTGGCCTCGATCGCCCGCTGGGTGTCGCCGATCTCCCGTTGACCCGGCAGGAAGACCAACACCGTCTCGCCCGGGCCGCGCTGCTCCAGCCACTGGCTTTCGAGGGCCCGCACCACCTGCTGCTCGAGCCGTTCCCGCTCCCGCGGCCGCTGGTGCTCCACCGCCACCGGAAAGCTGCGCCCCGGGCTGGTGATCACGGTGGCCCCATCCAGGCCAGCTGCCAGGGGTTCAAGGTCGAGGGTGGCGGACATTACCAAGAGGCGCAGCTCCGGCCGTAGCAGGCTGCGGATCTGGCGCACCAAGGCAAGCGCCAGATCCGCCTCGGCGCCCCGTTCGTGGAATTCGTCGAAGATCACGCAGGCCACCCCCTCCAGGGCGGGATCGGCCTGCATGCGCCGCAGGAATAGGCCCCCGGTGAGGGCTTCAAGGCGGGTGCGCCCCGAGATGCGTCGCTCCAGGCGCACTCTGTAGCCCACCCGTTCGCCCACTGCCTCGCCCAGCCCTGCCGCAAGCCGTTCGGCGGCGGCCCGGGTCGCCAGGCGGCGGGGTTCGATCAGCAGGATGCGCCCTTCCTCGCCGAAGGCCTCGAGCAGCTCCAGGGGCACCCGGGTGGTCTTGCCGGCGCCCGGCGGGGCCTGGAGTACCACGGTGGCCCCAGGGGCGAGGGCCGCGCGGATGGCCTCCAGCTGGTCGTCGATGGGCAGGCGGTCGGCCAGGGCCCCGGGGTTCAACGCACGTGACGGATGCCGTCGACGGGGTGATAAGCCTCGCCGGTGGTTTCCTCGTAGACGATCGCTGGCAGGCCGGTTTCGAACATCGTCTGGAGGGCCTCCTTGAGGTATGGGTTCCAGCCACCGGTGCTGACCTTGCCGTGGCGGACGGTCCAGTCCCACGTTCCCTGCAAATCTCTCGGAATCCGCCCTTCCCGATCACGACGGGCCACCAAATCCTGGGATTCCACGATGCCCACCAGGATCGGATCCTTGCCGTAGGCGGGGGTGAGGCTCAGCTCCAGCCGAACCGGGTCATCCTTCACCAGTTTCAGCCGGAAACGGGGCGGCAGCTTCAGGCCCCCGAGCACAGCCGCCACGATTCTCGTCCTCTGGTCCACCTTCAGCCTCCGCCGGAAATCTGGGTCACGGTTCCGAGCCTATTCAGCGGTGGGACCACGTACCCACGATGGATCGGATCGGTGGCCGAGGAAGGGTGTCAGGCGGGATCACCGGGTAAGGCGGTAGGTTCGTTATCACCGCTGAACCGCACGGTGAGGAGATCCTCCCGGGTGAGCTGGCCATCGGCATCAAGCAGCTCGGGGTGAATCGTGAGCTGACCGGTGCGGTCCTGGCCAGAGCGGGGCTTGGCCTGGGTCTGGGGGCGTTCAATCGGACCGGAGGCGGCCCGGAATCCTCGTGACATCACCTTGAAGGCCTGCCAGAGCAGGGCAAGGAAGCAGAGTCCGTAGAGGAAGGGAAACAGATCGGCCAGGAGAGTGGACATGGTGTTCAGACCCCCCAGGAGCCTTGGGCATTCCCATCATCGCCCCTTCGACGCGGTGCCGGTGGTGGCGAGCATCCATGCCCAGAGGGTGGTGCAGGCGGCTCCAAAGGCGAGAAAGGCCAGGAGCAGTCGAGTGGTGTCCATGGCTCGAAAGAAAACTTTACAAATCATAGGCGCTGAGGCGGTGCTCCGCCCTTTCGGGGGTGGATGAGATTGCCTACCGTCTTGCTTTCCTGTTTTCTGTAGTCGCGTGTTCCGCCCATCCCGCGCCGTCGTTGCCGGCGTCTGGGGCCTGTCGGCCCTGGGACTGACCATGCTGGCCGATCCTTCCCTGCCTGGGCACGCCCAGGCGGTGAGCGCTGCTCTCTCGCGTCAGTCGTTCGTGGCTGCGGCCGTGCGCAGAGCGGGTCCTGCCGTGGTCACCATCGACACGGTGCGCACTGTGGCCACAGGCGGCACTGCCGGTGGTCTTCTCCGTGACCCTCTCTTCCGCCAGTTCTTTGGTCTGCAACCGGGTGGTGCGACGGGCCCTTCTCAGCGGACGCAACGCAGCCAGGGAAGCGGTGTGATTTTCCAGGCCGATGGTCTGGTGCTCACCAACGCCCACGTGGTCGAGGGAACGGACCGGGTGACGGTGGGTCTGCAGGGTGGGCAGCGCTTTGAGGGGCGCGTCATCGGTGCCGATCCCGTCACCGATCTGGCCGTGGTGCGACTCAGCGGGCCCGGACCCTGGCCCGTGGCGCCATTGGGAAATTCCGATGCTCTGCAGGTGGGTGACTGGGCGATCGCCGTGGGCAACCCCTTCGGCCTGGATCACACTGTGACGCTGGGAATCGTGAGCAGTCTGAACCGCAATGCCAACAAGCTGGGGATCACCGACAAGCGCCTTGATCTGATTCAGACCGATGCCGCGATCAATCCCGGTAACTCCGGGGGGCCGCTGCTCAATGCGGATGGGGAAGTGATCGGAATCAATGCTCTGGTGCGCTCCGGGCCTGGGGCTGGCCTCGGTTTCGCCATTCCGATCAACCGGGCCCGGGTCATCGTGCGGCAGTTGCTCGCGACCGGCCGGGCCAGTCATCCCTTGATCGGTGTGGCCCTGGACAACCTGAGCCAGCCGAACCGACTGGGTCTTCGCTCAGGGGTGCTGGTGGCTTCCGTTCAGCCCGGGGGGCCGGCTGCCAGGGCGGGACTCCAGCCCGGTGATGTGATCGTGGCGCTTGGTGGCAGGGACGTTCAGTCTCCGGCGCAGGTGATTGACCGGGTCGAAGCCGCTCAGGTTGGTCAACCCTTGCCGCTGCGTGTGAACCGCCAGGGTTCAGAGCTGACCTTCAGCGTGGTGCCCGCCGAAATGGGCAGCCGGGTTCCACGCTGATCGGTTCGCTGATGCAGGGATCGCCGTTCAGAGCACATCCATGGACGCAGAATCATCGGAGGGCTTCAGGGCATCAAGACCGAGCGGATCCTGGGCCAGCTCGGAGGCGATCCGGGAAGGACTCCCCAGCTGCTGACGCATCACCCACTGGGTGGCGGCTTTCTGGCTGTGCCAGGCCTGGAGCAGTTGCTTGGCCAGGCCCCGCAGGGCCTGGGGGTCTCCGGTGGCATCGATGGCCCGGTTCATCCGCTCCAGCTCGAATTTCTGGCCGAGCGTGAGGGCGAGAGGTTCGGACATGGCGAGCGGCGCAAGGGGTCGTTCGATCCAGGTAAAGCTACAAACTGTTTCAAGGGGGCACGTATCCGTTGCAACAGGGATAAGTCCCGTGTCAGCAAATGCGGTCCTGTCAGGATCTGCTCGTCGTGCTGCGTCCCTGGGAGTGTGGGTCGGAGTGCTGTCCGTCGATCCAGCGGGATTCGGCGGGGCGTCGGGATGGTGGGTGATTCCAGGCTGGAGCTGGCTGGGTGTCGCGAAAGTCGCGTTCTGCACGGTGCTCCAAGGGGATGGGGTCTGGTCGGGGCCCTTCGGATCTGTCAGTTTTCGCACACCTTGAAGGACGCCCAGCGTCCTTGCTGAAGGTTGACCGGGTGAGCTGGATCAGGCGGCCTTGCGTTCGGAGGATCGGCTCGCTCGGGCTTCTTCCGCGTCGTCGTCTGCTCCTGCGGCCTGGGGGCTCGGATCGCCACGCCGGGAGCTTTTCTTCTGCTGCTGCTTGATCCGGTTCGCATCCCGTTTCTCCAGCCTGCGCCGCTCCTCCTGGCGGGCTTCGGCCTCGGCCGCTTCCTCGCGCTTCTTCTCCTTGTAGTAGGCGTAATCGCCGCGGTAGACCACCAGCTCCCCATCGCGCAGCTCCACGATCCGGTTCGCCACGCGGGAGATGAAGTAGCGGTCGTGGGAGACGAGCAGGGCGGCGCCGTCGTAGGCCATCAGGGCGTCCTCAAGCATCTGCTTGGCCGGGATGTCGAGGTGGTTGGTGGGCTCATCCAGCACCAGCAGGTTGCAGGGGGTGAGCAGCATCAGGGCCAGGGCCAGGCGGGCCTTCTCGCCTCCCGAGAGCTTGCCCACGTCCTTGAACACGCTGTCGTTGCTGAAGCCGAAGTTGCCCAGCAGGCTGCGCACTTGGGTCTGGGTCCAGTCGGGCACCGCCTCGAACAGGGTGTCGATCACGCGGCGGGAGAGGTCGAGGGCCTCGGCCTGATTCTGCTCGAAGTAGCCGGCCACCACGTGATGCTCGCCCAAGCCCGCCTGGCCCCCCTCCGGTAGCTCCAGCCCCATCACCAGCCGCAGCAGGGTGGATTTGCCGGCCCCGTTTGGCCCCACGAAGGCGATGCGGTCGCCGCGCTCCACCTCCAGGTTGGCTCCCAGGAAGAGGATCCGATCGCCATAGCTGTGGGTGAGATCGGCGATCGTGGCCACCTGGCGGCCGGAACGCGGTGCCGGTGGGAACTGGAAGCGAGGGCCGGTCACACCCTCCACCGGTGCCTCGATCCGCTCCACCTTGTCGAGCAGCTTCTCGCGGCTCTTGGCCTGGGTGCTGCGGGTGGCGCTGGCCCTGAAGCGGTCGATGTAGGCCTGCTGGGTGGCGAGTTCCTTCTGCTGCCGCTCAAAGGCAGCCTGGCCTGCTTCGCGTTCGAGGGCCTTCTGCTCGAGGTGCTGGCTGTAGTTGCCCAGGTAGCTGCGGGAGACGCCCCGCTCGGTCTCGACGATCTGGTTGCAGACGCGGTCGAGGAAGGCGCGGTCGTGGCTGATCACCACCAGCGGCACGGTCTGGCCGATCAGGTAGTCCTCCAGCCACTGGATCGTTTCCACATCCAGGTGGTTGGTCGGTTCGTCGAGCAGAAGCAGATCGGGCTCCTGCAGCAGGATCTTGCCCAGAGCGATGCGCATCTGCCAGCCGCCGGAGTAGTCGCCCACCCGGAGCTCGGCTCCTTCGGGCGTGAAGCCGATCGTGGGCAGCAGCTTGTCGATGCGGGCGTCGAGTTCGTAGCCGTGCAGGGCCTCGAAGCGGCTTTGCAGGTTGCCGAGCTCCTCAATCAACCGATTCAGCAGATCGGGATCGGCCGCGACCGCCTCACCGCCCATGGCCTCCTCCACCTCGCTCTGACGGTTGAGCACCTCGGCGGCCTCGCCAAAGGCCTGGAACAGTTCCTGCCGCACGGTGCGGCGAGGGTCCACATCGAATTCCTGCTGCAGGTAGACGATGCGAGGCGCGCCCTGTTTCACCACCTGGCCGCTGGTCGGTTCCTCCAGGCCGGCGATGATCCGCATTTGGGTGGATTTGCCGGCGCCGTTCACGCCGACCAGACCGATCCGGTCGCCCGCCTTCACCTCCCAGGTGACATCGCGCAGCACCTCGCCGGTGGGGTAGATCTTGCCGATCCTTTCGAGGCGCAGCACAGGGAGCAGCGGGATGGAGAGTCGTCATCATCTCCCGGCGCCTTCCAGCGGATCGTTCGGGCAGACTGAACGGGCGACCTCTGATCCGTTCGCCATGATCCGACGGCTCGAGCAGGTGGCAGCGCTGGTGGTGGCGGCAGGCCTGGCGTTAGTGAGCTATTGGCTGTTCTTCAGCTGGGCCCGCGGTGGTGGAGCGGAGCATCGGCTGCCGGGCCGCTCCACCTCATCGGTGGGGGTCCCGCTGGTGGGGGCCGCCCAGCCTGAAAGACCGCTAGTACAGGCCGACCGCAGGACTGGCCGGATCACCTTGGATGTGAGACGGGCCGGGTAAGGCTTCGCGTTGTCCATGCCGCGAAACTCCTTGGCTGGATCGGCCGTTTCGGGTTCTGCGTTGTGAGGCCGGAGTGATCACGGGCTCAGACGTGATTCAGAGGTCGCCCCGGGCTTTGATCAGCCACTGCTTGGAGGCGTCATCCTCCAGGCTCAAGATGTGGCTTCTGACGTCATCGATGCTGACGGAGAGGCCCTGTTCGGCGCCGATCGTCACGATGCGTGACAGCGCTCCGCTGGGATCCTGCAGGGCCTGGCGGAACAGTGACTGGGTTAGTTCAGCATCAGCGCTGATGCGGTCGTACAGCTCTGACACATTCCGCTCTGCTGCATTCCCGGCTCCAGGGGAGGCTTCCACACTCATGGGTCAGGATCTGCTTTCGAGACTCTAAGTCCTTCCCCTGCAGCGGCCGAGCGGCCGGACTCATGGTTGTGCCGGAGCTGGATCAGGCGGCGTTGGTCTCGTCTTCCATGCCGCTGGCGGAGGCATCCTCCATGGTGCGGGCATCGAGGCAGAGCACCTTGCGCAGCTGGGCATAGTTGGCGGCGAGGGCCTGGCGACCCTCCTGCTGGGCGCCGTATTCGGCCCGCTGCAGCACGTGGTGCAGGTGGGTGAGCAGATAGGTGCTGATCACGGCGGAGACCAGCACATCGCTGGAGTCGACCGCAGAGCGGCGGGTCTTGCCGGTTCGGGTGGTGGCGCCGCGAGGGGCAGCCGGCGTCGCCGGGAGCTGGGGTTCGGCGACAGGGACAGTGGTCTGCCTGGTTCTGGCCATGGTGCGGACGGGCCGGGGGGGCCGGGGAAGGGAACGATCCAGGAGGCATGGATCCCCGTGAGGGGGATCTGCTCCACAAGCCTACGGTTGGATACTACCCCTGGATACTACCCTTGCCAGCCTCAGTACACTTTTTCCTAACCCGCCGGATCCCTGGGGCCGTGCCCACCCGCCAGACCTCCTCCAGTGGACGCCCCAAGTCCCCCCGGATCCAGGTGGTGCTGCCAGAGGAGCTCTGTGAGCGCCTCTCGGTGCTGGCCGAGGATGAATCCCGCACCGTGAGCAACATGGCCAAGGTGCTGATCCAGCAGGGGGTCGAGCGTCTTGAGCGCCTGCGCCAGCACGACGGCGCGACGGCGGCGGTTCCGGGCGATGGCGTCTCCAACCCGGCAGCCCCCCCCCCGCCGACCCCAGCCTTCATTCCTGCCTTGAGCCACGGCAGCCCTGGCCTGCCGGCTCCTGCCGCAACGGTCTCAACACCAGCGGTCCCTCAACCTCCCGCCGAAATAGCTCCAACACCCGTTCCGCAGCCATCGGCTCCATCTCCAACAGCTCCACCATCCAAGGTTCCACCATCAACGCCGGTCGGGTTGGAGGCGGCAGACTCGGGCCCGGTTCCGGGGGCCGAGGCTGCCGCCGAACGTTTCCGGGCTGAACTCGAGCGGAACGAAGCCCATGAACCTCGCCGTCTGCGGGGGGTGCCCCGTCGCCTAAAGCTGCGCCCTCCGGGGGGGTGAGCGGCGCCGTAGGGAGGTGAGCCATCCTCCCGGGGTGTTGAGCACGTCAGCCGATGGTGCGGCGATGCTTTTGGTGAGTTGTGGAATCGATCAGGCGGGGCTGGCGTCTCGGGATGGGCGACAACCGGCTGCACCACCCGGCGGCTCGACCCGGACCCCCAACACCGCGGTTTGCCGTGCTCCCGTCACCGATGGCAGGGCGCCGGGATGGCCGCGATGGTGCCACCAGGCCAGCAGGGCGAAGGCCAGGGCCTCCCGTTCGGAGTCGCCGATGCCCAGCTCCTGCAGGGGCCGCACCGCCAGGCCGCGGCAGCGTTGCCGCAGCTGCTCGATCAGGAAGCTGTTGCGGCACCCGCCGCCGGCCACCAGGAGCTCAAGGGGCCTGGGCTGATGCTGCAGATCGGCCGCCACCACCGCCGCCGTGAAGGCGGTGAGGGTGGCCAGGGCGTCGTCGGCCAGGCGCTCCTCTGGCCTGCTGTCCGCCAGCTCTCGCAGGCGGCGATCCAGATCGGGGCTGCCGAACTGTTCGCGTCCCGTCGATTTCGGCGGAACTTGGCGGAAGTAGGGCTCCTTCAGCCAGCGGCCGATCAGCTCCTCATCGATCCGGCCCCGCCGCGCCCAGGCGCCATCGGCGTCGAAGCTGAGGCTGCCGCCGCTGAAGTGGCCCACTGCCAGATCCAGCAGGGTGTTGGCGGGGCCGCAGTCCCAGCCCAGCACCGGCGCATCACGATCCGGCCCGCTGGCGGGTGGCAGCAGGGTGAGGTTGGCGATGCCGCCCAGATTCAGCACCGCCCGCCAGCCACCGATGCCCCCCAGCAGGGCCGCATCGGTGGCCGGCACCAGGGGGGCTCCCTGGCCGCCAAGGGCGAGGTCGGCGCTGCGGAAGTCGAAGACCACCGGCTGGCCGAGCAGCTCCGCCAACAGGGGACCCTGCAGCAGTTGCCAACTCGCCCCCCGCCGGTCCTCGGCGGGGGGGCGGTGCCAGACGGTCTGCCCGTGGCAGCCCACCAGCTCCGCCTGTCCGTGGGGATCACAGGCTCGGGCGGCCTCGGCCTGCTGTTCGGTGAGGGCCTCGGCCAGGTCCAGAATCTCGGCAGACGACATCGGCTCGCCCTGGCCCAAGGCCACAAGGCGGCGGCGGAGGTCGGCCGGGTAGGCGATCGCGGCGCTGTTGCGCAGGCGCCAGCGGGGACGCTGGGGCTGACCGCTGAACTCGGCCAGGACCGCATCCACACCATCGGCGCTGGTGCCGCTCATCAGGCCGAGCACCCGCATGCTCAACCGGGGGGTAGGGCTTCCAGGGCCTCGCAGGAGCCCATTACCACCAGCAACTCCCCGGCCGCCAGCACGTAGGAGGCGGGCGGGTTGAAGGTGAGGTTGTTGGCCGGGCCGGCGGCCAGCACGGTGATGCGGCAGCTGCGGCGCAGGTTGAGATCGCGCAGGGAGCGGCCCACAAAGCTGGTGGGCACCGTGATCTCCTCGATGCCGTTGCGGTCGTCGAGGCGCAGCCTCTCCAGCAGGTTGGGCCGCACCAGCTCGCGGCCCAGCCGCTTGCCTTGCATGCGCGAGGGAAACACGACCCGATCGGCCCCGACGCGGTGCAGCATCTTCTCGTGCAGGTCGCTGGTGGCTCGGGCGATCACCTGACGCACCCGGCTGCCCTGGCTGTCTTTCACGATCAGGGTGGCCGTGATGCTCGCCTCAATCGGTTCGCTGATGGCCACGACCACCGTGTCCACATCAAGCGCCCCGGAGGCCCGCAGGGCCTCCTCATCGGTGCAGTCGACAACCCTGGCCTCAAGGGCCGGGTCAATGTGCCGGAGGGCTTCGATGGCCCGTTGGCTGCTGTCGATGGCCAGGACCTCGGCCCCGGCCCGCAGCAGCTCGCCGCACACGGCGCCGCCGAACCGCCCCACTCCAATCACCGCATAGCTTCCAAGGCGTTCCTGGGGATTCCAGGGCCACCAGGCCTTCACGGCGCCGTTCATGGTGAGGTTGGCGGGGAAATCAGCGGTTGGGCTGAGGGGTGGTGCGCAGGTAGGGGCGGATCTCAGTCACACCTTTGGGGAACTTGGCGCGGGCGTCCTCGGTGGAGATCGAGGGAACCACCACGCAGTCCTGGCCGTCCTTCCAGTTCACTGGGGTGGCCACGGAGTGGTGGTCGGTGAGCTGCAGCGAATCGATCACGCGCAGGATCTCATCGAAGTTGCGGCCGGTGCTGGCGGGATAGGTGATCTGGAGGCGCAGCTTCTTGGCCGGATCGATGATGAACACCGAACGCACCGTGAGGTTGTT
>Ga0114972_10001634_pt1 | contig 16779 bp, 11 predicted proteins | sample M_140807_EF_Meta_FD_87354 | JGI IMG/M metagenome (GOLD analysis project Ga0114972, IMG submission 87354) | Freshwater microbial communities from Lake Montjoie, Canada to study carbon cycling - M_140807_EF_MetaG | ecosystem: Environmental > Aquatic > Freshwater > Lake | place: Lake Montjoie... | reverse complement strand
GACGCATCTACTTATATCAACTTTGACCAATTGGACAAAGAGATGGTAGTTTTGATTCAGAACATGAAGCCAGGAGATATCTCTGAACCACAATTGTATGTGGATGATAGAGGTAGAAAAGCGGTTCGTATTGTGTATTATAAAGAAAGAACTGAACCACATAAGGAAAATTTAAAAGAAGATTATAACCGTGTTTCAATAAGGGCACTAGAGGAGAAAAAAGCAAAAGTGTTAGAATCATGGTTTAAAGACAGAGTCCCTAATTACTATGTATTTATAGACAACGATTTCCAAGCTTGTAAAGAATTGACAGATTGGACAAAAGTGGCAAATGCAATTGTAAAGGAAAAAACATACTAGAAATTTCATCATGAGCGACGAAATCAAACACGAATGTGGCTTAGCATTCATTAGGTTAAGAAAACCTTTCTCCTACTATTTACAAAATAGAGGGTCAGTTACCTACGGACTCAATAAGTTGTACCTCTTGATGGAGAAACAACACAATCGTGGACAAGATGGCGCAGGGATTGCAACTGTTAAACTAGATATAGAAGCAGGCAATCCTTTTTTATATAGATTAAGAAGTAGTGCACAGCAACCCATTGCAGATATTTTTTATAAAGTGGGTCAAGAAATACAAGAATTAGAGCAATTCCAGTCAGATATTACACAACATCCAGGTTTAATGAAAGGACATTTACCTTTCATGGGGGAATTGTTACTAGGGCATTTAAGGTATGGTACACAAGGCAAAAACAATGTTGAATTTTGTCATCCATTTATTAAGAAAAATTTAGTTCCAGGAAAGAATCTTGCTTTAGCAGGCAATTTCAATTTGATGAATACGGATGAATTATTCAAACTAATCCAACATGAACCAGGTCCTTTTGAAAAACAAAGTGACTTGGCTGCGATGATGGAAGTGATTCATCACTTTCTTGTAATAGAAGAAAGTAAAAATCCCAATAGCCCTAATATAGCTGAAGTATTAAAGCAAGCCGTGCCTATGTTTGATGGTGGCTTTACCATTGGTGGACTAGTTGGCAATGGGTATAGTTTTATCATGCGTGATGCACATGGCATTCGTCCAGCATATTATTACATTGATGGCGAAGTGATTGTAGCCGCTAGCGAAAGAGCTGCTATCCGAACTACATTCAATGTAGGTGAGAACGAAGTGCATGAGTTGATGCCTGGCAATGCATTAATTGTAGACGATAAAGGTGGGTATACCATTGAGCAAATTATAGAACCAAAAGAAAGAAGAGCATGTTCTTTCGAACGTATTTATTTTTCCAGAGGTGGGGATGAAAAAATTTATAGAGAGCGAATCGCTCTTGGACATTATTTAAGTAAAATTGTGTTAGACAGGATCGAAAAAGATTTAAAGAATACCATTTTCTCTTATATTCCAAATACAGCAGAAGTGGCATTTTACGGTTTAATAAAAGGCATGGAAGAATACTTGAATGCCATTAAAGTGGAACGTATATTAAGTTGGGGTAAGGACGTGGATGCCGAAAAATTAGGAGCAATGGTGAATCGAAAAATTCGCCAAGAAAAAATTGCCATTAAAGACGTTAAATTAAGAACCTTTATTACAGCAGATTCGAATCGTAATGAGATGGTGCAACACGTGTATGATATTACTTATGGTACAGTTCGTAAAAATGAAGATAGCTTGGTGGTGATAGATGATAGTATCGTTAGAGGTACCACTTTAAAAGAAAGTATCATTAGAATGTTATCCCGACTTTCGCCTAAAAAAATCATTGTTGTTTCATCTGCCCCACAAATTAGGTATCCTGATTGTTATGGGATTGATATGAGCAAGATGGGTGATTTTATTGCGTTTAAAGCGGCCATTGCTTTGTTGAAAGAAAGAGGCATGGAAAAGGTGATGGATGAGGTCTATCAAAAAATCAAAGCATTAGAAGCAAAGAACGAACTACACACAGAAAATGTGGTACGTGAATTATATAAGCCTTTTACAACAGAAGAAATCTCAGATAAAATTGCGCAACTCATTACACCGGATAATATTCAAATCCCTGTAGAAGTAATCTATCAGACGATTGAAGGATTGCATGCATGTTGCCCAACCAATACGGGTGACTGGTATTTCACAGGTAACTACCCAACCCCTGGGGGAAACAAAGTTTGTAATAAAGCATATACTAATTATATCGAAGGCAATAACCAACGAGGTTACTAATAAAAAAAGGTGCTAACTGCACCTTTTTTTATTAGTAATATTTTTATTTAATAAAAGTATTACTAATAAAATTACAACCGATAACAAATTGCGTTGATATTCATTCCGGCTCCAACTGATGCAAAAATAACAACGTCTCCTTTTTCTAATGCATGTTCAGCATACTTTCCTTTTTTTACTAAATCGTATAAAGTTGGAATAGTCGCTACAGAACTATTGCCTAATTCATGAATACTCATAGGCATGATATCTGATGGGATCTCTTTGATATCATATAATTTATACAATGCTTTAATAAAACCTTCATCCATTTTTTCGTTGGCTTGATGTAGGAAGAATTTCTTCACTTCTTGAATCTCCACCCCCGCTTTTTCAATACAAGCTTTCATAGCAATAGGGACATTCTTAATGGCATACTCATATACTTTTCGGCCCTTCATTTTAATATACCTTGTGGCATCATCTGCGGCTGGATGGTACGATTTACCCATGTATAAATAACCAGCTTCATCGTTACAATGGCTTTGCACACTAAAGGATAAAATACCTTGCTTAGGATCTTCGCTATGTTCTACAATACAAGCACCTGCACCATCGCTAAAAATCATACTATCTCTATCGTGTGGATCTATTACTCTGCTTAAAGTCTCGGCACCAATGACTAAACATCTTTTTGCCATGCCAGATTTAATAAATGAATCTGCTTGGATGACGCCTTGGATCCATCCTGGACAGCCAAATAAAATATCATAAGCCACACAGCTTGGATTCACAATACCTAAATGATGTTTTACTCTTGATGCAATGGCAGGAACAGCATCTGATTGTATGGTTCCATTTTGAACATCTCCAAAATTATGTGCCACAATAATTTGATCAATTGTTTCAGGATCTATCCCTGCATCTTCAATTGCTAATTTGGCTGCAGCTGCGGCTAGGTCAGATGTATTGACTTGAACATCAGCATACCTTCTTTCCATGATGCCAGTGATGCCTTTAAATTTCTCAACAATTTCTTGGTTAGGTGTTTTGATCAATTCACTTTGCTCATCGTAAAAAGTATTCGAAATAAAATCTTGATTCGATTTGATATGGTGCGGTATAATACTACCAGTGCCGGTTATAATGGTTGCCATAGAGGGGGTATTTATGTTAATAAGCGATATCCCAAACACTCTAAGGTAAGTAATTTAGATATATTTATCGCCTTTGTTCCGCTTTACTTCGGCTACATATTCTTTAATAGATTGCTCTTTATCCCTACTACAAATCAATAATACATCCTTTGTATCAATCACAATAAAGTCATCCAATCCCTGAACTAACACTAGTTTGTCTTTAGGGGAATTGATCATACATTTTGTAGCATCAATTACAATGACATTATCAGAGGCAACCGCATTGCCAAAATAATCTTTCTCCATATTCTCATAAGCACTATTCCAAGTGCCTAGATCACTCCATCCAAATGATGCTGGCATCACATATACGTTATTGGCCTTCTCCATGATTGCGATGTCAATAGAAATATTGGTACACTGTGGATAGATTTTTTGAATCGCAGCTTTTTCAGCTGGCGTATTAAAATGCATTTTCTCTTGATCAAATAATTCATAAATTTCTGGCTGGTACTTTTCGAAGGCAGCTAAGATGGAACTTATTTTCCAAGCAAAAATTCCCGCATTCCATAAAAAGTCACCACTTTCTAAAAATGATTTAGCAATTTCTAAATCTGGTTTTTCAGTAAAGGTTTTGACTTTAAATAAATCTTTAGCCACCTCTAGTCCCTCGTATTGGATATAACCATATCCTGTATTGGGATGTGTTGGCTGAATCCCTAATGTCACCAATGCCTTAATGTGGTCCACGAAATCCAATGCTTCTAAAGCAATTGCTTGAAAGCGGTCTTCCTCTAAAATTAAATGGTCACTTGGTGCAACAATACATTTTGCATCAGGATTCATCTGCGCCAATTTAAATGAGATATACGCGATACAAGGTGCCGTATTTTTTTTACTTGGCTCCGCTAAAATATTATCAATGGGTAACATCGGCAATTGTGTTTTTACAATGTCCACGTACTCTTCGGAAGTGACAATATAAATATTTTCTGCAGGAATAAATTTTGCATAACGTTCATAAGTCCATTGCACCAAAGTCTTACCCGTATTCAATACATCCAAAAACTGCTTAGGAAGCGCAGTTCTACTCATGGGCCAAAATCGACTTCCAATTCCTCCAGCCATAATGGCTACATAGTGATTTTTGTTTTGCATAGCTATAGATTATAAAATCCCCTCTTTCATTAAATCGTGTATATGAATCATTCCTTTGTATTGACCTTCATCAGCAACAATCAATTGACTAATATCGTGTGATTTCATTAGATCAAATGCTTCTATTGCTAATGTATCAGAGGAAATTGTAATGGGCTTCTTATGTAAAATATCAGCGGCATTTAGTTCTTGTATACTATTATGCTGTTCTAGCATTCGGCGAATATCTCCATCTGTAATCATGCCAATAATATTTCCGCTATCTTCTAAGACAACGGTTGCGCCCATCCTACTTTTTGAGATGGCTATAATGACTTCTTTCACACTCGTTAACGGATTGACACTTGGTTGTGTATTTTGTTTTGCAATGGCACCCGTAGTTAAGGTTAATTTTTTTCCAAGATTACCTCCTGGATGAAATTTTGCAAAATCATTGGATTTAAATCCTCTTAATTCCATGAATGTAATGGCCATTAAATCGCCCATCACCATTTGTGCAGTGGTAGATGAAGTCGGAGCTAAATTATGAATACATGCTTCTTGATCCACTGTAGTGTTAATCACCAATTTTGTTGCCTTAGCTAGATAGCTATCCAAATTGCCTACCATCGCGATGAATGGGTTACCAAATTGGGCAATCAAGTCTACCAATAATTTAATCTCAGGACTCTCGCCACTTTTACTAATAATCATGACCACATCTTCTGGACCAATCATTCCTGAATCTCCATGAATTGCATCTGCTGCATGTAGGTAAATTGCAGGAGTGCCAGTAGAATTACAAGTGGCTACAATTTTTTGTGCAATAATGGCACTTTTACCAATGCCGCTCAAGATAAAACGACCTTTGGATTGCATCACAGTTTCAACTGCCGCTACAAATTGATCGTCAATAAATTTTTCCAATCCCGCTACCGCTTTTGTTTCAATCAATAAGGCGTTTTTGGCAATGGATTTAATCTCAGATGACATAGGCTTAATATAGATGGAGCAAAGGTAATACTTCGTTAACTTTGTAGTCGTTTTTTAATCCATCCTTTATTAAAAGGGTTATTTTAAAAAATTTTGGTTTTTGATGCACTTTTGTTCAACAAAATGCGTTAACTTAAGAGTAGATTAAGAAAGTAAACGGTTGATTTTAAGCTTATTACGATGCCCACGCCTAAAAAAACGATTAAAAAGACTGGAGCTCCTCAAAACAAGGAGATACTAGCGGCTTTAGAGCAATATTTTGGTTTCTCCGAGTTCAAGGGTACCCAAGAACAAGCCATCCTATCCATATTGAGTGGCCGGGATACTTTTGTGATTATGCCCACAGGAGGGGGAAAGAGTTTGTGCTATCAATTGCCAGCAATGATGTTAGAAGGATGCGCCATCGTCGTTTCTCCACTCATTGCCTTAATGAAAAATCAAGTAGATCTTGTTAGAGGCTATAGTGAGCATGACGAAGTTGCCCACTTTTTAAATTCTTCTTTAAATAAAGGACAAGTCAAAGTTGTCAAAGAAGATCTTTTAAATGGCAAGACTAAATTATTATATGTTGCGCCAGAGACTTTGACAAAACAAGAAAACCTGGATTTCTTTAGCGACTTGAAAGTATCTTTTTTTGCAGTAGACGAAGCGCATTGTATTTCTGAATGGGGGCATGATTTTAGACCAGAATACCGTCGACTAAAAGAGATGATGGAAGAGATTAAACCATCCGCACCCATCATTGCATTGACTGCAACAGCTACACCTAAAGTACAAAGTGATATTGTAAAAAACCTCTCACTTAACAATCCTGAAATTTTAATTTCTTCTTTTAATAGGGACAATCTCTATTACGAAGTGCAGCCGAAAATTAAAAAGGATCAGACCGTTAAAAGCATTGTAAAGTATATTACTAAGCATAAAAAGAAAAGCGGTATCATTTATACACTAAATAGAAAAACGACAGAAGAACTGGCAGATCTATTAAAGGCCAATAATATTAAAGCTGTTGCTTACCATGCTGGACTTGACCAAAAATTAAGGGCCGATAGACAGGATCAATTTTTAAATGAGGATGTGCAAGTGATTGTTGCTACTATTGCGTTTGGAATGGGCATTGACAAACCAGACATTCGTTTTGTGATTCATTATAATATTCCTAAATCTATTGAGAATTATTACCAAGAGACGGGAAGAGCTGGTAGGGACGGTTTAGAAGGGAACTGTATTTTATATTACTCACAAAAAGATGTTTCTAAATTAGAACATTTTTTAAGAGACAAGCCATTGAGTGAAAGAGAAGTGGGTGCGCAATTGATCAATGAAATTGTTGCATTTGCCGAGAGTGGTGTTTGTAGAAGAAGAAGTTTATTACATTATTTTGGAGAACCATGGCCCGATCAAAATTGTGGCAAATGTGATAACTGTTTACAGCCAAAAGAACAATTCCAAGCAAAAACAGAATTAGTACAATTATTACAAACAATACAAGCATTGAATGAAAGATTTGTAGCAGATTATGTAGTGCAAATTATTACTGGACATTATACCCCTCAGATTGGCTTATATCGTCATGAAAAATTACCTGTTTTTGGTATTGGTAAATCGCATGATGAATTATTTTGGAATAGCTTGATCCGTCAGGCAATGCTGGAGGAAATGATTGAAAAAGACATCGAAGAATATGGCTTATTGAAACTGACTACTAAAGGTCAAAAGTTTTTGAAAAAACCTAGTTCATTCTTGGTAGTCTTGCAAAATGTTTTCGCAGCTGAGTTGGGCGAAGACGAAGAAAGTGAAGTAGCCGAAGATGCAGTCACCACAGACGATCGCTTATTTGAATTATTGAAAGACCTGCGCCAAGTTGTTGCAAAAAAAATTGGCTTACCGCCATTCGTTATTTTCCTTGAGACTTCATTGCAAGACATGGCCACATTGTATCCTACCTCATTCACTGAACTAGAACGTTGTCAGGGTGTAAGCAAAGGCAAGTCCATCAAATATGGCGAAGCATTCATTAAGCTGATAGAGGCTTATGTAACCGAGTACAATATTGAAAAGCCAGATGACTTTGTGATGAAGTCTGTGGCCAATAAATCAAGCAATAAAATCTATATCATTCAAAATGTAGACAAGAAGATTCCTTTGGAAACCATTGCAAAAAACAAAGATCTAAAATTAGACAGCTTGCTCGAGGAGATGGAAACCATTGCAGCAAGTGGTACAAAACTAAATTTAGATTATGCCATTGATGAATGGCTAGATGAATATGATCAAGAAGAAATTTTAGAATATTTCAAAAGCTGTGAAACATCTTCTTTACAAATTGCTCAACAAGAATTAAGTGAAAATGACTACACTTGGGAGCAACTTAAAATAATGCGTATTAAATTTTTAAGCGTTGTAGGTAATTAAAGCAGTTGTTTATTATTGACTTTAGTTTGAAGCATGATTTGAGAATTGCAAAGCCCTGTCTGTAGCATTTTTTCGTACACTCATATAATACAAATTATAATCTGCAATATGGTAATTAGAGGTAGTGTACAATATACTGCCAAAAAATTTTGGCTTGGGTGTCCATAAAATTCCTTTGTAATTAATGGCTCCAGCCACATTTGGAATAACTTTTGTAAAGTTGTACAAAACGGATCCTTCATTCGCTTTCCTATCAATGGAAGTTTGATTATTGCTCCATGTTAAGGGGTTGGTCACCATCGAGGTAAATTTTTCAATGGCAACAAATGGAGGCGTGTAACCTTCTTTATAAGTTCTCCAAGCACAAATGCATCCCGTTTCAGTTGGTGTAGCGCAAGCTTTCAAATTAGTAAATTCTGCTGGGTCAATTGCCATACCTACGATATAGGCAGAAACCAATTGCTTGGACAAAGCCTTTCCATCAAAATATTCTTTAAGTAATCTCTTTGCATGTGTACTTCCTTGACTATGTGCCGCAATGATGATTGGTTTCCCTTGGTTGTAATTGGTCATATAAAAATCAAATGCTTTTTTCACATCCTGATAAGCTAGTTCGAACGCAGCCAATGCATTGATGGTGTCTAATTTATTGATTGGATAATAACTTTTGATATGTGCTTGTCGATACCTTGGTGCATAAATGGGACCTACTTCATTAAAAATACTTGCTTGATTTAAAATCGTAGAATAGTCTGTACTAATATTTAAAGCAATATCTTTTAAAGAGGCTGACCAGCCATTGGGCATTGCCGGATCTAAATAAGTCGTTGGATGCACAAAAAATACATCCGCTAATTGTTTAGGCTTGTAATTTTTAGCAATACTTGCTGGTACGCTGTCAGAAGGGTCCACTTTTTGAGGATGTGCAGCCCAGTTCTTTAATTGACTATAATCAGGTTGTTCCTCCCAATCGATTTTGGCATAAACAGGCTGGTAGGTACTATAGTTGCTCTTGCCACAACCAAGGGCAATCAATAAGACAAATACAAAAAATAAATTTTTCATGATGTAAAGATACGATTTAACCCATTTAAGTCTTTATATACCGCAGTTAAAATTTATTAAATGCTTTGGATGCAAATAAATTATTTTATTTTTACTTAAACCATATTGTTTGCATTTACTAAGACATATACCGTTCTTAAAAGCTGTTTTCCAGCATAGCTTAACCGCTTTTGGTGGTCCTCAAGTTCATATTGGCCTGCTTCAACATCGGTTTGTAGAAAGAAGAAAGGATATTACTTCGGAAGAGTTGATGGAATACAATGCTTTTTGCCAATTGCTACCTGGGGCTTCCTCTACACAAACAATTGTCTTAATCGCATTTAAAAGAGGGGGTTTTTCATTGGCATTGCTTACTTTACTTACTTGGATTTTGCCTGCAACTTGTTTCATGACTTCCCTTGCAATTATCTATTTGCATTTTAATGTACAACCTATTTTGAAAATCTTGTATTTATTGCAACCTATGGTGATTGGGTTTATAGCCAGTGCAACCTATCTTTTGTATAAAAAAGCAATTCACAATACCATTACTATTTTAATTTTTTTACTGGTTGCCATACTTACTTATATTGGATTTAAAACGCCTTGGACGATACCCGTAGTTATTGTATTAGCTGGCATTATCACTAATTTTAGCAATAAAAGAATCTCAGATCAGGGTGCTTCGCCTAAAAAAATTAAATGGGTGCATTTGCATTTATTTATTTTGTTTTTTCTTACTGCGGGTTTTTTATCTGAACAAGCAACAAGAAATAACTGGGAGCATAAAAAACTATTTAACTTATTTGAAACGAATTATCGTTTTGGAAGTTTTGTATTTGGAGGTGGAGACGTGCTCATTCCAATGATGTATGAACAATATGTTACTCGTCCTAATTCTGAAAGAATTAAAACAACTAAACGAGACGTTATTAAAATTAATAGTGACGCCTTTTTAACGGGATCTGGTATCGTAAGAGCGATTCCTGGACCCGTTTTTTCAATCTCTAGTTTTACAGGGGCCATTGCGTTAAAAGACAAAGGAATTGCTGCACAAATTGTGGGTGCACTTGTTGCTAGTGTTGGGGTTTTTTTACCTAGCTTTTTAATTGTTTTATTTTTCTTTCCTATTTGGCAAAAATTAAAAACCTATGCACTTTTTTTTAGGTCACTAGAAGGTATTTACGCGGCTGTAGTTGGCATTATGCTAGGTGCAACTTTATATTTATTAAAAGATATTGTATTTAATTTAGGAAGCTTGACTGGTATGAATATAGGCGTCTACTTACTGGTTTTTTGTACCACAGCGGTTCTATTGGTTCGTTATAAACTTGCACCACAATGGGTGGTTTTGGGCACGATTTTATTTGGTGGATTGTTAACACTTTGGCCATCCATATTTTAACATCAATAAAGGCTTGAATTGTTTATTTTTACACCCATTCATGAAGCAAAGCGTCCTCTTATTTTTTTTATTGACCTGTGTTGCCTTCCCCTCAGTGAAGGCCCAGATGCGCACCATTAGTGGTGTGGTCTACGATATTTCTGGAAGAAGTCCTATTGAAGCGGTGATGGTGTCTAGCAAATCCAGCAGAACACAAACGGATTCATTGGGTCGTTACTTAATCACTATTCAGGCCAAAGACTCCTTAACATTTTCATTATTTGGGAAAAACACTCAAAAATTCGGACTAGATGAAATTGAAGACCTGAGTAATTTTAATATCATGATTCATGTGTCTGGTTTCGATCTTCCAGAAGTGCGAGTTCGCAATAGCTATTATAGGTATGATTCAATTCAGAATCGGATGGATTATGCCAAATACTTTAATTACGAACCACCAGGCTTAAAACTGAGTAACCAACAAAATATTTTTGGCAATGGCGGGGTAAGCATTGGATTTGATCTAAATGAAATTATCAATATGTTTAGGTTCAAGCGCAGTCGAAACCTACAATTTTTGCAAAATAGGCTAATTCGTCAGGAACAAGACAAGTATATCAATTACCGCTTTACCAAGCGCTTTGTCCAAAAGCTAACAAAATTAGATGGTCTAAGGCTGGAAGTGTTTATGGAATATTGCAAACCATCCTATCCAACCCTAGCCTTATTGAACGACCTGGAGTTAGGCTATTTTATTCAGCAGAAACTCATCCAATTTAAACAAGGCCGATAATTCAACCATTCATCTATTTTCTTGGTCAAAACATGGCATTTTAGCTATCTTTAAGCACTAAAATTAGACCAATTTGAGAAAGTTAAATTATGTTGCCTTCATCCTGATGTTAGGATTGTTTGCATGTAAAGAGAAAACAAAGCCAACAGATAAATTCAATGCAAATGCCCCTGTATCTGTAGATATTGCAATTGCTGCTGCACAAGTAGTGGATAAAGTGATTGAAGTAAATGGATCGGTGGTGGCAAGTGAATTTGTAGACATCCGTCCAGAATCCAATGGCCGTATTGTTTTTTTACAAATCCCTGAAGGTAAAATGGTAGCTACAGGCACTGTGCTAGCTAAGTTAAATGATGCTGATTTACAAGCCCAATTACAAAAAATTAAAGTACAATTAGCATTAGCAACTATCAATGAACAAAGAAATTACAAATTAGTACAAGCCAAAGGGATCAATCAAAGTGATTATGATATTAGCTTACAACAAGTCAACAGTTTAAAGGCAGACATCGCTTATACGCAGTCTTTAATTGACAAAACGGTGATTAAAGCGCCTTTTGCTGGTCAGATTGGATTAAAGCAAGTGAGTCTAGGGGCCTATATCAGTACAGCAACGACGATTGTTAGCCTACAAAAAGTAGACCAACTGAAAGTGGACTTCACCTTACCAGAAATCTATCAAAATTATATCAAGGTAGGCAAGAAAGTAACCGTTGAAAGTATTGCTAATCCTGGCGTTAAAATGACTGCAATAATTGCTGCTATTGAGCCACAGATTATCGCTACTTCAAGAAATATTAAAGTGCGTGCTAATTTACAAGGCAAGTTAATTCCAGGTGCGTATACAAAAGTGTTCCTTGGAGAGAACCAACAAAAGCCAAGTATTTTAGTTCCTACTAATATTATCATTCCAGATTCTAAAGTAAAACAGCTTGTAATTGTTAAAAATGGTAAAGCAAAATTTATCAGTGTAGAGACAGGATATCGAACTGCTTCTGCAGTTGAAATTACATCTGGTATTCAAGTAGGCGATAGCTTAATCGTTGCGGGGATGCTATTTGTAAGAGACGGTAATGATTTAAAAATCGGGAAGACATTGCCACTTGCTGACATCATCAAGTAGGCTCACAATTAATACATTATTGAGATGAATATATCGGAACTCTCGTTAAAACGTCCAGTGTTAGCCACTGTGATGAATATTGCGATTATCATTTTTGGTTTGGTAGGCTACTCTTTCTTGGCATTAAGGGAATACCCTGCCATTGACCCACCTATCATTTCAGTTCAAACATCCTATTCAGGTGCGAACTCCGAAGTGATTCAAAGTCAAATTACAGAACCCTTAGAGAAAGCGATTAATGGCATCCCTGGTATCAGAACCATTAATTCTTCAAGTTCAGTTGGTAATTCAAATATCACCGTTGAGTTTAATTTAGGCGTTAATTTAGAAACTGCAGCAAATGATGTCAGAGATAAAGTAGCACAAGCCACAAGGAGTTTGCCTGAAGATATCAATAATCCTCCTGTCGTTTCAAAAGCAGACGCGAGTGGAGACTTCATTTTAATGTTAACATTAAGAAGTAAATCAAAAGGGTTATTGGAATTAACTGAATATGCTGAGAATGTCTTGCAGCAACGTTTTCAAACGATTGATGAAGTAGCAGGTGTTGGAGTTCGAGGAAAGCGTATGTCGATGCGCATTTATCCAAATACAGATTTACTAAATGCATTTGGTATTGCATTCAATGATATTCAAACGGGATTGAACAAAGAAAATGTGGAATTACCTGCTGGCCGTATTTATGGCAATAAATCAGAATTCATTATTCGTACATTAGGAAGATTGTCCACAGAGTCAGATTTTAGAAATATTATTTTAAAAGAAGACCTCAATGGTATTGTGAGGTTGGGTGATGTAGCAAGGGTTGAACTTGGTCCAGACCAAGAAGATCAAGGTACCTATTTTAATGGGGTGCCTGTTGTCATGTTAACCATCTCTCCTCAGCCAGGTGCCAATCAAATTAATATTGCAGATGAATTTTATAAAAGATTAGATGAAGTAAAAGCACAAAATAAATCAGATATAGAATTTGCAATACCTATTGATAATACCAAGAATGTACGTCGAGCTTTGTCGGAAGTGAAAGAAACCATTTTGATTTCATTTACACTGGTGGTGTTGGTCATCTTCTTCTTCTTTAGAAATTGGCTCATTGCAATTAGACCATTAATAGATATTCCAATTTCATTGATTGCGACTTTCTTTATCATGTACTTAGCTGGTTTCTCGATTAATGTATTGACTTTATTAGCGATTGTTTTAGCCACAGGGCTTGTAGTAGATGATGGTATTGTGGTCACCGAAAATATTTTCAGAAAATTAGAAGAAGGGCTCCCTATTAAAGACGCTGCTAGAGAAGGTAGTAAAGAAATTTTCTTTGCAGTCGTATCTACTTCTATTACTTTAGCTGTTGTATTCTTACCTGTTATCTTCTTACAAGGTTTTGTAGGTTCCTTATTTAAAGAATTTGGTGTGGTGGTGGCAGGTGCTGTGTTGGTTTCTGCATTTGTATCGCTTACCATTACGCCAGTGTTGAATGTGTACCTAAACAGAAATGGTGGTAAACACGGAAAATTTTATGAGCGAACTGAACCCTTTTTCAAAGGCATGGAATTAGGGTATAAAAATGGACTCGCTAAATTTTTACAAATTAGATGGATGGCTTGGGTGATTGTAGGCGTTTGCTTTGTATGCATAATTTTAATAGGAAGTAATATTCAAAGTGAGTTGGCGCCTATGGAAGATAAAAGCACAGTTCGTATCTCTATGTCTGCTGCCGAAGGAACTAGTTATGAAGACTTAAGAACAGATTTATTGAAAGCCGTTCGCATTATGCAAGATTCCATACCCGAGCATGCATTTACTTGGGGTAGTGTCCCTTCATGGGGTGGAGGAAGCACTGGTGCATCAGGCAGATTAGGCATGGTGGGTATCAATGAAAGAACAAGAACACAAACCGAAATTGCTGCTGACTTAAATAAGAAGTTTAAACGCTTAAAAAATGTTCGTATTTTTTCTGTAGAGGAGCAAACCATCTCTGTAGGTATGATGTCTCGTGGTTCTTTACCAGTTCAGTTCATCATTCAAAACTTAGATTTCCAAAAAATAAGAAAAGTGATTCCTGAGTTTTTAGAAGCAGCTAGAAAAGATAAGACCTTCCAAAATGTGGATGTGAATCTAAAATTCAATAAACCAGAACTAGATTTGACAATCGATCGAATGCGCGCCAAGGATCTTGGTTTATCTACCGCGGATATATCACAAGCATTACAATCTGCATTTAGTGGTGCACGTTCTGCTTATTTTATTATGAACGATCGTCAATACGAAGTGATTACACAGGTTCCTAAATCGGATCGTAACACACCTACGGATATCAGTAAAATATACATCAGAAATAGTCGTGGCGAAAGTATTCCTATTTCAAGTGTATTATCAATTGAGGAGAATAGCAATCCTCCAAATCTTTACCACTACAATCGTTTTAATTCTGCTACCATTTCTGCTTCTTTAGCAGAGGGTAAAACTATAGGAGATGGAGTGAATGCCATGGAGCGTATTGCCAAAGAGAAATTAGATGAAAGTTTCCAAACTGCTTTGAGTGGTCCTTCTAGAGATTTTAAAGAAAGTGCTTCAAACACTTCTTATGCTTTATTACTCGCATTGATTTTAATTTATTTAGTGCTTGCAGCTCAGTTCGAAAGTTTCACGGATCCTTTCATCATCATGATTACTGTACCATTGGCGATAGCTGGTGCATTGATTTCCCTGTGGATGTTGGGTCAAACATTAAATATATTCTCGCAAATTGGTATCATTATGCTAATAGGCTTGGTGACTAAGAATGGTATCTTAATTGTGGAATTCGCCAATAAGAAAAGAGCAGCTGGTTTATCCATAAAAGAAGCTGTTTTAGAAGCTGCAGCACAACGTCTAAGACCAATTTTAATGACTAGCTTAGCAACAGCATTGGGCGCATTGCCAATTGCCATTAGCTTGGGTGCAGCTGCAACGAGCAGAAAACCTTTAGGTACAGTTATTGTAGGAGGTCTAATGTTCTCTTTAATCTTGACTTTATTTGTGATCCCTGCAGTGTATACTTATCTGTCTTCTAAGCATAAACGAATTGTAGACTAATAAGTAAGCATGATACGAAATACCTTATTGTGCTTTTTAATTTTATTAGCTGCTTGTACAAGTCGTCCTAATGATGATAAGAATGAAAATAAGAATATCACAGATTGGGCCCCTAGTTTTCATAAGGTAGACATAGTCAATCCAATTTTAGTTCCGGATACCAACAGTCGTTTTTTCTGCCCTTTACAAAACGATTCCGTTCAATGGGAAGCTAAAAATGTTTTAAATCCCACAGCACTTGTAAAGGATGGAAAAGTGTATTTATTATATCGTGCACAAGACAGTGCAATGACTTCCCGTATAGGACTTGCTATTAGTGAGGACGGCATTCATTTTAAAAGACAAGCGCAACCTATTTTTTATCCCGCTAAAGATAGCTTTGCTATTTATGAAGGAAAGGGGGGCATTGAAGATCCAAGGATTGTTGAAAATCCAACGGGGGGATATATTTTAACCTATACTGCCTATGATGGGAAAACGGCTCGTTTATGTTTTGCCACTACAAAGGATCTGATCCATTTTCAAAAACAAGGTCCAGTATTGTTCAATCCTAAATACATCAATACTTGGTCTAAGTCGGGTGCTATTATTGCAGAAAGAGTAGGTGAAAAAATGGTTGCAAAAAAAATTAATCATAAATACTGGATGTATTTTGGAGACACCGATTTATTCATGGCTTACTCCAGCGATTTATTGCATTGGGAAGTGTTGGAAAACGAAGAAAGTAAAAAAATGGTATCGGTCCTTACGCCAAGGCCTGGTTATTTTGATAGTCGTTTGGTAGAGCCTGGTCCATTTGCATTGTATACTCCAAAAGGGATTGTACTTATTTATAATAGTAGTAATGCAGCGAATAACAACGATCCTATAAGTCCAAAATTTACGTATGCAGCAGGACAAGCTTTATTTGATACGGCCGCACCCTATAAACTTATTGATAGAGCTGCGAAGCCTTTTATCCAACCTGACAAACCTTATGAATTAAAAGGAGAAGTCAATAATGTATGTTTTGTAGAAGGCTTAGTGTATTATAAAACTCAATGGTATTTATATTATGGCACTGCCGATTCTAAAATTGCAGTCGCACTTGCCTCTGATCATTAATTGACTATTGCTTTATAATTTTTTCCTGCATAAATTTTGCAGTGGCTTTCTCAACACTTACGATATCATTTGAAACAATAGGTGAAGCTAGTACGTGTGCTCCTGTATTTGGCATAGCCATTTCCATCTTCAAATTGGATGGGGTAGCAATTTGTTGCATCATTTTTTGTATAGCACTTACTTTCACTACATTGTCCTGATGTGCATCATCCTTATAATAATACAATGCTAGCGTAGGTTGATTAATCTTTTTAAATGTAGCTTCTGTCATCGTTGCTTCTAATAAGCTCTGCAAAGCAACCACTGCCTCTATTCTATAATGTTTGTTCCAATAGTTTGGGTAAGCGGAGTCTTTGTATTTTATATCCACAT
>Ga0114972_10001630_pt1 | contig 16795 bp, 11 predicted proteins | sample M_140807_EF_Meta_FD_87354 | JGI IMG/M metagenome (GOLD analysis project Ga0114972, IMG submission 87354) | Freshwater microbial communities from Lake Montjoie, Canada to study carbon cycling - M_140807_EF_MetaG | ecosystem: Environmental > Aquatic > Freshwater > Lake | place: Lake Montjoie... | reverse complement strand
TTACTCGTGAAATCGAGAATATTCTTGCGCTTTTCCCAATAATCAGGGCCGATTGATTTTGCGAAATTCACATCAATTCCGGCCGCGGGTGGCGGAGCGTCGATTCTTCCTTTATAGTCTACTCCAAAGAGGTCTGAAAGGATAAAATTGGGTCGCGGATCACCAAACGAATCGAAAAGGCCGGTTTCACCCGAGGCGATTACGCTTTTGCCTTTTTTCGCAAAATTCCGGATTGCCCCGGCTTGCGCCTCATCCAGACAAGCGGCATTGGGAAGGATTAGGGCGGCGTAATCGGAGAGATCCTTGTCATTGAGGTTCCAGTCATTGATCAATGTCACGGGAATATGCTCCTCAACCAGGGCCCGAAATGCCCCAAGCACATGCGCCATGTAGCGTTCCTCAACCACACCGGCGGAACGACCATAAAAATTACGCGTATTGTCGCTTAAGAGGAGGGCGACATGAGGCATCGGGTAGCGATTCAGGATCCAGGGTTTTCGTTTTTGCACTTCATCCATAATGCGGTAGAGAGGCTGTTGCAACCTTGTGGGTTGGGCGACGGCAATCGACGGCACAGACCCGTGGGTCAGGGCAAGCATCATCCTTCGTTCGATTTCATGGTCGGGAAAACTATCTTTTCCGTAGGGATTTCCGTGAGAGAGGATGTACGGTTCGCTGAATCCGACCCTGTGATTGCTCAAGGCCCAAACATACGCACAGCCCAGGGCGGGAACGATGGAATTTCCCCGGTTGGATTCATCAAGCCAAAGTTCCTGGTCGGGGGCATCAAAAAGAAGATTCATTCGGGCGGGCATATTCCTTGGAATGCTTAAAAAGTGGCCCCATCGACCGGCATTGGTCGACCAGGTCACCAAGGCAACATCCGGCTTGATCCCTTTGAGCCGGATCTGCATCCGACGAACAAGGTCTTCGAGTTTGCGGTCGGCCCAATGTTGGTAATTTCTAAATTTGGGGTCATCCATATTTACAGGTGGTATTTCCAAACCCGTATCTTTTCTGAAATTTTTTCTGCAATGCTCACAGTAACAGAACCCGCCATGATGCAGTCCGTCAAAGCTGTAGGCGTCGATATCGGGAAATTGGGTGAGCATTTCCGCAAGGACTTCAATAAAAAAATCGCCATAGGGCCCAAGGGGACAAAGCATTCCACCATGGGCGAATTTTTTAAGGTCAATTGTGGGAATATTTGTGGTATTGGTGTCGATGCGACGCCAATCGGGATGGGCTTCATAGACCTCGCCCTGGAGGGTTGGCGGGTAAACCGCAAGGATTTTTACACCCAGTTTTTTATATTCCGCGATCTCTTTGGGAAGCCGATCCAGGCCGACATGGGGACTACGCTTTTTTAATAGCCTGCTATCATAATAAGGATAAAACGGATCGACAAAATTTACCTCGCTGAGGGTTACCCCATGCGATGCGGCCCGGGCGCGTGCCGCCGCATCCATCCCTGAAAGAGTGTAACCCGCTCCGGTGGTTTCCCTGACCCATTTCGGGATCCGGACGGGATAAAATGGACCTTTGTCAAAAGGTTGAGGCATGATTGCCTGGCTTTGATCAAAAGGGCCCGGATTTGCCTCGGAATTTCCTTGGGCAGGAGCCTTGGAATCTGGCGTTTGAAGAAGTAACTGAGCGGAAAGATCGAAATACAAAACCAATATCAGCGACCAGTAGCTCATAAAATCTCCCGAATTCGTCGCCTTTCGGATAACAAGGCGAGTACTTCCGTGAAATTCTAGAGCATTATGGGGAAAACTACCCGGCAATTACTCGAACAAAATCTTTCGAGGAATCTGTTGCCCAGGGATCCTCAACAAAAGAAAAGAAGCGGCCATGTTTCAACATTTCGTTCCGTGACGGAGGCTGTTATTTTTTCCAGTAGGAAACACCCGCCAATATTCCCCCAAGGGAAATCATCGCCAGAGCAGCCATCAAACTCGTCGGGACTTGTCCTGCCGGTGATTCGGAAGGGCTTCCCACATTTTGTTTGTCACCACGCTCCACACCAAGTTGACCGCTTTTAGAGCCCTTTCCGGAATCCGTTGCTGGCTTTGGCGCAGGTTGGCCCCCTTGTCCTTTTTCCACAACCCGATTGGTTCCATCATCACGGCGTTCGATGTCAAAACTGTCGACATATTGCCCATCCGGGGTGATGGCGCGAAATCGGATACTATGTTCGCCAACCTCAACCAATTGGTAAGTCTGGGTGTCTTTCAGGCTTGTGCGCATCCAGGGCAGTTTGCTCGGTTCGTACATCTTGGGACCGCTGACCGCAATCACATAGACCGTGCCATGGTCCGTATAAGGTCCGGCTTCCATTCCTGAGGCTTCTGGACTGACCCCCCTTGCATATGTGTGATCATGACCCGTGAGAACAAGGTCCACCCGGTTGGTTTCAAGGATTTTTCGCCATGCCTGGCGAACCGCCTGGCTGTCCCGCGTCTTGGCTCCCGACCAAACGGGATGGTGGAAGGTCACAATCGTCCATTTGCAGGGGTTATTCGCCAAGACCCCTTCCAGCCATTTGGCTTGCTCTGCAAGTCGTTCGTTCGAGTTGAGACTGATGAGGCGGACTCCCTGGTAATCAAGGAAGTAGCAGGTTTCCTCCAGCCCTTTAGGTCCATTTTCCGGGAGGTTGAATTGGGGCCTCCAATGTTGGGCCAGATTGGTAATGGACTTGCCACCAACCGGAAGTCCAAGGGGATATTCATGATTTCCGGGTGTTGCCACGGAAGGGACAGATGCGTTGATCCAACCGGCCGCCCGGTGCCAATCTCCCCATTCGGCATCGTTTTGGGCTTTGTTGATCAGGTCGCCCGCGTGCAGGATCAGGTCGGGTGAAGTTCCGGAAAGTATGGCTTGGCGGATAACGCGGGACCAGTGTGCCCAAATATCGTTTTGGGCATCTCCCAAATAGAGTATCCGTACAGGTGCACGGTTCCCTTTGTCCTTAACTTCCGTGGCCGTGCGTGCTTGAAACCATTCACTCCAGTGTGTGCCATCTCCGACCCGGTACGCATAAACCATTCCGGGATTCAGTCCTTCCATCCGGGCGGAATGATATAGGGCCTCACCCAAGTCCGATTTGAGGGGCGTGGATTTTGCGAAAGCGGTCTTTGTGGATTTGGCAAAAGTCGAATTTTCCCTGGCCATGGCGAACTGCACCTGTGGGGTGGTTACCAGGGTTGAGGTTCGCCAGGTCACGGCAAGCGAGCGCTCTGGAGTTTCTGTCAGGTTTAGGATGATCCGGTCCGGGTAATATCCCGGTTTGTGAAGTTCTGCAGCCGTGATTTTTAGTGGGGGAGCCTTGGCCGTGGCGGGCACTGAGGGCTGTCCAATTGCCAGGAGAAAAACGATTACAGACATGGCTCGGTAAACTCTCTTGGGGAGTGTGACCGATGAGATATCGACCCTCTTATCCAAACCTGAACAGTTTTCGGGCGTTGTTTCCCCAAATCTTCATCATTTCGGCCGTTCCAACCGTTTCCAATAGCCTCAACAGTCGCTCTTTTTGAGCCAATATCTCCGCCGGGTTTGTGCAAGGAACCGTTCCGCCAAAAAGGAGCCTGTCCGGGCCAAACGCGTCGAATAGCCTTCGGACGAATGGGCCAATGTCCCTGTGTGGGTAGTGGTCTTTGGGGGTCAACATGCTCAATTTCATAAAGGTTTGCGGAAAACGCGACCACGCGATTACCTTTTCAAATTCTGCCAGGTTCCCTTGCAAGGGGCGCCCACAATGATCGATGACCACGCTCACTTGCGGAAACCGTTCAAGCATCGGGGTAAAAGCATCGGCATAGCGGGGTTCCAAATGGAGCTGAACCAATAATCCGGCCTCATTCGCCGCAGTCCAAAAGGAATTCAGGGTAATCCAGTCGAGAGGGGGAAGCCTCTCAGGCGCATACGCATGCAGTCTTACTCCGACAATTCGTGGATCGTTTGCAATTTGTCGGATTTGGGCTGGTGTCCTTGGGTTTTGTGGAAAGAAATGACAAATTCCCCTGCTGATTTGGGGAAGTTCATCGAGGCAATGGATCAGCCATCGGTGATCGTCCTGGTAAGGTTCCGGATGGACCAAGACCACCGCTTCGATCCCGGCCCCGGGCAGAAGGGTCTTGAGTTGTTCCGGTCCAAAACCCACTTTGGGTTGATAAGGGGCGTTGTGATGGAGGGGAAATCGGCAATCGTCAAGATCGGAAAAAAGATGGACATGGGTGTCGATCATGATATTTTCCGGTTTGACGAAGATAATCCATTTGGGACAGGAGTTTCAGGCAATGGGAGGTGAATTGTGGCCGGATCATCCGCTGCCAAATCATCGTTGGACATTATGAGCGGCAAGTTATTAGGTAACGCCCAAATTATCCAACAAAACCTCTCTGCCTTATCCCATCAAGAATGAGCCAGCATTTCGCGTCAAATGGGTATTCCGGGTGATCCAACAGTTGACACACGCCATCGTAGTCGAGTTCCATCGGGATGATCGATTCGGAGGACTCCGGACGCGCACCCCCGGGGAGATGGCGCGCATGGACAATAGCCTGGACAAAAGTCTCATCGGTGAGACCACAGCTCGAATAAAGAGGCGGGGACATTCGCAGGAATTTGACGACAGCAAGCCCCGCCTCTTCATGAAGTTCGCGGTGGATCGTTGTTTCGGGTGTTTCGCCGGATTCAATTAGCCCGGCGGGAAGCCCATAAGACCATGAGCCAACAGGAACGCGGAACTCCCTAAGGACCAGGATGCGATCCGGTTTCCCCTCCTCAATGAGGATGGGAGCGATCACAACCGCATCGGCGGGAATGGGCCAGGCCTTGGGCAACTCGCGGCGGGATGCAAAGATCCACTCCCCTTTTGCCGACCCTCCCGTTGCCGGACTTCCGGACCAGGCCACCCGAAACAGGTTGAGCCACTTGTGGCTTGTGAGTTTTTCGGGAAGGGAAAGTTTCAACGGGTTCACGGCAATTCCTTGTGCCTGCTTTAAATTTCTGTTCCCGCTGGCACGGTTGCGTTGGCGGGAATGATCACAAATCCATCGCGTATGTAGTAAAAGGGTCCATCGTGGTGATGAAGACCGGCTTTGTTGAGAATCCTGGTTCCCGAGGGAATACGACAGTTTTTATCCAAAATGGCGTTTTCTATGACGCAATTGTCGCCAATTCCAAGGGGGGGAAGTCCTGCTTTTGCGTTGGCTTCCTTTTCCGCGGATGTTTCCTCAAAATTGGCGCCAAGCATAACCGTGTTGCGAATCGTCGTCAGGTTACCCACAAACGAGCGCACACCCAATAGGACACGGTCCAGAACCACATCCTTTCCAAGGACACACCCATCGCTGATCAAGGACTGGCTCACGGACGCGGTCATCATTCGAAACGCGGGAAGGTTCCTCATCCTGGTAAATATGACACCATCGGGACTGTGAAAGTCGAAAGGGGGCTTTTCGCTAGCCAGGGAGATCTGGACATCGTGGTAGCTGGCGATGGTTCCCAAATCGTCCCAAAAGCCATCAAAACGGTAAGCGCAAGCCCGTCCAGCCGCGACCACCCCGGGAAGAATTTCATTGACGAGGTCCGTCGTCCAGGGCTGATCACCCAAAAGGGAAAAAAGGGCTTTGCGGGATATGACATAGATCCCCATGCTCACCAGGTGGGGTTTCTCTTTCGGGAGGCCGGGCGAAGTCAGTTCCGCAAGGGTGGCTTCAGTGGGTTTTTCCACAAATCGGCGAATCGTGCCCGAACCGCCTGCCACCACCGGGAAATCGGTAATGATGTTGCCCATGCGCGTGGCTTGTTGGGCTGTTTCGGGTGTACAAGCAAGGGTGACCGCAGCGCCTGCGGCGCGGTGGGCTCTCAGGAGTGGCCCAAAGTCCATTCGGTAGAGTTGGTCACCAGACAAAACGATCAGATCGGAAAATTCCTCAATTTCGATGTAGGGGAGGTTTTGCCTCAGGGCGTCAGCAGTCCCCTTGTACCAGTCGCTGGCCTCGTTGGTCTGTTGTGCGGCCAGGCACTCGATAAAGCCGCCGTGAAAAGGGTCGGTTTTGTAGGTGTTGGCGATGTGACGGTGCAGGGATGCGCTTTGATATTGTGTCAAAATGAAGATGCGGCAAATTCCGGAGTTAAGACAGTTGCTGACCGGAACATCGATCAAACGGTATTTCCCCGCCAGGGGAACCGCAGGAACGCTACGGTGTTGGGTGAGGGGAAAAAGGCCGGCACCGGTCCCGCCTCCCAGGATAACCGCAAGAACCTGATTCATGAAAATGATCCCGTGGAAAGGTTGGCGAAAGTTGGGGCCAAGTTTCCCATGTATGTGCCCAAGGAAAATCCTAGGCAAAGGGCCCAAAATTTCCGGCGGTGATTAATGTTGTGCAAACTTGAGGCAAAACAATCCAAACACCAAGTTTATTCGTAAGGATTATGCCGGATTTGTCCGATAAAGGGATTGAGTGTGCTGCCATCCGGGCCTTTTGGGGCGGGATCTGTCCCATTTGGGTCGGCAAGCCATTTTGCAGATGAGGTGATTCATGTTTTTTTTCAGCCGTCGTCGTCAAAAGCCCTCGAAGTGTCCTTTGGGATTGGAAATGCTTGAGGATCGCTCGGTTCCGACGGTTTCGGCTGCATTTATGGGTGGCGTCTCCATCGCGGCGGGGGATGTTAACAATGATGGGTACACGGATACCGTCGTGGGAAGTGGTGCTGCTGTAGGGACGGCGGCAACAATTCGTGTGGTTAGCGGGGCTAATGGTCAAACTATCAGAAGCTTTAATCCCTTTGGTAGCCAGTTCACCGGAGGCGCCCAGGTCGCCCTTGGTGATTTTAACTCGGATGGCTACCAGGACATTGTCGCGGGTGCCGGCCCAGGCGCGGCGGCCCAGGTCAACATTTTCAGTGGCAAGGACGGAAAGCTGATCAAGAGCTTTGTCGCGATCAACAACAGCCTTCTTACCGGGGTCAATGTTGCGACAGGCGATTTCAACGGTGACGGCCAGACGGACATCGTTGTGGGTGCACGGGCCGGTGCCAAGCCGTGGGTTTCGGTTTATGATGGAAAGTCATTTGGCACAATAACTACCTTTTTTGCTTTTGATCAGGGGTTCCGTGGTGGCGTGAGCGTCGCCATGGGCGATATGGTTGGCACCCCCGCCGAGGAAGTTATTTGTGGTGCCGGGGCTGGCGCGCTTCCCCAGGTCAGCATGTTCAACAAAACCTCCACCAACCCCATCAGCTCGCGCCTGGCTTTCGATGCAAGCTTCCGGGGCGGTGTGAATGTCTCGGCCATCCATTACACCGATAGCGCCTACGCTGATCTTGCGGTGGCCTCGGGTCCTGGAGCCGCCGCCCAAGCTGTTGTGTTCAACGGATTTTCTGGCAAAGCCGTGGCCGCATATGGTGGCAGCTCAGCTAGTCCAACAACAGGATTTAATATTGCCGCCGGCCAATTCCAGGGTGCCTCGGATATTGCTTCAACGACAGGGGGAAAAACCCTGGTCCAAACCAACCAGCAATTGGTTCTTACCACCATGGCGGGAACCCCGGATCAGCTCCAGATCTACAATCCCAAAAACAAGGAAATTGTGGCTTCCTTCGCGCCTTTTAGCGGAACCACACCCAAAGCGCTGGGAAATCAAAACTTTTTGAATCCCATTTTTAATACCGGGCCAACGATCGCCAATCCAATCGGCACACAAACCATCTTTGATGGCGGCACGACGCCGACTGTGAACCTCAATACTTCCTTCTCCGATCGGGCGACCACACACAGCCTGGTCCAGCTTCAATCGACCCAGGGAAATATCAATCTCGAATTGCTGGATCCATATACTCCGGCTTCAGCCACCAACCTGATTAACTATGTCAATAGCGGCGCCTACACCAATATGATTAACCACCGTTTGGCCCTTTCAAACGGCACCAAATTCGTGCTTCAGGGAGGTGGATTCACCTTCACAAACCCGACCGGAACCACAGGCGCAATCACAGCCATTTCCCAAAATGCTCCGGTTGTAAATGAGCCGGGAATCACCAACACCTATGGCACCATCGCCATGGCGAAACTCGGTGGCGACCCCAACTCGGCCACCAACCAATTCTTCTTCAACCTCGGTGACAACACTGCCAATCTGGATAACCAGAATGGTGGATTCACCGTGTTCTCGACGGTCACAGGCGCCGGTATGGACGCCGTCCAGGCCTTCTCGGCATACCCTGTTGTGAATCAGTCGACCGTAAACTCCGCGTTGAACGAACTTCCGCTCACAGGCAATTACGGCTCCAACTTCCCCAAAAACGCCAACGCGTCGAATTTCTCCTTCGTCAACAAGGCAGTCCTGTTGCAGCAAGGAACGGCGCTCACCTACACCATCCTCAACAACTCTAATCCTGCTGTGGTGACACCAAGTATCACCAACGGCCTGCTGACCCTGACCCCGGTTGCAGGGTCGACGGGTACCTCGACCATTACCATCCAGGCCACCAACAAGAATGGCAAAACGGTTCTTCAATCCTTTACCGTTAATTCGGTCAAGGGAGTTGCACCGACCATCACTTCCGCCGCATCCACCACATTCAGCGCGGGGACAGTCGGCACATTCACCGTCACCTCAACCGGAACCCCGGCCGCGACCTATTCCGTGACCACCGGAACACTCCCCACAGGCGTAACGCTCAACCCAACCACTGGTGTGTTGGCCAGCACCACCGCCGCGGCAAACGGTGTTTACAACTTCACCATTTCGGCAACCAACGGCGTAGGGACCGCGGCAACCCAGGCATTTACCCTAAATATCAACAAGGCTCCCACCATCACCTCTGCCGCCACGACCACTTTTGTCAAAGGAACAGCATCAACCTTTAATGTCACCTCGACCGGAACCCCGGCCGCGACCTACTCCGTGACCACAGGAACCCTGCCCGATGGAGTAACACTTAACACAACCACAGGGGTCCTGGCGAGCACCGTCGCAGCGGCTTTGGGAACTTATTCCTTTACTATCAGCGCATCCAACGGCATCGGAACGGCCGCCACACAGGGCTTCACCCTGAAGATCGCTGATGCAACCGCTCCTGTCTTCACATCAGCCAACAATGCCACCTTCAAGGCTGGCACCGCCGGAAGCTATACCTTTACCGCGACAGGCGTTCCCACTCCGACTTATAGTGTGACCACAGGAACTCTCCCCTCGGGAGTCTTCCTCAACGCCGCCTCCGGCCTGTTGACGAGCAACACCTCCGCTGTGAAAGGCACCTATACTTTCACTGTGACTGCATCCAACGGAGTTGGAACCGCACCGACCATGCCTTTCACGCTGACAATCAACTAAGTCAGCGGAAACTCAGGCTTTCCTTCAAATTGGGGTGTTTCCTTGAGCGCAAAACCAACACCCCAGTTTGTGACTGGGGACTGTCTGCCCGAATGGGCTTTGGCAAAACCCTGGGATGTGGTGGCGGTTGGCGCACATCCAGACGACCTGGAAATTTTGTGCGGTGGTACCCTGGCCCGTTTGGTGGATCAGGGAAAGTCGGTCGCGATTGTCGACCTGACCGACGGAGAACCTACGCCCCGGGGCACAAGAGGTGGCCGACTTTTGGAAGCCGAGGCCGCCCAGGCCGAATTGGGTGTTCCCTTGCGCGTCCTTTTGGATTTGCCTAATCGGGTGCTGATGGATGAGCCGGAAAATCGTTACAAGCTCGCGACGCTATTCCGGCGTCTGAAGCCCAACCTTGTGATTGGAATCGCTGGGAGAACACCCTCGGGATCTCCCGATCATCATCAGGCGCATCTTTTGATTGAGGCTGCCCGGTTCGGTTCGCAGCTGTCAAAGTGGGACGACCGTTACGCCCATACCAAACCATGGCGCGTTCCACATCTGGCCTACGCTCCGTTTCCATTCGATGCGGAGGACCGGATCTGGAACGGATCCTGTATTGTGGATATTTCAAAAACATTTGATCGCAAATTGCGCTCGGTGGCTTGTTATTCAAGCCAATTCGACGAAAAGCGCCTCGCGAAAATCCAACACACCCTTTTGGGACAGGCAATCTATTGGGGATCGCGCACCGGTTTCACCCATGGCGAACGGATCTGTTTCCCTTCACCTTTGGGGACTGATGACCTGGTGGGAACCTTGGCCGGATTTGCTCAGACACCCGCTCCGGTCCAATATCCAGTTTAAGGACATAGGCCGTTTTAGGCCAAACGGACAATAGTTCCTGTGCGCGCGGACTGGTAAATCGCCTCAATAAGCTCAACGGATCGGCGCCCTTCGGCGCCATCCACAAAAGGCTTGCGATTTTCCTTTATGGCATCGATAAAGTCGGCGAGTTGCCTTGTGTGGCCAACATGACTGATGGCGCCGGGATTCGAGGACCCACCTGACGACCCGGATTTTACGGCAAATCGTTCGCGGATGCCGGAATCGCCTGGAAGTTCATTCTGGTATTTCCATAAAAGCAGGTCATCCTGCTCGATTTCCACAGAACCCTTGTCGCCGTGGATGGCAATGGTTTTGGAGAGGCCGGGCCACACGCTGGTGGTAGCCTGGATCACGCCCAACGCGCCATTTTTGAAACGGATTGAAGCAACGGCGGTATCCTCGACTTCGATACGGTCGTGTGCAAGAGTCCCGGTGAAGGCCGCAACCGATTCGACCGGTCCCATCATCCACAAAAGAAGATCCACATTGTGGATGGCCTGGTTCATCAGGGCGCCACCACCATCCAGGGCCTGTGTGCCCTTCCAGCCACCTTCATCATAATATTGCTGGGACCGCCACCATTTGACCGTGGTTTCCCCAAGGGTCAAGCGTCCGAAGCGTCCCGCGTCGATAGCGGATTTGAGTTCGCGGTTGGCATCGCCAAAGCGCGAGGGGAAAATGGTGCAAAGAAGAACGCCGGCTTTGTCGCAAGCCTCGATGATCGCATCACATCGGGCGGCGGTGATCTCCAGTGGCTTTTCGACGACAACATGCTTGCCCGCCCTCGCGGCCAAAACAGCGGATTCCATGTGAACGCCGGAGGGTGTGGTGACAATCAAAGCATCGACCCCCGGAGTTTTTAGTGCCTCCTCGAGGTTGTCGGTGCATAAAAGGCCCTCGAGGCCCATTTCATGGGCAAGCCTTTCAGCGGAGGCCCTGGACCGGCCGACCAAAGCAGCCACACGCGCTCCGGGAATATCCGCAATCGCTTTGCAATGGAACCGGGCAATCATACCGCAGCCGACTACGGCGAAACCAAAGGCCATGGGGTTAGCCTCCAAATGGGATGCTTTTGGGATCAGCTTTTTGGTGAGGGGATCGCCAGACGCAAAAGATAATTGGCTCCGCTGAGAACCGTTGACACAATCATGGCCCAAACCAAGCCGTCCCTAAGCAGGAAAAGGACCTGGGGAACGGATTCGATTCCGGCGCGAGCCTGTACTTCAAGGGTGACAAAAATTGCAATAAGTGCCGCGCATTGTAGTGTCATCTTGAGCTTGCCAAGCCAATCGGCGCCAAATGCCGCACCCATGCTTTCGAGTTGGTCCCGAAGCCCGGAAATGATCAGTTCGCGTGCGATGACAACCGTGACCATCCAAGGCAAAAGCCAGCCTTCCTGGGTTCCCCTTGGCACAAGGAATACGAACGCGCCGCAAATGAGGACTTTGTCAACGAGTGGGTCCAGAACGCGGCCAAGACTGCTTACTAGCCCCTGAAGTCGGGCAACATAACCATCCAGCCAATCCGTAATCGCGGCAACTAGGAACACACCCAGCGATGCCAACCACATTTCATAAGCCATTAGTCCGAAGAGGACAAAGGCAAGCACCAAACGGGACAGGGTGAGTACATTGGCCAGGTGGAGCCAATGGGGCGTTGCGCCGGTTTTCGTAAGGCTGGGAGAACTCATCGCAGAACCGACCCTCCAACAGAGGCAGGGGTAAGGTGCCGGGCAAGGAGATCATATCCATCCGACCCATAAACTCGTGCACGCACAATATCACCGGAGTGAAGCCCCTTGGCTTTGAGACGAACGACCGTGTCGATTGTCGGGGCATCGGCATGGCTTCTACAAGAGTACCAACCAGGGATCTCCTCGTCGGCGGCGTCAACAATCAGGTCGATCTCCTTGCCATGCTGGGCTTTGGCCCAAGCAAAAGCGATCCCCTGCTGTACCTCCATAATTCGGTCGGCCCGTCGCTTTTTCACATCCTCTGGCAAGTGACCATCAAGTTTGGAAGAGGGTGTCGTCTCCTCAAAGGAGTAGGGAAACACCCCAAGGCGCTCGAATTTGGTGCGCTTGATGAAATCTTCAAGCTCAAGAAACTCCTCTTCCGTTTCGCCGGGAAACCCGACAACGAAGGTGGAACGGAGGACCAAACCCGGAATGGCCTGGCGGAGGCGAACCACCAGTTCCTCAATGGCGTTCTTATCGACCTTGCGAAGCATTCGTTTGAGCACCCGGTCGGCGATATGCTGCAAAGGCATGTCGATGTAGGGTAGGAGCTTGCCCCCGGAGACGCCTTTTGAGAATGTGTCGAGCAGACTGTCAGTGATGTAGGCGGGGTAGGCGTAATGGAGGCGGATCCAGCGAATTCCTTCGACTGTTTGAAGCTCCTCAAGGAGCTTGTCGAGGCGAGGCTCGCCATAGATGTCTATGCCGTAATAGGTACTGTCCTGGGCAACGAGCAGGAGTTCCTTGACTCCGTCGGCGGCGAGCTCTTTCGCCTCGGCGATGATAGTCTCGATTGGTTTGGAGACATGTTTTCCGCGCATGGAGGGAATCGCGCAAAAGGTGCAGAGTCTATCGCATCCTTCGGAGATCTTAAGATAGGCATAATGCCTTGGCGTGGCGCGAAATCGTCCGGAATCGGATTGGGCCTTGACCGGCGCCGGACGGAAAAGTGTCCGTTGTTCCTGGGTGAGCGCGGTTTGCCTGAGCTTGCGGGAAAGGTGCGCCTGGTCGACGACCCGGGTGATTTCCTCGCGACCATGGACCCCGACGATGTGGTCGACTCCCGGGACTTCCTTGAGGAGGTCGTCGCGGTTTCTCTCGGCAAGGCAACCAGCCACGATCACCGCGCCGATTTTGCCGGATTTTTTGCGGGCGATCTGCTCACGGATCACGCCGAGCGACTCCTGGCGGGCTGGCTCGATAAACCCGCAAGTGTTTACCAGAACCACATCGGCGTTGTCCGCATCCGATATGATGGTCCAGCCATCTTTTGCCAGATCTCCCAGCATCTTTTCCGAATCGACAAGATTTTTGGGGCAGCCGAGGCTGATCAATGCACAGGTTTTTGGAGCCATGGTCCGGTGTTCCGGGATCTCGTGAAGGGCCCGGCCACCCTGTTCGGGACTGCCATTGGCCGAAAATTCATTTTACGCCTTAATTATTGTCCAACGAAGGACTTTTTGGCGCGGAAAGGTCAATATCAAAGGTTTCGCGGTCGACAAAATGCCCAACATGACGGTCATACACCCTTCGACAGCCGCGAAGCGACTCGCCCGTGAGGGTGTATTCGGCATAAGACCAACGGCCTGATTGGGTGGCCGAACCGGCACAAACCACCGGAAAAGGCACATGACCATCATCCGGAGAGTGATGGAATCGGTCGTGCCGATGTCCATGGAGCCAAAGGCGAATGCCTCCACTGGCAGCCACCTCCAGCATCCGGTCCAAATCGCGAAGGGCTCGTACCCTGGGTTCGCGCCTCCGATTTGCGCGCAAAACCGGATAGTGTGTCACCAGAATTCGCAATCCCGGCCCCAATTGGGACAAGAGGCATTTCAGACGATTCAGCTGATCTTCACCAACTTCGCCCGAGGCATCCCAAGGCCAACGGTTGGATGTGCAGGAATTGACGCCGATAAGCCACAAGTGACCTACTTTTTGGGCAAAAGGATAGACCGAATCATCGATCCGTTTTCCAACCTGCCAGGCGCCAAAAAACCGCTCAAAGGCCCCGTCGGTGACCGACTTGTTCGTGAAATAGTCGTGGTTGCCCGGTACCGCGATCCCGATGGGCCGTCCCGGCTCGCCCACCCTTAACAACTTGGCGGCCCTTTGAACTTCTGATTCAAATCCAAGGGCAGAGGCATCGCCCGAGAAAACCAGATGATCAAGATTTCGGGAAGGAAGTTCACTGGCAAGCGCCTCGAGCACTTTGGGGGCATGCCGAAAACGATACCCTCTCCCGAAAAACCGCAGATTGATCCACCCAGGTAATCTCTTGGAAAATACATCAGCCGCCCGCCACCCTGGCTTTCCCTGGGTGATGTGGATGTCGCTGAAATGCGCCAAACGAACGGGAGCTGGGGAACTCTGTTCCAAAGGCAGATTCGGGTCAGATTGGATTGGGGGATTCATTTGGATTGTTTATTTCCGGCGCCCGCTGACGGGGCGGGAGAGGCATCCACGGGAGTGGTTCCCGAACGCAAGTTGTAAAGCTCCATAGCAGCGTCCTTGTCAGCATCCAATCGCAGGTTTTTGATGCTTAGTTCAACATCCTGGGGCACCTTGAATCGCTTCTTTTGGTCGTCATATGCCAAATCCGATTCCTTGCCTGGAGCGCTTTTTGCCTTTGCGCTTCCAGCGGGTTGGGGTTGGGCGGGTCCCAACTGGGGACGAACCACCCGATAGCAAACCGCCATGGTTCCGTTGAATTTGACCGGTTTTTTCTGGGTAAGTGGAACCAGATAGGTAAACCACACAGCTTGCCTGCCATCGGGCAAAGTCACCAGCGAATCCGCAAACACTTCATCCGCGGGGATGGGTTTTATGGCTGTGGGGAACCAGTCCTTAAAGGTAGGGTCCAATTTCTTTGGCCCCATGAACTTATCGACGCCTTCCTTTGCTTCGGGATCGAAGTTCTTTGTAATCCGGAGTTTTGCCAGATCCGCAACCAGTTTGGTGCGTTCTTTCCTGTCACCTGCCTTGTCCGGGCGAACCAAAACAAGAATGGCATCCACACGTGGGGTTTTTACAGGTTTTGCCTTGGGATCAAGCAGGTAAACAAATCCGTATGGCGCATCTGCAGAATTTTGCGCTGATTCCTTACCCCCTGAAAGTGCCGTCGCAATTGCCAATTCCTGACCCTTGCCTTCTATGATTTTCCCATCTTTTCCAGGCTTTCCGCCAGTTCCCGGTTTGGGGGAAATCCCTTCGGTGCCTCTCAAAAAAACAGATAACTTCTTGGTGTCAACATTGGCTGTTTCCCGGAATTCGACCGATCCAATCTGGAGTGGATCACCCAGAAACTTTTCATCCCGGTCAAACAACTCGGTCATCCGCTTGGCTTTGCGGGTGTTCTCGTCATATTCGCTGGAGTGGCAGCCCATTAAAACAGCCATGCCCACAACCATGAACAGGCTGGTGGCGCGAAGGACCAACAATCGCCATTCCATTGGGTTCAAGGAACCTCTCCCGGCTAAAAGTGCAGTTATCTTTATTCTACAACCCAACGGGCTCGTTTGGTTTGGCCCGAGAGGCAAAATAGGGGATTTCAAAACGCAATCTTTCATTGGGCTGGGCGGCAATAAGAAAGACTGTCTGATATAATATAATAGCTGAATGAATTGTTACTTCAATTCCCGGACAAAGAGGTTGGCAAAATCGACGGGTCCCGACGAGGCAATCAGCCCAAGGGGTCCTTCGGGCAATATCCCCTCAAGCGGAAGGGCCTTGATCACTTCCTTGCCGTTGATTTTCAAGCTGAGCTGGTTGCCCAGCAGACTCCCTTCGAGGCGGTTCCACTCCCCGGGCTTGGCATCGGCGATGTCCCGGGTTCGGGCGCTGGACCGAACTCGTTCGGGAAGACTGGCATCCCCTTCAACCAAGGGAAGCCCGCCGGAACCTGTTTTTGCGTCGGTCAATTGGATCAGGGCCTTGTTGCTTCCCCTTAGTCCCAAGTAGACCTTCCGATTTCCCTGGGTGTCTTTGTCAGCGGGAAATCTCCACTCGGCGACGAATTCCGAATTGCCGTAGGCTTTGGTGGACCAGATTTCCGAGCTGCCTGTTCCCTTTTTCCCCCGATAAACCAGCTTCCAGTCCTCCATGGACCAAGGAGTACCGGGTTTGGTGACAAACCCCCTCAATCCGTCATGGGCAAGCAAGAATTGATGCCCCTGGGCCAGCGGAGTGGCTTCCTTTTCATCGATGGCATCCGAGGGAAGTTCCTTGATTCTGAGGTTGCGGAAGGTGCATTCGGCGCCCTCCGATTCGAGTGCAATGTACCCTTTGCTTGGGCTGGCCTTTGTCACGCCACTTACTTCCTTGCCGTTGACAGCGAGCTTGATCGACCCGTTTTTGGCCTCGACCCGATAGCGGTTCCATTCGCCACCGCCTTTGGCGCGGCGTTCGGAAGGGAGACATCGGGGCCAACCCAATGGATGGGGGCGGTCAGGAACGCAGGTTGCCCCCCAGATGCTGAAAATGTCTCCATGGCTTGTGTATTGCCCTTCTTTTTCCAGGTTCACAAGGACTTGAACTTCGATACCACGGGTGAAAGGTGTGCCAAGGGCGGGCAGGGGATCCGCCCAGAGAAAAAGCCCGCTGTTTCCAACTTCCTTGGTGTTTGTGTGCTTCCACTCCAGCTCAAGAATGAAGTTTTGGTACTGCTTTTCCGTGCGCATGAAACCGGTTGGCTTACCGGTCGTAACAAGCATGGAATCTTTGACATAAAAGGTTCCCTCGAGGGTGTTGACGGGAACCCAACCTTCCAGATTTTTGCCATTAAATAAAGGTGTAAACCCATCTGAAGAGGGGTTGTCCGGGTTCTGTGCGGCAAGGTTTTGTG
>Ga0114972_10001629_pt1 | contig 16797 bp, 12 predicted proteins | sample M_140807_EF_Meta_FD_87354 | JGI IMG/M metagenome (GOLD analysis project Ga0114972, IMG submission 87354) | Freshwater microbial communities from Lake Montjoie, Canada to study carbon cycling - M_140807_EF_MetaG | ecosystem: Environmental > Aquatic > Freshwater > Lake | place: Lake Montjoie... | reverse complement strand
GGCCGCGTGCGCAACCGCCGCGCTGCCGGCGCTAACCCCCCAGCCAACGATGCGCCCCGCGTGCTGCTCGTCCCTCAAAAATTGCACAGCCTCGCCCTCCCGAAGGGTTGCGACGTCGGGATTGTGGAGAAGTACGACGTCAATCGTCTCGCGCTTCAGCCGATCGTGAGAGCGCGCGAGAGCGTCCTTTAGATACGCCGCGTCGAAGCACTTTCGCGCGGCGTCTCCACGGCCTTGCTCGCCGCGGAGGGTCCCGAGCTTCGTCACGACTTGGGTGTTGCGCAGGTCGAGCGTGTCGCCCAGCAGCTTTTCCATCGCGCCGTTGCCGTAGGCGTCGGACGTTTCGTACAGCGTCACCCCGAGTTCCTGACCAAGCTCGATCAGCCGCTCGAGTTCGGCCTCGTACACCGGACCGTAGGCGTCCCCCGAGAGACCCCAGGTACCGAGAGACAGCTCCGAGACAGCGAACCCGAGCCGCCCAAACCGCCGCGTACGCATCCGAGGGTCCTAGCACCGGTGCGGCCTTCCGGGAGAGGCCTTTTCTTCGCGGGCAGGTACCCACCTTGACAGTGGCCCCCCAACGCAGTACGACGCGCATCCCCTCGCATTCCGAAGGCATCGACAGCCACCCCGATGGTCGGGTTGGCGGCCGCAGGAAGCGGGTTAGTGCACGAGTCCAGATCATGGCGAAGAAGATCAAGGTCAAGACGAACCGCGCAGCCGCCAAGCGATTTCGCGTGAGCGGCAGCGGTCGCGTTCGTCGCTCGAAGGGCGGCCACTCCCACGGAATGTGGAACAAGTCGCGCAAGCGCAACCGCACCCTTCGCAAGAACGACATGGTTCACGGCGACCACGAGAAGCGCATTCTGCGCCTTCTCCCCTACGCGTGATCCCAAGCAATTCGCTGATCGAACGAGTGTACCGGAGGTAATGAGTCATGGCACGCGTCAAGCGCGGGTTTAAAGCACGTCGTCGTCGTAACCGAGTCCTGAAGCAGACCGAAGGCTTCTGGGGTGGGCGTAAAAACCGCCACCGCCAGGCCGTCGAGGTTCTGCGCAAGTCTTGGGTCTACGCGTTCATCGGCCGCAAGCTGAAGAAGCGCGATTTCCGCCGCCTCTGGATCACGCGCATCAACGCCGCGGCGCGCCTCAACGGCGTCAGCTACGGCAAGCTGATCCACTCGCTCAAGGTTGCGGGCATCGCCCTCGACCGCAAGGTCCTCTCCGACATCGCCATCCACGACCCGTCGGCCTTCTCGGCCGTCGTTGCCGCGGCTGGTTGAGCGTCGCGTCGTGACCGAAGACGCCGTCGCCGCGATTGAACGGGGGCTCGCCGAACTCGGCGACGCCTACCGGGGCGCGTTTGCGACGGCGTCCACCGAGACTGCCTTGCGCGACGAGTACGCGCGAGTGCTCGGCAAAAAACAGGGCTCGCTCACGCGAGTGATGGCGCTGATGCGGGACGTGCCCGCTGAACGCCGCCCAGACGCCGGGGCGCGCGTAAACGCCTTCAAAGACCAGGTCGAGCGCACGTTCGAGCAGCGCCTTGCCGAGCTCCACCGGGCCGCACGCGACGCGGAGCTTCGTGCGCGCCCGTTCGACCTCAGCCTCCCAGGTCGACTACCGACAGGCCGCGGGCACCTGCACCCGGTTCTCCAGACGCGCGACGACCTGCTGACGATCTTCCGCGATCTCGGCTTCGAGGTCGTCGAGGGCCCAGAGGTCGAGCTCGAAGAGAACAACTTCACGAAGCTCGCGTTCCCGCCCGATCATCCTGCAACCGACATGCAGGACACGTTCTGGGTTTCGGTGGAAGGTGCACCGAAAGATTCGCGCGTTCTCTTGCGGACGCACACGTCGAACACGCAGGTGCGCGTGATGAGCAGCCGCACGCCGCCGATGGCCGTCGTCAGTGCGGGGTCCGTGTATCGCCGCGATGACGACGTGACGCACTCCCCCATGTTCCATCAGATTGAGGGATTCCTCGTCGATGAGAACGTGAGCATGGCCGACTTGAAGGGCGTGCTGGCCGCGTTCGCCGAAGGCCTCTACGGGCCGGGCACGCCCGTGCGCTTCCGACCGAGCTACTTCCCCTTCGTCGAGCCGGGCGCGGAGGTCGATATCGGCTGCGTGTTCTGCTCCGAAGCCGCAGGCACACGAGCCACCTGCCGCGTCTGCAAGACCACGGGCTGGGTTGAAGTCCTCGGCTGCGGGATGATTCACCCCGATGTACTGCGCCACTGCGGAATCGACCCCGAGCGGTACCGCGGATACGCCTTCGGATTCGGCATCGAACGCATCGCCATGCTCCGCTACGGCATTCCGAGCATCAAGCACCTGTTCGAAAACGATCCGCGCTTCCTGAGCCAGTTCTAGGCTCCCGAGGCAGCTCTGACGGCGTCGCCCCGCGGCTGCGTGCGGGGAACCGCGACAGGGTGATCACGGTAGCGCCGTGGTCGATTTCGCGTGCACGACGTTCGGCCGATGGGTGTGCAGCGTCCGAAGAGGCTCGGAACGAGTCTTCAAGCGACCGTAATCCTTGAGCATTCGCGCCTGAAGAACGGCCCATGAACAATGTGCAGGCGGCGCTTTGCATAGTGTTTTCGACAATGGCTCCACCTTTGCAAGTACGTCGAATCGGGTAGAACACGGCAAATTTCAGCGTCGAAGCAGAAAATTGAGCGGCGGAGGAATGCCCTCCTCGTGCAACGTGTTCCTACTTTGCAAATGGTTTGCACATGAAAATCCTCCCGCTGCGTAACCTTGCACCCTTGAACTTATCCCCGTCCGTGGCCAACTAGAGAAGAGATGTGCGGAGGTCGGTTTCAATGCTCGGTGCCGCGACTCGGCCGTTCGCCCTTGGGCGAAACGGGTTTCGTCTCGGATGTTTCGAGCATCGCTCATCCAACGCGGGGCGCTTCCCCGGTCCCTCCGACCTCGCCTCAGAAATAGCCTTTTCATTCAAAGACATGGGTCCTCTGGTTCCCTGTCTTTGAACAATGCAACCCCCCCAAATAAGTCCTGCCGAAGAGATAAGCCATGACGAACCGCAAGCAATCTGCCGCTCACAAGGTCGCTACGCTCGAGCCCGCCGGTGACGTGCTGCAGCCCTCGGGGAGTCGCCAGCGGGACTCGTATGTCGCGCTGAAGTCCGACGCACCGCTTGACGACGCGGAAGCTCCGGAGTCGCAACCCTTTGCAACATCCGCCGAAGAGCCGTCCGATGTTTCCGAATTCGAACTCGATGGCGACTTCGCAGAGGATGCCCTCCGTCTTCCGGACGAAGCGGAGCTTGAATTGGCCCCCCCGTCGGCACCGGCCGTCTCGGACGTCGCGGTCGATCCACGCGGCGCGCAGGGCGATTCGATGCTGGCCCGCTACTTCCGGGACATGGCGCACCACCCTGTGATGGGCCACCGGGAAGAGGTCGACGCGGCCGTGCAAGTCGAGAACTCAGAAGCCGCGTACTGGATGGCGCTCTTGTCCTACCCGCCGGCTGCGCCGAGCATCTTGCGCGCGCTTCGAGAAGACATCACCGCGGGTACGGAGGGCGAGCTCGACGTCCCTGAGGTCGAACTCGCCTTGAAGATGCTGGAACCGACCGGCCACGGAAACGGCGGGACGAAGGCACCGGCGCTCACGGGTAAGAAGTTGGAGCGTTACACCGACTTGACGCTTGCGATTGCCCGCAAGGTCCAGCTGCCCGACACCGACCGTGTATGGGTCTCTCGGGCGTCACGGATCGCGCATGAGCTCGGCCTACCGCCCGACGACGTTTCGGCGCGTGAACTCGTTGGAGGGGAGCCGATTCCGCACGCTGCGCCGAACGCGAGCTACCGGCGGTACCTCTCGGACATCGCGGGCTGCCACGCCAAACAACTCGCCGCGAAGAACCGGTTCGTCAAAGCGAACCTGAGGCTCGTGGTGTCGATTGCCCGACGTTACAACCGCGGCAAAATGCCGCTCATCGACCTCATTCAGGAAGGCAACATCGGCCTCATGAAGGCGGTGGAACGTTTTGACCATCGCCGCGGTTACCGCTTCTCCACCTACGCCTCATGGTGGATTCGCCACGCGATCAACCGCGCACTCGCCGACAAGGGGCGCGCCGTTCGAATTCCCGTGCACATGCTCGACACCTACAACCGTGTTGCGCGGGCAACGCAGGCCTCGATGGCGCGCATCGGCCGCGAGCCCTCCGTCGAAGAACTCGAAAAGGCGACCGGCGTCGCGCGGGAGAAGCTCGACAAGGTGAGAAACTTCAGCGCCGACGCGCCGTTCTCGCTCGACCGGCCGGTCGGCGACGAAGATGGACGAAAATTCGTGGATTTCCTCGAGGAGGAGGACGCGCTGTCGCCTTACGAGACCCTCGCCAACGAATACTGGGGAGATGAGGTGAAGCGGTTGCTCACCAAGCTCTCTCCCATCGAATCGAGCATCATTCGCTGGCGGTTCGGCCTCGACAACGAAAACGAGCTCACGCTGAAGCAAATCGGCGACAAGTACCAGCTATCCCGCGAGCGCATTCGGCAGCTGCAAGAGCAAGCGCTCCAAAAGATGCGCCGCCAGATGCGCGACTTCAGCTGAACGGCGGATTCGAAAGCCCTCCCCCCTCTTCGGAGGGGGAGCGCGCCTCAGAGGGGCAAGCTTGCCGCAAAGCTCGTCGCCGCGACGACTTCGTCGATCTCCTGGCGCAGTGCCGTGGAGGCGTCGAGGACGTCGTTGACGAGGAAAGAGAAGGCGACCGCCGGGCGACCGTCCGTACCGAGCACGTAGCCCGAAAGCGCGCTGACGGCGCGGAGCGTGCCGGATTTTCCGCGAATGGTTCGGGCCTGAGCGAAGGGCTCAAACCGGTTCCGTAGCGTTCCATCGACGCCCCCGATCGACAACTGCGCCAAGTACTCGGGCGCGAGCGACGGGTCCCGTGCGGCGGCGGACAACAAGGTCGTGATGAACGCGGCGGACATGCGGTCGGCGTCGAACAGCCCCGAGCCGTTTTCGAATTTCAGTCCACGCGAGTCGATCTTCGCTTCGGCGAGCAGCTCGAAGACGCGCGCACGGGCGGAGTCGAAGCTTGCAGGCCCGGCTTTGGCGCCGAGCCCCTTGAAGATCATCTCGGCGTTGAAGTTGTCGCTGTGTTTCCCAAGCGCATGCAGCAACTTTCCGAGCGGCTCCGAGCGGTGGAATGCGAGCAAATCGAGCGGGACCGGATGACCTCGACGGACTTTGCCATGCACCTCAATCCCAAACTGTCGGCAGACGTCCGCCAGCGCATGACCCGCAAGCCAGGACGGATCGGCGGCACGACGCCAAATCGTGAGCGGCAGGCCTCCCATCGGGATGCCGCCTCCAACCTTTGCGGTGAGCTTGCCGTCGCGAAGCGGCAGCATCTCGAGCTGAACGTTCTCGACCTTGTCCTCGGCCGTCGTACCGACCGCCCCTTCGATGCCGACGACGCTCGGCGGCACGGCTTGAACCCGCGCTTGTTGCCCCGAGATCCCCGGAAAAACACTGATGTGTACGGTATTTCCATCCACCGCGACGGCCGACACCGGTGCGCGGAAGCTCGCCCACTCGTCCGGTTGCTGATCGTAAGCAGGGGGCTCCGCCTTGTCGTCGAAGCGGCTCTGATCGACGACGATGTCGCCCACCATCCGCACGCCGGCCAGCCGCAGCTCGGACACCATCGCGTAGAGGTGTTCATGCTCGAGGCTGGGATCCCCCTCGCCGCGCAGCACCAACGAATCGACGCGGTCGTCGCGGATTCGGCCGTAGAGGCCGGTCAAGTATCGGTGCTGCGGTCCGAGCGCCCGAAGCGCCGCCCAGGCGGTGAGAAGCTTTGCGTTCGACGCCGGGTTCATCGCCTGGGAAGCGTCGCTCGCCACCACGGTCTTGCCGGTGCGAAGGTCCACGATCGACATGCCGAGCTTGCCACCGTAGTGACGGACGGCCTTGACGAGGTTCGCGACCTTTTCGGCCATCGGAACGTCGTAGGGAGCTGGAATCGCCGAGGCGGTCCCCGACCCCGCAGGCACGGAGGGTGAAGGCGGCCTCTGGGCCTGCGCACTCGGCGCGGTCGCGATGGCCAGACCGAGAAGGGCCGCCGGGATGGCCCCTAGGAGAGCCCGAGACGTCGTTACGCTTCCACGCATCGGTCGTTCCGCTTCGCTGCCGGTTGTTCGTGCTGACCGGTTAAGCTACTGATGGGCTCAACCATGAGCAATCGTTCTCTCGCTTGGTTACTCGCTCTGTTCGTCGCTGGCTGCAACGACTCGATGCACGTTCGGAGCCCGTCTTCGGAAGAAGCTCCCCCCGCTGGCCCGACGGCGGAGGCGGCGACCGAAGCGGCCCGGCCGGAATCGCCGGAGCGCAAGGCTCGCACGGAACCCGCAGCCGATGCCGCGACGGAGGACCCTTCGGGTTTCGATCCAGACATGGCTCAAATCGTGCTCAAACGCGGCCAGAAACAAGCCGTGCAGTGCCCCAGCGTGGCAAAGGACACGCCCGTCGGTGAAGGCGAGATTGTGGTGATCATCGACGGCCGCACCGGCAAAATCGTCGACGTCGAGCTCGGCAACACGTTCACCGCAGGCTCATCGATGGGCCAAGCGTGCTTGAAGAACGCGTTCATCGGCCAGATCGTCACGCCGTTCCAAGGCCAGAAAAAAGTACCGTTCACGCTCAACGTACCCGCCGCACCTGCGCCCGAGAAGGACGCGAAGAAGAAACCGTGAAGACCCTCGCCCTCTCCGTGTTCGCGCTGACTGCAGGCCTTGCGGGCACTGCACGCGCCGACGGTCCGGAGACCGAAGCGCCCGCCGTCACCAAGTCGACCCCGGAGCCCGAGCGCTACCCACCGTCGAGCGTGCGGTTGCCGCTCATCCTTGGCGGCATTGGCTTCTCTGCCGCGGCCTACGGAGCGTCGGCGCTGTCCGCCTACGGGTGGCCCGATGCCCCCGGCGTGAGGTCTCTCAACATTCCGATCGCCGGACCTTGGCTCGCGTTGGCCAACAACCGCTGCCCGGACAACGAGCCCGACTGCGGCGCGATCCTCTACCTAAGGGGAGCGCTCGAAGTCGTGAGCGGACTCGCGCAACTCGGTGGCCTCGGGATCGCACTCGAAGGCCTCGTCGGTACGACCGAAGCAACGGCCGATGCACCGACCGCCGCGCGCGTCACGGTGATGCCTTCGCTCTCGCCCTCGCTCGCGGCGCTGCACGTGCAGGGCACATTTTAGCGGCAAACGTTCGCGGCAAACGGCGCTCCTTCGAACGGAGGAGCGCGACGCAATCACCGCTCGCGCCAGCCGCTCGCGTCCGGGAGTTGCGCCGCCCAACCCGTAAGCGACATCACCCCCGCGAGTTCCACCGAGACGCGTTCGCCGGGCGCAACCTTCACCGTCCCGCCGAGTGCTCCGGCTAGCCCCACGACATCGCCTGCTCGCAGCGCGACGTGATGGCTCAGGTACGCAAGGCTCTCGGCCGCCGTAAACGCATGGGCATCGAGCGTTTCGGTCTCGAAGCTCCTTCCGCCCACCCGCATCACGAGCCTCCGTCCGAGCACTTCCCGTAACGACGGCCGAAACACGAGCCAAGGGCCGAGCTGTGCGGCAGGGCGTGGCCCTTCATCGTTCCAACGTTCGCCGTGGCCCCATTCGAGCAGCAGCGTCCACCCAAGGACTGCCCGCTCCGCCTCGATGAGACCAACGGACTCGAGATCCTCGCCGAGGACCAAGCCGAGGCCCGCCGCCACGACCGGAGTCGATGTCCGCACGCCAATGGGCTGCCCGTCCCCTTGCAACGCGCGCGCATCACGATGCTGGTAGCGCGGCATGCTCGCGCGCGAAGCCGAGGGCGCAAGGTGGACGTAGCCGCTGCGTCCGGGGTCGCACGGCGGAAGTGGCAGGTACTCCCGATCGAGAAGGCGTGCCTCGGTCGGCCGACGCCCAGCGAGCAAACGGGCATGCACCTCTTCAAGCCCTGCGCCACGTGAGGCGACCACCCGCTCAAAGAAATCACTCGAATCGAACGCCGCAGCGGATTGCGCCTCGAGACGACCAACATCGTAGAGCGCGCCATCGCACACGACTGCCGTCACGGGCGTTGCAAGTTCGGCGACGCGAACACGAGCGAGCTTCACGATGCGACCATGGTCAAGCCGTGCCGCGCGCGCAAACTTCGCGTGCGTACGAACGAGGCGTTTGAGGTTGACGCGGTCGGCGCGGTCCCTAGAATCCCGCCGCGAGTGAGCAGCCTTCCGCCTCCAACCGGTCCGTCCATGAGTCGGAGGACGAAGTTCATCTTCGTCACCGGCGGCGTCGTGTCGTCGATCGGAAAGGGGCTAGCAGCCGCGTCGATCGGCGCGTTGATGGAAGCTCGGGGCCTCAAGGTCACGAACATCAAGCTCGATCCGTACATCAACGTCGATCCTGGCACGATGTCACCGTACCAGCACGGCGAAGTGTTCGTGACGGACGACGGCGCCGAAACCGACCTCGACCTCGGTCACTACGAGCGCTTCACGAGCGCCCGGCTGACGCGCGAGAACAACTTCACGACGGGCAAGATCTACGAGGCGGTGATCTCGAAGGAGCGGCGAGGCGAGTACCTCGGCGCCACCGTGCAGGTCATTCCGCACGTCACCAACGAAATCAAGCAGCGGATCATCCAAGCCGCAGAGGCGGTCGACGTCGCGATCGTCGAAATTGGCGGAACCGTCGGCGACATCGAGTCGCTCCCGTTCCTCGAAGCGATCCGCCAACTGAAGGTCGAAGCCGGCAACCAGAACGCGGTCAGCGTTCACGTTACCCTCGTGCCGTACATCCCGACGGCCGGCGAGCTGAAGACGAAGCCGACCCAGCACTCGGTGCAGAAGATGCGTGAAATCGGCATCCAGCCCGACATGCTGCTCTGCCGCTGCGACCGCAACTTGTCGCGCTCGATGAAGGACAAGATCTCGCTCTTCTCGAACGTCCGCACGGACAATGTCATCAGCGCACCCGACGTCAGCTGCATCTACGAGCTTCCCCTCGCACTCCACTCGGAAGGCATCGACGACGCGCTCGTCGACATGCTCAACATTTGGTCGCGCCAACCCGACCTCTCGAGCTGGCAGCGCATCGTGGAGCGCTTCAAGGCGCCGAGCGGTGGCAAGGTTCGCATCGGGGTCGTCGGCAAGTACGTGCACCTTCGCGACTCGTACAAGTCCCTCAACGAATCGCTGATTCATGGCGGCCTCGACCACAACGTCGGCGTCGAGCTCGAGTACGTCGACTCCGAAACGATCGAGCGCGAGGGCACGGGAATCCTCGAGGGCCTCGACGCGATCCTCGTGCCGGGTGGGTTCGGCGATCGCGGCACCGAGGGAAAAATCGACGCGATCCGTTTTGCGCGCGAAAACATGGTGCCCTTCTTCGGCATCTGCCTTGGACTTCAGCTCGCGGTCGTCGAATTCGCGCGGAACGTGTGCAAAATCCCGCGCGCCAACTCGCGCGAGTTCGACAAGGACGGCGAGCACTGCGTCATCGATCTCATGCCCGACCAGCACGGCGTCGTCGACAAGGGCGGCACGATGCGACTCGGCGCTTACCCTTGCGTGCTCGACAAGGGCTCGATGGCGGAGTCGGTTTACGGCTCCACCCGCATCAGCGAACGCCATCGCCACCGCTACGAGGTGTCGAACGTCTACCGCGACCAGCTCGTGGGCGCAGGCCTCTGGCTCAGCGGCCTCTCGCCCGACAAGCGCCTCGTCGAAATGGTGGAGCTTCGTGAGCACCCCTACTTCGTGGGCTGCCAATTCCACCCCGAGTTCAAGAGCCGTCCGCTCAAGGCGCACCCGCTCTTCGCGCGGTTCGTGGGCGCCGCGATCGACCGCCGCAACGCGCGCGCAACCTGAGCGCGCGACGCCAAGCACACGGAGGAGCTGGAGGCCATCGCGCTTCCCAGCCACCGGGTGCCGCACCGCTCGACGCTACTGGATGCCGTACCGCTCGAGCTTTCGGTAAAAGGTCCGCCTCGGGATGCCGAGCAGGCGCGCCGCCTCGGCGCGGTTCCAGCCCGACGTTCGGAGCGCCGCCAAAATTTGCTCGCGCTCTGCCGCGCTGAAATCGCCGAGGGACTCGGGGCGCGGCGCGGCGGCAACGGGCGTTGCGGCGGGCACCTCGCCCATCGACGCGCCGGCGCCGCTTGCGAGGGGCAGGTCGAAGTCCCCCGGACCGAGTTCCTCTTCGTCGCTAAGAATCCAGGCGTTGAGCAGCACGTTCTCGAGCTGCCGCACGTTGCCGGGCCACGGATGACCCTGCAGAGTTCGAATGGCCTCGCGCCCGACCGCGCGGCGCTCCCGCCCATAGCGCGCCGCAAAAATACCGAGGAAATGATCGACGAGAAGCGGGATGTCGTCGGCGCGCTCCCGGAGGGCGGGCATCGTCAGTTCGATGACGTTGAGGCGGTAGTAGAGATCCTCGCGGAACGTGCCGCGATGCACCATCTCGGCGAGGTTCCGATGCGTCGCCGCGATCACCCGAACGTCGATGGGCTCTTCCTTCGCACCGCCTACGGGCCGAATCACGCGCTCCTGCAAGACACGGAGCAGCCCGGCCTGCATTTTCGGGGGCATCTCGCCGATTTCGTCGAGGAGAATGGTCCCCCCGTCAAGCTCGCGAAAGAGTCCTTTCTTGTCGCGGTCGGCGCCCGTGAACGCCCCGCGGACATGCCCGAAAAGCTCGCTTTCCAAAAGCTGCTCAGGGATCGCGCCGCAGTTCACGCCTACGAATTTCTGCTTGGAACGAGCGCCCATCGAGTGCACGGCGCGCGCGATCACTTCTTTACCGGTGCCGCTCTCCCCCGTGATCAGCACGGGGACGTCGGCGTCTTTGACGCGGTCGACGACAGCGTAGACGCGGCGCATGGCCGCACTCGTCCCAACCACGTTGCCGTAGCCAAAGTGGCTACGGAGGGCCGCCCGAACGGTGCGCAGCGACCGCTTGGTCTCCTCGAGTTGCTCGGTGCGGCGGCCCAAGACACCTTCAAGCTTTTGGCGCGCCGCCTCGAGGTCACGATTCGCCACTTCGAGTTCGGCGGCGCGATCCCGGTTCTCCTTCAGGAGTCGTGCCGTCTCGATGGCGATGGCGGACTGCTCTGCCAGCGCCGACAACGTGGGGAGCTCGCCGGCGAAGGTCGTCGCCGCGCCGAGGCGCGTCTCCACGTAAAGCGCACCAATCGCCTCACCGCGACGTGCACGAATCGGAACGCACGCGACGGAACGGAGCATCAACTGATGAACCGAAACGAAGTTGGCAACGCGGCCATCGGAGGGCGCATCGACCGCCAGAAAAGGCTCTCCCGAGGCAATCACGCGCTCCGCAATCGAGCGCGAAAATACCGCGTGGGGCTCGTCCCCATCGCGGTCCCTCGCCGCATGAATGCTCAGCCCACCGTCGCCGCTACGGCTTTTCAGAAGCACGAAGCCTCGCTCGGCGTCGGCTAGCGCAATCGCGCGGTCGGTGACCAAGTCGAGCAAGCGGTCGAGGTCGTATTCTCCGGCCAGCTCCCGGTTGACCTCGAGAAGCATCGCCAAACGATCGTTGCGCGTGCCCGCGGCGGATTGCTTTTCGATGCCGGCCGCTGCGAGCCCCAGTATCGTAGGAGCGTTCACGTCCGCTTCGCCATCACGCCCGTGGGGGCGCGAGACGACACTCGGATGGGTCGAACGCGGCCGCGTGGCGTCCCTCGAACCGCTTGCCGACGGACGCACCGTCCCGCTGCGCGGCAGCCGAAGCGCCCTGCGTCGCGGGTCACTCCAGAACACCTCACGGAGATCCCGGGGCAAGGGCGCCGCGAGGGCATTGACGATCTCGGTCGCGCGACGCAGGTCTTCCGCCTCCTCGAACGGACGCGACTCTGCGGCAAACCATTCGGCGCGCGCGACGAGAATTCGGAAGACCCACTCGCGCAACCCGCTCCGCTCCGCGGCACCGAGCGCTTCATCGAACGCCGCACGCGCATCGATGAAGCGTCCATCGAGAAACGCAAGCTTTCCGCGCGTCAGCCGGGCGAGTGGAAGATGAGCGCCCGACTCGCCGAGCAAGGCCTCCGCCGCGACGAGCTCGTCATGGAGCGCCACGGTATCGGCAGGCGTCGCGTTCAGAGCGAGCAGGACCCGCTCGAGCAACGCTTCCGCGGCGTCCGTCCCGCGCCCCATGGCCTGATACGCATCCGCGCATGCGAGGGCCTTCTGCTGCGCGAGGTCGAACTCGCCAGCAAGGCCCGCGCGCTCCGCCTCGAGCGCAAGCAACTGCGCCCGTGCCGTCATGGAGAGAGAACTCCGCTCCGCGGCAAGGGCCTCGATCGATGCTTCGGCGCGAGCCTGCCGTCCGACGTAGAGGTCGAGGCTGGCCAGGTTGAAGAGCGCCTGCCGCACGGTCGAGATGCGTCCGCTACGGCGTCCCATATCGACCGCCGCCTCGAGATGCGCAAGTGCGGTCGCGAAATCCCCGCGCCCGTGCGCGATGGTGGCAAGGTTCAGTCGCGTCGTCGCGACGTGACCGGCATCCCCGGCGCGCTCGGCAAGAGAGAGCGCCTCGGCATGGGCCGTCTCGGCCTCCGTGAGACGGTCGCTCCGCTGAAGAGCAAACGCGAGCGATCCAAGGGCGATCGCGAGCATACGGGGCTCCTCACTCTCACGCGCGAGGGCGACGCTCCGCTCGAGCGTATCTGCCGCACGATCGTGTCGCCCCGACAAGCTCTGCGCGAGTCCTGCAACGGCCAGCGCATCGACCGTCAGCGGGCGCTCACCCACGCGACCCAACTCGACGAGCGACGCATCGAGCCCAGCTCCAATCCCTGCAAGGGCGCGCTCTGCGTGAAACTCGGTATTCTCGTAATCTCCCGCCCGCAGATGCGCTCGTGCCTTCTGCACGTGCCACGCCATGACGTCGGTAGGCCCCGCCTCCGCGAGCAGCGCCTCGGCGCTCACGAGTTCACTCAGCGCCGCTTTAGGCTCTCCACGACCCGTAGCAACCTTCGCACGCGCCACCACGAGCGACACCGAAAGGTCCTGCGCGTAAGCCGCGAGGTAGTCGGCCGCGGCGTCGAGCCTTCCTCGGTCGAGAAGGCGGTGAATCTCACTGAGGTCGATCCGAACGCCTTCGGGGATCGGCGCCTCGTCGAGCTCGGCGTCCAAGTCATCCAACGACACGATCGCTCGGGACTCGAGCCGCTCCACCATGGCTCTCAAAGGACCTGGATAACCGGCACTTCGAGCAAGCAACTGCTGCACCATCGCCGCACCGAGCGACGGGATAAACCGCATCACGAGCGCGCTCGCGTCCTCGGGCTCCAAGGGCGGGACCTCGAACCAGCCGAAGGTTCTGTCGCTCGCGAGCCGCTCGGCGCTCGAGCGACCACCGACCACCGCGACGAGCCGAGCCCCGGCAGCACGCAGCGCCTCGAGTCGCGCAAACTCGGCGCTCTCGAGAGCGTCGGCATCATCGACGAGTAGGACGATGCCCTCCGAATGCTCGGGCATCATCGACGGATCGAGCGCAAGCGAGAGTGTTTCGGCGGAGTCGATGAACACCACGGCCGCACCACCGACGCCGAGAGACCAGGCAATGCGCCGCAGGAGCGTGCTTCGCCCGGAACCGAAAGGCCCCCCGACGAGCAGCCCCTCCCGAGGAGCCATGGCCTCGATGCGATCAAGGAGCTCGTTCGAAACGGCATCACTCCCCACGATCGACCAGAGCCGCCGAAGATGGGGGGTTTGCCGACCCGCAGACGAATTCCCGCCGGCGCTTGCCGTCTCCTCGAGTTGGAGAGCCCTACGCAGAGCCTCGGCGAACTCGTCGACGCTCGGGTAACGATCCTGCGGCTCGTCAAGGGTCGCACGCTTGGCCACGGCTCGCGCCGCGGACAGGTAACGTGACGGTAGCTCCGCTCCGCCAACCTCGAGGATTTCGTCGAGGCTCGCCCCCAGCGCGTACACTTCCGCGTGAGGGGTCAGCGGTGCGCCGCAAAAAAGCTCGGGCGCGGCGTACCGAGGCGTCAAGCCCTCCGGCTTTGTACCGCCCTCACGCCACGGCGCCGCGAGGCCGAGGTCGACGAGCGTCGCCGTACCGTCGGGCCCCACGATGATGTTCGCGGGCTTCACATCGCCGTGGAGCAACAGCGAACGGTGCAGGCTCGTCAGCAAATCTGCAGCCTGGATGAGCGCGAGCAGGCAGGTTCGCACGTCGTCCCGTGCGTCGATGCGCTCGGCGAGGCTCTGCCCTTCGACGAGCTCACGGACGAGGTAGACCCGGCCGCTCTTCGGCAGCCTTCCGAAGTGCAGCACCCGCGGCACGCCCATCCCCTCGATGCCGGACAACGCCGTGGCCTCACGAACGAGGGCCATCACCTCCGCCGCCTCCGCTCCCTCGCGGAGCAGCTTCAAGGCGACCTCTTGATTCGTTACGCGATCACGCGCCGACCACACCTCGCCACTTCCACCTTCCCCCAAGCGACGGATGGGCTCGTAGCGGACCGGAAACTTTGAGTTGGCTGCGGTCACGGCAAGTTCCAAGAGTGGTTGCAGCGCGGAGTGCCGAGAGGTTACAACGAACGTCCCCGGCGATGACGCATTTCGCAACCAATTCGAACGTCTGCGGCGACCGAGGGGGGCAGCCATGATCCTGAACAGCACCCCCGTGGAGCAGACGATCGATGGCAGCCGTCGCGGGCAGTTCATCAAGGAAATCGTCCTCGCGCGACCGAAAGGCGCCGCCTCGTTCCCGGCCGACAGCGACATCGACGACGACGACGACGACGACGACGCCCCGCTCTCGTCCGACCAAGACGGGATGCCACCGGTAGGGGGCTACGGCCCGGAGACGACCTCCGTCCCGCTTGCGATGGTGCGCAAGCGCCGCGCGGTCCTCGACGCCGACGGCAAGGCCGTCCCGGCAAAGACGCGGGGCGCGGTGCTCTTGATCCATGGGTACGGCCAAAATCGTTACGTTTGGCATCTGCCCGCGCGCAGCTTCTCGAACTACCTCGCTGCCGAAGGCTTCGACGTGTGGAACCTCGACCTCCGGGGCCATGGACGCTCACGACACCTGGGGGCGCGCCCGCCGCGCGACCTCGCAGACTACGTTCGAGAGGATGTGCCCGCAGCACTGGCCGAAGTTCGGGCCACGTCGGGGCATGACCGCGTGTACCTCGTCGGCCACTCGCTCGGTGGCCTCATCAGCTACGCGGCAGCACCGGCGCTGGCCGACCAGGTCGCCGGAATCATCACGCTCGGGAGCCCGTACCACTTCACGCGCGGCTCGCGCTTTCTCTCGACCTTTGGCAACGTGATGCTCGCCATCGATCAACGCCTTCCCCTCGGCGACGGCCTCCCCCTCAAAGACGCTGGCGAGATCATGCGCCTCGCCCGGGTATTCATCGAAAGCCCGCTCTTTCCGCTGCCCATCCGCGGGCACAATCCCGGCGCCATCGAGCCGAAAATTCTCGGTCAGCATATGTCGCTCGCGATGGACCGCGGAAGCGTGGCCGTGATGCGCAACCTCTTTCTCCGTGCGGCTCAAGCGCGAGCAAGCGGCCACCGCCTCGGCGTTCTGTACGGCTTTGCGGCAGCGTTCGAGGCGCTCGAGCTCCCGTTGCTCGTGATCGCCGGCAGCGAAGATGGGCTCGCGCCACCCGAATCGGTAAGGCCGGCCTACGAGCGTTCGAGCTCGCCAGACAAGACGTATCGCGTTTTCCCGAACGGTCACATCGACATCGTGGTCGGCCGAGATGCGTCAGAGACGATCTGGCCGCTCATCGCGACATGGATGAAGACCCGGGTCGCCCGCGACACCAAACGCCACGCCGTCACCGCCTAACCGAGGAGCCAGGAACCGATGAGCCTCAAAGACAAAGTCATGAGCGAAGGCATGAAGCTCGCGAGCCACCCGGCCGTCGCCGGCGTGATGCAAGACGAGCGGTTCATGAAGCTCGTGATGCTCGCGCTCAGCATGCCGGGGAAGGTCAGCGAGCTGACGGACGAACAGAAGGCAAACTTTCTTCGGGTGATGGGCGCCGCGCCGCAGCGTGAGGTCGATGACCTGAGGCGTGCGGTGCGTTCGCTTGAGGAAGAAGTCTCACGCCTGCGCGCGAAGGGCTGAGGGAGAACCGACCCGGCGCTCGCCCCCCGAGCGGACGTTACTTCACGTCACCGCGCGCGTAGATGCTGGCAACGTAGTCGAGCACGTCGCGCGCCGAGACTTCGTTGTAGCCGAAGTACTTCATCATTCTGGACTTGATGATGTCGATCTTCTCCTGCGTCTCCTTGTCGATCACGTTGGAGACGAGGGTCTGGAGCTTGATCGAGTCCTTTTGGTCCTCAAAAAGCTTCAGCTCGAGCGCGCGACGAAGGCGGTCGTTCGTATGCCACTCGAAGCGCTTCCCCTCGACGGCAAGCGCCCCGATGTAGTTCATGATCTCGCGCCGGAAGTCGTCTTTTCGATTCTCGGGGATGTCGATTTTTTCTTCGACCGACCGCATGAGCCGCTCATCCGGATCGACATCCTGACCGGTGAAGCGATCCTTCACCTTCTCGCGCAAAGTGAAGGCCTTGACGCTATCGATGTAGTTGGACGCAAGCTTCAAGATGGCGTCTTCGTCGGCGCTGATCGCGCGCTGAACCTCGTTCTTTACGACGTCCTCGTACTCGGTCTTCACCATCGCGATGCACTCGCGGTACCGCTTTTTCTCGTCCTCGTCGACGATGAGCGAGTGGTGTCGAAGCCCCTTCTCCAGCTCGTTCAAGACCATGAACGGGT
>Ga0114972_10001628_pt1 | contig 16813 bp, 15 predicted proteins | sample M_140807_EF_Meta_FD_87354 | JGI IMG/M metagenome (GOLD analysis project Ga0114972, IMG submission 87354) | Freshwater microbial communities from Lake Montjoie, Canada to study carbon cycling - M_140807_EF_MetaG | ecosystem: Environmental > Aquatic > Freshwater > Lake | place: Lake Montjoie... | reverse complement strand
TTGCCTTTTAATATTTATTGATTTTCCGGATAATATGGTTAAACTCATAGGATGAGCGCAGGAAAAGGAGATAAATATAGGCCAGTTAAAAAAGCAGTGTTCGACAATAACTTCGACGAAATTAACTGGGTAACAAAGGATAATAAAGAAATACGCAATTATAAAGTTAAAAAAAGTAAGAAAATATACAAATATCCTTGACGAACAACGTTTTTTCCGTTATTATACGGCTATGCCTTATAAGAGAATAAAACAAGGAGAGCCTTATGTTTTTCAAGAGTTTATTTTCTTTTCACCCCAACAATTTGACGAACCTGTTGAAATTGAAGATAAAAAATTTATTTTTAGACTTAAAGTTTGTGTAAATTCTGGAAGATGCTTTACAGGGCCTTTTATTGAAGATGTTATTGGAGAAGAGGAAATAACTAAAAAAGAGTTTAACCAATTAATGGAGATGGTAAAAGATACACCGGGCATTATTTTTACCGGTAGAGAGTATACTATTTATAATGATTACGGGGGGTTAGAAAAATATTACGGATAATTGATGGCCCAGTAGCCCAATGGCAGAGGCAAACGACTTAAAATCGTTCAAGTGTCAGTTCGAGTCTGACCCGGGCCATGACCCGGGCCAAGTTTTTTAATTGCTAATATTAATAATTCCTTTATAATAATAAAATGAACGTTGATTACCTCTTGGAGCAGATTGAATTTCATAATGCTAGCTATGAATGGATAGTTAGAGAATCGGAAAAAGTAGCTAGAGAGATTAAAATTTTAGATAAAAAAGAATTTAATCCTGAGGCTTATGATAGACTTGTTAAGCGCTTCCTTGAGCTTGAAGCACGTTATAAGCGTAATAAGAAAGATTATGATATTGCAGTAAAGCAAGTTCGTACTTACTTTGATGATAAACATGGCATTGATATTATTGGATTATTAGATGATGATATTAATGAGGTCAAATAAATGAGACCAACTATTATTATCTGGTCTATTGTTATTCTTATTTTTATTGTTGTTAGTAGAACTTGTAGTTCAACGGCAGATAATGTAAAGAGTTATAATAATCCTAACCGACAATACGTGGCAGGGTGTCCATGAATTTTGTTGTTCGAATACGATAGGAGGTTTATGCCTCCGTCGTCTATCGGTTAAGACACACGGCTTATACCCGTGCTTGGCGCCAGATTAGCGCAAAACGTTGGTTCGAATCCAACCGGAGGTACCGTTTTGTACCCATAGCTCAACCGGATAGAGCAGCAGTTTTCTAAACTGCTGGTTCCAGGTTCGATTCCTGGTGGGTACGAGATAATTAATATATGTTTGCTCGGTAGCTCAGCGGTGGAGCGGGGCACTGTTAATGCCTAGGTCGTAGGTTCGATCCCTACCCGAGCAGATGGGCAGATACCGAAGTGGCCAAACGGGGGAGACTGTAAATCTCTTGGCTTACGCCTTCAGTGGTTCGAATCCACTTCTGCCCAAATTAAGGAATATAAATTCTATCGTTAGCTATTTGATAAATTATATTAGTTACTGTTTGTAGATTTGTACAATCTTGAGGCGACACAACAGGTAATGAATAAGTTCTTGTGTATACATTCGCAGGAGTGGCAGTTGAAACATACGTATTACCTACCTTTACTATATCTCCTGTAGTGTAAGTCTTATAAGTAATAGTTACAGTCTGAGGAGCGGGTGATGTCCATTCAAACCAGTAACCACTTATGCCTAGCGTTGCAGTAGAAGAACCCAACCCTATCGCAGTAGAAGATAAGCTAACTAAGTCAATACCAAAATACTCATATGTTATAAGGCCCTTAGAATCACCAGCATATGATAACGAATCAATTTGAGTAGAGCCACAATAACCGACCTTTGTATAATTAAATCCGTATCCGGGTATGCCCTGCACGGACATAGTCATATCAACGTCATTATCGATAGCAGGCCCAGCCCAATCAACTTCTACTATCATATTCTTAAACGGTCCATATAGATATGTGAGAGGTGTTGGTGTAGGTGTTGACGTATATGTAGGTGTAGGTGTAAGAGTAATTGTAGGTGTTACTGAAGGGGTAGGTGGTATAGTAGGTGTAGGTGTGAAGGTCGGTGTAATAGAAGGGGTAGGTGTATTCGTAGGTGTAATTGTTGGTGTTGCAGGAAAAGGTGTATTCGACGGGGTTGGAGATGGTAGAATAGGTGATAACGGAACTAACCCGTTACCTTGATTAACTTTTAAAACATATTTTACCATAACTTATTTAGTTTAAATTAATTTGTATATCCAATGAAGGTATATCTAAAATTTCTGATTTTAATATATTGAGTATATTTGCCTGTATATTGTATATATAACTTAATACTCTATTAACTATGTTACATGTAACAAGTTCATTTGCACCTATATAAGCGTTTAAATCTTGGCCAAAATAAATGCTTTCTAGTTCATTGGGTAGGAGATATCTCGTACCTTTAAAAACAATATTACCTTTATCATCCTGTCTGGCTAAAAACTTTCCTATTATTTGATCTCTAAATCTCATATGATTAATTAAAATTTTAGAAATATTTTTATTTAATACCCAGTTTTGTAAGTACTCATCTCCGTTTAGCAGAATATTATCTAAATTATAAATATCAAAATCTCTTTGCGCTAAAATATCATAAAGATTTAAATTATCTACAAAATATCCTAATTTACCCGTATTATTATAAAAAGAGAATAATAAAACTATATCCCCTTGACTATGCTTATTAACACTAAAAGCATTAATAGAGTCAAAAGGCAAGTCATACTTGTAGAGATATAAAAGATATTTACCTACTGTCGGTTCTGGTCTAGTGGTAAATTTTTTATATACATTTTTATTAGATATTAAATAAAAAATATTATTATCTGTTTGTGAAATAACTATTTTTTTAAATATTTCACCCGATTCATTAAAAACATCATGTAAAAATTCTTGTTTTGTAGTAAATGTGTTATTATATTTTATAATCTTTGTATTAGTTAATATAAAAATGTTACCTTCATTATCACAAGCAATGTCAAGAGCATTCAAATTTAATAAATCTTTAGATAATCTATAAGTATATTGCCAGTTTAAATCTTTATCATATTTTTTAACGCAGCTATTACCTGCATCTAAAACAAACAAATATTTATTGTAAGAAGCAAGACCGGTAGGTGATTTAAATTCAGCTTTTGACTCTTTTTCTCCATAATTAACGATAGAATCTACATAAACTAAACGCTCATTTAAGATATTATTGGTTATAAAAAAACCGGTTGCATCATATTTTATGAGTTGGTTTCTTTCAGCATCTAAAACATAAAGAAAATAATCTATAGTAGCAAATCCTGTTAAATTAATATAATTTACATTATACCCGTCAGTATTTGAAGTACCGGGGTCAATTTCATTAATAGTATATACATTTTGCAGGTATGTTGCTGCTTCATCAAATTTAAACACTTTTATTTTATTTTGATATGCAAGAAAAGCATAATAAAGTCCTGCGTCAGTATTTTTTATAGTTATCATTAAATTAGTCTTATCTACCCCTACATTTTGTGGGTTAGATGAAATAGAAATAAATTGTGAAGTGCTTAAATTTCTATACCAGGTAAAATTAGTAGAGCTTGCTGTTACCCCAGCTATAGCTGTACCTGATACAGGTATTAAGTTGGAAGATACTAGAGTATTTTTATATAGATAAAGCATATTTTCGTGTAAATGGCTTAGCTTTAAATTAATTAGCCCTTCTGAAACGGTATCGTTGGGTTGAACTTTTATGTAATCATAGGAATAAGGTAAAGCTAATTCTTCGCCTAAATAACGATCATAAACTAAGTTATTTGCTGCAAATTCTTGTGATATAGTCATTTAATTTATCCATTTTATACTATTAATTTTCGTATACGCAGGTGCACTAGTACTTAATATCTTAAGTATACGTTGCTCTAATGCATATCTTAAGTTAATATCTTTTATATTAGTATTGCGTATAGCTAAATTAAACAATGTACTTTTAGATCCCGGGGGGTTAATTTTAAAATACCTATCTATTTCTTCAATATAATTACGCCTGCCGCATGCAACGTCAAACTTAATATCGTTCATATGCATTCCCTTGCGCGTATGGAACATAATATCAAAATCAAATAACGGTTTATCGTAAAGATAAAAGTTCTTAAACTTTAAATTTCTACACATATAAGATTTCTTTTTTAAGTAATTGAATAGTGGAATAGAATATGAATAACTAGAAGTTCCTAGTAAAAATGGGCGGTTAGCGAGATTACTAAATTTATATTTACGTGGCTTGAATTGAACATAATCTTGTATTTGCCCGTCAACAAATAAATGCATATAACCCTCATATGAGTCGAACCTAACAGCAAAATTATGATAACCAGCATCAAGCGCAGATAAATTAAAGATTAAATTTATATCCTCTGTATCATTACTATTATATACATTTACTAATTTAGCTTTAATATTAAAGTTATATTGAGGATATATTTCTTTTACAAAATTAATTAAAAACGAATCGTTAGAATAGTTTGCACCTACAGCCGTATTAGTGAAAAATAGTGATGAGCTTTCTTGTACTCCTTCTGTTGAGAGAACTTCTAATTTTAATTTTTTATTTTGATGTTGCGACTGCCTAACTGCTATTAATTTTTTATCGTAATTATTATTTATTTCGGCAATTGAAAATGAATTATAATTAGCATAGCTAGTATCTGTGAAAGCACCTGAAAGAATAAACTCTCTATCATTGGTATATTTTGCATAATAATTTTTATCAAAAAAGATCCAAAGATTTTTATCAAAATCTATTGTAAAATCATCTATTGATGTTGAGGAATGAAATGCTATAAATGTTTTTTCACTCGATGTACCGATGTTTTTCCATAAGTAAATATCATTGTTTAATTGATAATAAATTTTATTATCAACTCTTAAAGCTTTTTTACCATTAGTTAAATAAAGATTATCTTCATATAAATTAATAGTTCTACAATCGTTTAAAGATGTAATACCGGGTACATATCTTGGTACTTGTGTAATATTGCTAACAGTTGTATTTTTAAGATCAATCTTTTTAATATTAACCGTAATACTAGGCAGTGTTGCATTGTTAAAAAGTATGTATGCATTGTTTTCATCATTATCTTTTCCGTATAGTTGACTAATTCTTACCCCCGGTGTGACTTTTCTTGTCTCAGAATATGATATATTATATCTTCTTATTGTATCATCTTTAAGTATTAAATGAATATCGTTTAGACCTTGCTGCCTTATTATTGATACTATATCAGATTTTAATTCTAGTTTATTTAAAATTTCAAAATCAGTATTGGTAATATATAGCGCGCTAGGTGCATTAAAGAATAGTAACGGTGTAACTACATTTTCGTTAAAAATTCCAAAACCATCTCTATCGTAATTACCTACTATTTGATAGCCTATTGTTTCTTTCCAATTATTACTATATGCATCAAATATAAGTGTAAATTGATTTGAGCTTTGAATAGATGATAAGTTATTTGTTACTGCGTAGTTATAACCATCTAGACTATATTCGGTACCATCTACATTGTCTACCGGTGCTATAGAACCATCAACACTAGTTAAAAAGTTAAAATTATTTTGAACTAAATTTTTTGAAAATATTTTTATAAAGTTTGAAACATCTTTTGGGCCGTAGTGATGGTAGGCATAATAAGTACCAGGCTCGAAAATTAAATCAGATGGTTTATCGAACAGCTCTATATCACCTAAAAGAGCGTCAGCTTGATTAATTAAACAGTCAAACAATGAAATATATTTAATAGCTTTGTAATCCGAAGATGTTAATGCTTTTATAAACGTGGTTCTCTTAGGATTAAAGTATCTATCTACCCAAACTGGTCGAGTATTAATATCAGGACTACCTGAAAGCCAAGAACATAAAAAGTTACCAGAATTTTCGTCAATAGTATTACCAAAAGTTGATGTATATTTATAATCTCCTTTTTTCTTAAAAATTTTATCGGATTTTAGAGGGTTATCACCAGCTATAGCACCAGAATCTACTAAACTAGAATCATTAATGTTAAGTCTAGTGAATGGAAAGAAAACTTGAGGTATATGAAAATAAGTTACTTTATCTTTTTGTAAGAGTATTGAAGTTGTATATGTTTCGTAGTCAACAGATATATTATCATTACCTTTAATTTGATTTGAGCCAGTAAATAATGTCTTATAATCTCTAAATTGAATATTGTCTTCGGTAAAAAATGGGTTAGCTCTAGATTGATTATATTCGGCTGTACTAGAATTTTTTAATGATAGTAAATTTAAATCAAGAGATTTTTTATTTTCTGATAAATTATAATATTCGTTATTTAAAAGTAAGTTTGATTTTATATTTTCATAGCTTCTTAATTCATTTACATTTTGCGAATTGGTTTTTAAGTCTTTTTTATAGCTCAACCAAGGGTCGAATAGTTTCGTATTGTTAGGTGCTTCGTTTCTAGGTCTAACTCTTAAAATTGAATTTGTAGAGTAAGGTACAGCAGATCCTGTCAAAGGATCAACTAATATCATGTCCTGAAGACCAGCATCATAAGAAATAAATTTACAAATATCGTTAATATTTTTTATTAATATAATATAATCATAATCTCTACTGTAAACATAATAGAAAATTTGAGGGCTATATTCAACTAGAGCATCTAACCCCACATTTTTACAGAAGCTTAGATTACCAGAGTAATCTACAGTTAAATATCTTATTATACCATCATTTTCATGAGATATTTTACAAAATTTTTCTGTTATAAGCTCAACATCAAAAAAATTTCTATTATTTAAATCGGTATAAGTACCGCTAACTATCAATCCTGCTACGTTTGTAGTAATATCCGGTTCATCTACATCCCAGAATCTCGATGCCGGTGTAACTGCTCCTAAGGCATTAACACCAAAATAAGTAGAAAACCCTTCATCTTCTAAATTATCTAGCTTATTAATAACAATATTATTTTTAATTTGATCTAAACCAGTTAAAAATACATTAGAAAAGCTATTAATTTTATTATCATTAATATCCTTTAAAATGTTATTAACAGAAATGTTAATATTTTGTTCGCTAAAAAATGTATTTTGATCTATCTCTAAGTCGTTATCGTAAGGATAGTTAGCAGATAAACCTATAAAGTTACTTTGATCTAAAGATATAATATCCATGGTTTAATATATTTAATAGTAAATTAATAGGTTAGCGCTTGAAAGTGTACCGTATTGTGCGGAGCTAAAATCTTGAATAAACAACTTCCACGTACCTACTATGTCAGATACTGTAGAATAATTTAATACGGATAGTGTTAAATTGTAAGGTGGTACGGGTAATCCGCTTGCTATAGTAAACGGTATACTATCATTACCATCATTAGCGGTATGGAATACACCTGGAGTAAATCCGTTCCAATTAATTGCTTCTTTATCATCTAATGTCACATCTACATTAACTGCAGGTGATTCGCCATCAGTAATTAACCCTGCAACTATAACAGCGCTACCTGCCGGCGAAAGTAATAACATACCTAGATCACGGGGGTAATCGTGACTAAACCCGCTTAACGATAAAGCAATTCTCTTAGCATTTTGAGGCATACTCGGTACGGTAAATGTAATAGGGTAGACAGAAGCCACATTATTATCAATTATATTAATATTTGTTTCATTTGAATTAAATGTACTAAGGTAAAACACCTCTGTAGAAGTAATTGTCACAGTGGGTGTAGGTGTCATCGTTAATGTAGGGGTAGGTGTAGGTGTAACTGGTGAAGGTGTTACTGTATTAGTCATAGTAGGCGTTACTGCTGGTGTTCCTGTTGGCGTCTCAGTTACTGTTGGTGTAGGCGTTGGTGTAACCGGTGTATTAGTAACAGAAGGTGTGATCGTTGGCGTTACTGTTTTAGTAGGAGTTAATGTAGGTGTCTCTGTAGGTGTTAAGGTTAGGGTGGGTGTAACAGTTTGTGAAGGGGTATATGTAGGTGTAATAGAAAGTGTTGGTGTTACTGTAGGGGTAACTGTATATGATGGTGTTACTGTCATAGTAGGTGTTGGGGTAGATGTAGGTGTAGGAGTTGGATATGGTGTATTGTAAATAGGATCAGGGGTCGAGCTAAGTAATAAAAAGTTAGATACAATGTTTGATGTAAGAGATTGAAATTCTAAAATTTCAACGCTCTTATACTTACTACTATCAGATCTTGTTAATTGCGCGCTATTAATTAAATGAAAATTATCAAAATCAAATATTGTATCGGTAAATATTTTTATTTCAAAGTTAAAAATGTTTAATGCAAGGTTACCATTTACAACGGTAACTGAAGGATAGTATGTTGTAGTAGATGACACATCTCTATAAACATGGCTTACTTTATAATCTGCGGGCGAACCCGGGTCTATGCTTACCGCGTCTTGAAAATCGTTTTGTACGATACCTTTCTCAATTACCTGAATGTCATTATCGTTGAAATCATAGATAATCTTTAAAGGTGTAAAATTAACTCTATCAATTGCAGACGGGTTAAATGTTAAAGTAGTATCACCTTTAAATGAGCTTAAATTTGCACTTAAGTAAGTGGTTTGTATTGAATACCCCCAGGGAAATATTCTACCCCCGGTAGTAGTAACAGGATAAACATATGTACCTGATGTAAGATTAAATAGGCTGCCGGTTATAGTATCGGGAAATATAAATGATAACTCATATACGGGGTCAACAAATAAATAACCATTTATAAACCCCGGTTTTACTAGTGGCTGGTAGCTAGATAAAACGTAAGATGTAAAATTCACCTAATTATTTACTATAAAATACGAATTTTTAACTTGTTAATTAGCTTTCTTTTCTTAATCCGCTCTCATAATGTTCGAATCTATCATGTTCAATTGGAGATAATAAAAGAACAGCGCTATTAAGTTCACCTTCTTTAGAAAGCTGGAACATATAAGACATCCAGGTCTGTTCATAAGGAAATGCCCATTTTGTCGTCAAAAACATCTTTTTATTGCCCTTTCTTGATACAATTTGCGGCCAATTACAATAGTATATCTCTCCATCAGCATAACTCACACCTTCTAAATGTTTAATATTTTTAAATACTGTTTTAGGTGCATTAGGATCTAACCCTACCTTAGGAAGCGCAGTGTTTTCTGGGAAAAATCTTTCGCGCACTACTTGAGGTACATTATACCACGCCCATTGCACAGAATTATCACCAAAAAATTCTGTAAAACTAAATTTTAAGAAATCAAAATTTTCTTTATCCATTATTTTAATTACTTTATAAAATAAATTAGACGCGCCTCTCCAAAAACCATTCTTACAAGCTTGATTACCATCAAATAAATTCATATCATCCTCTAAAAAAATATAATATTTTGCATCTGTTTGTTCAAAATGTTCAGCGACAAACTGTCTTCCGCCACAAATTCCTAAATTTTCTTTTTTAATATGTTCAAAATTATATTTTTCGCAAAGTCTTATATATTCCGGGGTTGTTGTAGGGTCAGTGCTGTTATCAATTAAATAGTTTTTCGTTTCTTTTATAAAGCCGGGTTGCTTAAGGTAACTTTCGCACAAACGCTCAAACTGTTTAGGTGAATTAAATGTTATAACATATAAACTTGTTCCATTATAATTATATGTTGGTTTAATTTCTGTATTAAAATCAGTATTCTTAACATCTTCAAAGAATTTTGCAACTAAACCATCTGCTCCTATAGTATGACGTTTAAAATATTCAGGATTTGTATATGTCATTAAAGTAAAAATACTTTCTTCTGTACCCATATAACCTTGCTCTAATGTACTTCCAAGTAAGCTATAATAAAGAGCATTAATATCACTTAAAGTTTCTTTCGGTCCTCCGAAAAAACCACCTCTACACACATATTCTACGTTTGTAGTACCGGCTAATTCATTCATTTTATATCTACTAAACCCATGTATCTCACCACCATCGGGGTAAGGAAAAGATAAAAATAAAAACTTATCTAACATTTTAGGTATATTATCTAAAACTTTATCTTTTGTAAAATAACCCGGATGTACAGTATTTGTTAATCCACCGTCAATCCAGCAAAAATAATCTGAATCAAACGGATTACGAATTTTCTCGTCATGTAGTAAAAACATTTTTGACATTACCATAGGATTATAAAGCTCCATGGTAGCTTGAGCACTGTTTGCTAGCCACCCAGCTTGATTATGCCATTTTTCATCTTTACGAATTTTAGTAACCTGCTCATAAAAAGGAAAATTACTTCTAAAATCATCTATTTCTTTTGTACGTATAACCGTGTTAGATGTGTTGCGAATATCCTCGACTAAACTTCTATATTTTTCTTCTATATAAATTACCACATTATAGTCATTTAAAGCTTTTAAAAGTTCAGTAAACTTTACAATATAATGTGTAAACGGTCTTTTAAAACCTTCACCGGCATTATCTCTGCCGAGATCGAATATTCCTGTTACTAGTGTTAACTTATTTTTCATATTAACCGAGACCTAATTTCTTATGAAGTATATGCATTATTTCAACATCAATTTTTCTTTCGCCAGGATCGTTATACCCCTTAACACGATAACAGTATGTATGGTGTAAATTTAAAGGGTTGTTATGAATATCTACACCTCTATTAGCTTGATCTACAGTTTCAATATTTTGTTGAATACCATTTACAAACTCTATATTATTTTGATATAATATTTTAGATATAGCCCTATCTTCAGCTATATCGTGGTCCCAATTATTTGAATTATCATAAATAAGTTTAACAAGATCATAGCTTAAAATATTGCAACTACCAGAAATACAAGGGTATTCATCGTTATTAAATCTACTGTGAGACGCGCCAAAGACAGTGCCACAGCAAAATTTCTCTAATGGCTTATTTTGAAGAAAATTATACAAAGCCTGTTGATCAACATAACAACTCATACTTGATTTAAAGATGTAATCAAACTTTATATTTTCAACCAGATACTTGAAAAACCCTAGCGTCATGTAACCTACCTTAGTACAAACCGGCGGTACGGGAAACGTTAAATCAGGTGGTAGTATACTATATTCACCATCATAGTAATAAAATGTTTCTGTACCTCTATAAGAATAAGAACCAAATGTTTGCTTACACCCATTATTGATAATATCAATAAAAGGTCTTTCTTTTGATCCTGTTATACCGAGAATACATTTCATTAATCAAATTCTGATTGATGTCCGATTTTATAAGTGTTGTACTTAACCATCTTTGCAATGACTCTATGGTTCCAACCTATATCACACATATTATAACCAGCCTTGTAGGCTGCTACCCCAATTTCATAGCCTTCAGCCCAAGTACCATGAGTATATGGCAATGCACATAAATGATCGTGCATTTCTTTCCAATATAAATAAAACTTTTCTAGTTTTGTCTTATCATTTTGTAATACTAAAACGTGTTCTGCGGGTAATGAAGCATTAAAAAATGGCTTAGCTGATTCCTGTGTTATCCCGTAATTAACTATTTTATGCCACATAATATTACTTCCTGGTGTGGGGGTTTTAAACCAATCAGCAACTAAGTGCTCTACCTTCCATTCAGCTCTAGGTGCATGAAAATCGTACCCTGCTACTAGTCTTTCATTTAAATATTCATCGACCTCACCGTCTTCAAACCACTCTACCGAATTATCGCAATCAGTGTTAATTATAAAATCATAATCTGTACCAATAAGTTGTTCAAAACAAAGATACTTTAAATTAAAATTAAAGTCACTACCGAGTAAAGCCTCGTTAGTATAAAGTCTAATACGTAACTTAGATCGATCGACTTTATGTATTTTAATTCTAGGTGAACTATATTCGTTTGTCAATATTTCAGGTGCATCAGTAGTTACAAGAAGATCGTGATTAGTTTTATCTAGAATATCTCGTGCTAGCTTTAAAGTATAATCACGGGTATGATTTTCACCTATACTGAGTGTATTAAAAACATATTTCATTTTATCTCTCTAAATAACCTTGCTTATACCAGGAATTATGTATCTCTTCTACCCTATCAAACTCTTCCTTACAATTTTCGGTTAATCTTCTAAATATATTGCATCCTTGTTTATTTTCGTATGCAGTATGACCCTTGCAAGGAAAAGACTCTACTCTAGGGCTGAAGTCTGTATCACCAGGATAATTTAATACTATCTTCTTTATATTCCTGTACCCCATATAGGCAGACATACCTAAATCATCAGCCCAAGTTTTATTAACGAAATTAGCATAATCATCATCAAAAAAACTACGCTTAAAGCAAACAGTCTTATAACCTTCAATAACCTTAACACGTGCATCAGAATCCACAGTAGTACAAAAATGTCTACCTTTACCACCTATTTCACTTATACCGGCATATCCAATACATTCATTAGGATACCGTGTACGAGCTTCTTTATAAGCGTCGAGAATACCATCGCAATAATTCAAATCATCATCAGCAATTACAATATTTGTTTCAGGGTCCGTTACTCTTACTACTGTTGGGTAAAGCTTTGTAGCGGCACCGTAATCTTCTGTACGAAAAATTTTAAGTTTAGGATGGTCTTGCTCAACTTGTTTAAGCCAATTAGGTATCGTTACTACCTGCGATAACGCCTTATAAATATTAGGAATATTTAAATGTACTTCATAATCGCTATAAGTTTGATTTAAAAGAGATAATAATGCGGGTTTACAGCCACAATGATCACCACCGGTTTCGCTAACTTCTAGTCTATGAGGAACAGTTGTAAGAGATATAATAAATTTCATTAGAATAATTTATCTAGTTTAAGAGCTTTTTCAATCATTTTAAGCATTGCGTCCATTGTACAATTTTCTGTGTACCACTTTCTTGCATTGTCGCCTACACTTAGATAATAATCTCTTTTGCTTGGTATTTCATTAACCCTATTAATAATAGAGCTCATTAAATCACCGTAGTTAACTTGTGTAAAGCTTTCACGGAAACCGCATTCACCAATAGAGATATAATGATAATCGGGCTTCAATTCATTATGAAATTGAACGTTTAATTTATTACGTAATACCGGCATACCTAATCCGAAAAGCTCTATATCACGATTACATATTTCTGCAGCTCCATTTAAACTTAATGAACAAATATTTTTAATTTGTTCTTCTAAATAAAGTGAATCGTCTATTCTTTGTTCGGATAAAAGAACATTATCAAGCACTAAATTATCTTTTAAAAAAGCTCTTTCATTGTACATTGCCCCTCTAAAAATAATTTTATCGTCAAAGGCAGATGTGTTTTTTCTTTGCTCATAACAGTTTTCAATAAATTCTGCAATACGTGTTGAATATACATTATAGGTAAACGGTGTGTAAATTTCGTCAATATTATCAGGATAATACATATCTACATTACGCAAATGAAGTTTATTAAAATAAAACTCTTTTATGTTAAATCCAGAAGAAGTAATGAGTTGTACCATATTTTCTGTGTCCCAAACCTTACAGTTAAAAAGAATAGAATTTTTATCCCAAAAACTAATTAAAATATATTTCTTATTTTCCGGGTTACGTATAGTCATAATGTGAGCGGAATTAATGGTATTAGGGTCTCTAGGAGAACACTGACCAACGTTGACTATGTCAAATTTAATATCTGTATTTTTTTCAACCAATAAATTACATACATGATGAAAATAATGATTTAAAAACCATGGTGAATGTGGAAACTCATAATAAACCTCCAAACACTTCATACTTTAATAAACAGTGTTTGTCTTCCTTTTAAAAACGGAACATAACCATCTTCTATAAGAGCAGGCCCTAAAAGCCTATCTTTACCACCTTCAGGACATGTAAAATCTGTATCATCAATAACAATAATACATTTTTCGCTAAGCTTATCTTTACATGCTTTGTATGCTAGTAAATGATTTTCTGCATACTTAGGCGAGCCTACATCCCACCCGTCAAGAAATAATAAATCTATTTGTTTACTAAATTTAGTTAAAAACTCAACACCATCATATGGAATGTTAATAAACAAATTGTCTGGTAAGGGCTCATTTAGATTGTTATAACAGCTTTTAATTGAATCTATTCTACTATTATCAATATCTACTGTATAAAAATCACCGCCTAATTTACTTAGAAAATAAGTAGAATGGCCATCAGCACAACAGGCGGGTGATTCTAACGGATGATTCTCTTGACTAAAATAATCAATACATTTTTGCGTTACACCAAATCTACAAGAACCTATTTCTACAATATTCTTAAAAGGAAAATATTGATTAATACGAAATAAAAAATTTAAAAACGGTGCTGGTTTAGATCTTTTAAATGTATGATCGTCGCCAGATAACCCTAATGTATTCCAGTAAGCGGTAACTGGTTTTGTTTCATAAGCTAACTTTAAAACGTATTTAGTAAAATCGTTCATTAGCTTACCATATTAGATAATACCCCTGTAATAGGATCAGCCCAGCCTTTACTAACACTGTGAGGCCATACTATCCAGCTATGAGGTAGTTGCTCGGAATGAAAAGATCTCCAAACTTTACAGTACTTATCTGGATCTCTAAACATCATATCTATTTCTGCGCGATCAGCATCCTTACGATAGATATCTTTACCTTCTTTATCTTTAAATGCTACACACCAAAAATCATAATCATTTTCTGGTACCTGCTCATATCTAATGTCAATACAATGTTTAAATATTTTGAGAAACGATTGATCTAATTCATCACCAAATAGCGGTGGATTAGGTGGAAGATTGTTATCAAGTGTATATTTTTGTACAGCCCTTTTCTTAAAGCTTAGCCCGGCATACCGCTCGTAGTCTTCTACAGTACGTACTTTACCAAAACCATATTTACCAAATTTTACGTCACTGCTTTTTTCACCATCCATTTCAAATAGCTTCCTATTTCTTGAATGAGATTTTGCGTTCATTTCACCCCAGTCTTTAATATCATCCCAATGCTTTGTGCGTCCTTTACGGGTATACTCATGCCATGCTACTACAATATGGGGGTGAAATAAATCATACCCATGGGTGAACGATCTAACAGCTAAATTAATCTCTTCACCATGAAAATAATAATAAGGGTCATAAGGCACTTCCTTACACCATTTACCCAAAGTAAATATAAAATGCGCAGATACAAATCTAGAAGGTATTGGTAGTGTATGTGTCTTATAATCATCTATAGAGGCAGGTAAAAAGAAGACAGCGCCTTCAGGTATAAACCTATCAAAATTCATCTTCCAAGGTATGTGTATTCTCTCTGCAGGGTCATTTGTAGGATTAAAGCTTGAAATATAACCTGTAAGTAAAGGTTTTTTATGACCAATTTTTTGCAAATCTTTAATCATTTTAATACACTTAACATCCCAATCTTTAACAAATCGATGATGGCTATCTAGTTGTAGGTAATACTTTTCACCTTTATAATTCTCTTGAATTTTACTACGGGCCCAGCAAGTACCTTTACTTTCCTTATAGGGGACGTCAATAATTCTAAATCTTGGATCGTCTTTAAATTCTGCTAATGTTTCGTCGTCATCATGTTGCCAGCAAATAGAAAATACTAGATTTTCTGGCTTCTTAGCATTTGCAATACAATCGCGAAGAGTGTTTAAAAGTTCCGGGTCTCTATAGGATGCAATAGAAATAAAGATATTCACAAAGAATATTTTAATATATATTAATCTAAAATCAATAATACAATAACACGCTGGCGTTATCTAAATGACCGAAATCACCGGGGCCGAAGTCTTCAATGTAAAGTTTCCACTGTCCATTTACTTGCGCAGGTAAGGAATTATTAAGAATAGAAAGTGTCATATAGTAAGGGCCTGCAGGGCAGCTGCCTGAATTATTAAAGCCTATATTATCATTACCGTCGTTAGCGGTATGCCATAAGCCTGCAGAATAGCCGTCCCAATCAATAGCTTGTGCATCATCAAGCGTTACATCAATATAATTAGCGGTAGACTCACCTAAAGGTATAAATCCAGCAACAACAATAGCACTGTTAGCTGGAGTTACAAGTAGCATTGCTAGGTCTCTTGGATAGCCATGATAAAATCCGCTTAATGTCAGACCTACTCTAGTAACATTTTGAGTTACACCAGAAACATTAAAGGTAATTGGATAAGAACTTGCAATACCAACTTCAGGAATTGATATATTAGTTTGATTAGAAGCAAAATAGCCTAAATTAGGTGTAGTAGACGGGGTAACTGTTGGCGTAGGTGTATGGGTAGAAGTTACTGTAGGTGAGGGTGTAAACGAAGGTGTTATTGTTGGTGTGATAGTAAGAGTAGGTGTTACGGTTGGTGTTACTGTAACAGTAGGTGTAACAGTAGCAGTGGGTGTACGAGTAGGTGTCACTGTATTAGTAGGTGTTACAGAGGGTGTAAAGCCTGGTGTTTGAGATACTGTAACTGTTGGCGTTACAGTAGGCGTAACAGTATTAGTTGGTGTAAATGTAGGTGTAACAGTATTAGTTGGCGTTACAGTAGGTGTTCTAGTTATAGTAGGTGTAAATGTAGGTGTAACAGTATTAGTTGGCGTTACAGTAGGTGTTCTAGTTATAGTAGGTGTAACGGTTGGTGTTACTGTACTTGTAGGGGTAACGGTTGGTGTCTTTGTAACTGTAACAGTATGCGTGGGTGTGACTGTAGGTGTTTTTGTTACTGTTGGTGTAAATGTAGGTGTAACAGTATTAGTTGGTGTAA
>Ga0114972_10001627_pt1 | contig 16815 bp, 9 predicted proteins | sample M_140807_EF_Meta_FD_87354 | JGI IMG/M metagenome (GOLD analysis project Ga0114972, IMG submission 87354) | Freshwater microbial communities from Lake Montjoie, Canada to study carbon cycling - M_140807_EF_MetaG | ecosystem: Environmental > Aquatic > Freshwater > Lake | place: Lake Montjoie... | reverse complement strand
TTGGCGCTGTCGGATTTTGAGCCGCTTGTGCCGAGGATCGCCTTGAGGAAAGGTGTTCCCGTTTTGGCCATCGACAACCAAGCGAAGCTGAGCAAGTGCAAACTGCTGGGCCTGCCCGCTGGCCTTAGGTTCTACCAGAGTGTCGTGGCTCCACTGGTTGACTGGTTGGTACCTTTCCCAGTTCCCCGGGTGGTTTCCTGCTTCCATCCGGAATTCTGTCGGCCAGCCAGGCCGGTTCGGGCGATTATCGGCCCCATGTTGCGGAATTCGATAACCCGGTTGAAGCCCACGGACGGAGGATTTGCTCTGGTTTATTACAAGGAAGAGGTGGGAAAAGACCTGCTGAGGGTCGCCCGGATTATCGGAATGAGAACAATCGTTTTCGGAGGATGCGGTCACTCCCGCGATTATCCGGAATTCGAGTTCCACCCGCATGGCGCTGGTTTCGAGGAGTCCCTTGCGGCTTGCACCATCCTGATCGGACCTGCTGGAAACCAATTGCTTGGCGAAGCTCGTTTTCTCGGAAAAAAGACAATATGTATTCCTATAAGAGGTCAGCATGAGCAGGCCATCAACGCGTTCTACATGGAGAAATCAGGCCTTGGGATCGCCTTGCGGAATATTTCACGCATGGAAAGTCAGTTGGCTGAATTCCTGAAAATCCCCGGCCCGTCACCAAAGCCATCCGACGGGGCGCAATGCGTGGCCGACTTGGTGCATGCCATGCCGCCATTCGGTTTCGACTCGTCTGATCCCTAGGCGTATCCCGACTTTGCCATTTTGATTGTTGAAGTAGTTCCCAGACACGATCGTTGACTTAACAATCGTGTCCAAATGCCCCATGATCTGGGCCTCGTCAATCCGCGCCGCATCCAATACCTTGTCCAACTTCCTGTTTTCATTTAATCTGAATGTTGTGATCTATGCGGTGTGATAAGATTGTATAGCTCGCTACTGCCATCACTAACCCCACGAAGATCACCTCGCGAATGCTCGCATGGTCTTGGACTTTATCTATCGGAATTATTTATGTGGTGTTCATGAAACCAACCATGCCTACCCCTCCCCTATTTATTTTCAAAAGGTTGAGGTTGATCAGATTCCTTTCCACCATCCCGCTGTTGGTGGCCTTGCTTGTTTCTGCTGGCCCTATTGCCGCGCAGCAGACTGAAGAAAGACGGGGTTCCGAGGCTCTTTTGAATCAGGCTGTCGACCAAGCCGATGGCAAATCAGTGCGGTTGGGGGAATTGACAGCCGGGAACAGTTTGACAGTCTTGCTGTTTTTGGGCGCCGACTGCCCCCTGTCCCAAAAGGCGGTGACTGAATCGGTGATTGACCTTGCTAAGTCGGGGTCGCCCGCAAAGGTTGGTTTGTTAGGCCTCTTGGTGGCGCGCGACGATGCCCTGGATATCCAGCGGCTGAAAGATGAATTCAAGGCTGCTTTTCCACTTCTTCTGGACCGGAACAACCAGTTGGCCGGCATTTTAGGCGTGACGGTGGTTCCCACGGCTGTGGTGGTGGACCAGCAAGGCAAGGTCCTTTATCAAGGCCGCATCAATGACCGGGTAGAGCAATTGGGAAAGCGTTCCGTGGTCCGTCGCCATGACATGCGCGAGGCCATATCGGATGCGGCCAAAGGCCTTCCGGTGAGGGTGCCAAAAACGCCATCTGTTGGATGTCCGGTGGAATTACGCAAGGCTGTGCCAGATTCAACGGGCAAGGCGGAGTACCACAGAGACATCCAGCCGATTCTTTACAAGTATTGTGCTGTTTGCCATCAGGAAAAAGGTGTCGCCCCGTTTTCCCTCGCGAATTACCAAGACGCCACCCTCTGGGTGGAAATGGCGATCGACCTAATTGAACGGAAAATCATGCCACCCGGGCAAGCCGATTCGGATTTCGCCCTATCGGATGCTCCTTCTGTACCTTCGCCTCAAGAGTTGCGATTGCTGAGGCAGTGGCTTGAGGAGGGAATGCCCAAGGGCGCGGTTCCGGCCAATACCCGGGCCTTGCCTCCGACCGACCCTGAATCAGCGGACCTTGGAAAGCCCGATCTGGTTCTCAAGCCGGATGGGCCGATGACGTTGGCGGCCTCAGGCGACGACATGTACCGCTACATGGTTTACAAACTGAACCTGAACCGGGAGTTGAAGGTGCGGGCGATGCGTTTCATTCCCGGAAACCAGAAGGTTGTGCACCACACGCTCATTTGGTTCGCGGATTCCGCCACTCAGGCCCGCATCATCGCCGACAAAGGCCTGAACGCTTATGGATTGCTTCCAGGTGATTCGGGGCCGGGCTATGGCCAATCGGCGATGCTGGGCAAATACCACAAGATCGACACCAACAAGTCCCGGTTGCCTTTCGAGCAGATTGGAGGCTACGCCCCGGGCCACAGCGTTTGGAAAACCCCGCTGGGTTGCGCGCTTTCGATACCTGAAAAAACCGACATCGTGGTGCAAATGCACTATCACCGTTCCGGCAAGGTTGAGACCGATTTCTCATCGATCGAACTGTACCTTGCCAAGGGGGATATCAATCCCGCTGAGGATTTTCGGACGACCAACATCAATGACGATAAATTCCTCCTGATGCCCCCCAACCAACGAAGGCGAACCAACACCGCATGGCCCGTCGAGGATGATTGCCGCATCGTTGGCATCTCTCCTCATGGCCACCTTCTGACCGTATCGCAGACCCTGACTCTGGAAAGACCCGACGGCACCCGGAAAGTCTTGTTGAATGTGCCAAGGTTCGATTTCAACTGGCAACGAATGTACACATTTCGAGAGCCGATTCCCATGGCCAAGGGCAGCAAGGTGCATGTCTCGTCTCTGATGGACAACACCAGCGGCAACCCCGCCAACCCGTTCAAGCCTCCCAAGGCTATTTTCATGGGTGAAGCCACTACCGACGAAATGGTTTTTCCCTTCGTTGCCCTCACGATTCCCAAGAAGTCCCAATGGAACTTGCAACAGGGTTTTCTCAGCGGCTACCGCACTGGCATCATAGCCAACACCTTGAAGCAGCAATTCGGATTGGATGACGACCACAACCAAGCGAGCCCCGCCGCAATTTCCGGTGACAAACAGCCATGAGCAAACCTTCAGACGAACACAACGAGATAACAAGGCCACTGGTTTCGCCTTGGACCGGGATTTCCGACAATTCCCACGCCCCTTGGCGCTTTAAACTTGTGCCGCTCATAAACCACAAGCCGGAACTTCTGATCGGCCGCAATCCTGACAGCGACATCTGGATCGACCATCCCGCGGTTTCCAGAACGCACGCGTCATTGAGCATGAGGGCCGACGGCCGACTGATCGTGCGCGATCTGGGAAGCACCCATGGTGTCACGCTTGATGGAAAATCCGTGACTGGCGAAGCGGTCTGGGAACCCGGGGCCACGCTGCACCTCGGTCCACAGGCGCTGTGGATTGAAGACGGCAAGAACCTCGTTGTGACAACCAGACGCGGGTCGCCGAACTTGGAAGCCGTGGGTTTGACGGTGCGGGTTGCAGGGCGGGAGAAACCGATACTTGACCGCGTCTCGTTTTCCTTCAAGCCCGGCGAGTTCGTTTGCATCCTTGGGCCGAGCGGCGCCGGCAAGTCCACACTGGTGAAGTGCATGCAAGGCCTCCAGTCGACTAGCGGGGGAAGCCTCCTTTTTGGCGGGAATCCTTTCCTTTCCAACCCGACCATCATGAACGGCCTTATCGGTTACGCTCCACAGCAGATGTCGCTGCATGAGACACTCACGGTGCGCCAAGTGGTTTGGTTCGCCGCGAAGCTCAGGTTGCCAACCGACACCAGCCCGGAGGAGATCGAGGCCCATGTGGACTCGGCCCTGCGTTCCATGGGTGTTGATCGGCTTGGCGGGCAAACCATTTCCTCGCTTTCAGGCGGGGAGCGCAAAAGAGTTGAACTGGCGTCTGAACTGGTGGTCAACCCGTCAATCCTGGTGGTTGATGAGGCGACCAGCAGCCTCGACCCCGCCTCGGAAGCCCGGGTCATGGAGGTTCTGGCCGAGACCGCCAGACGGGGGAAACTTGTCCTGTGCGTCACCCACCACCTAGACAACATCTCCAAGGCCGACACGTTGTTGGTCCTTTCTGATGGCAAGGTGGTTTACCTCGGGCCACCGGGCGGCGCTTGCGCCCATTTCGGCGTCGAAAACCTTTCAGATGCCTTTGTCCGGCTCGAGGACGAAGGTGCGGACAGATGGGCCGCAACAGAAAATGGAGCAACACCCCATGACGGTTCCACAGGTGCATCCGCCCAGAAGACCGGTGGAGCGGCGATCCAGAGAAGGAGTGTTGGGGCGCGGTTGCGGGAATGCATTCGACAAGCCGGCATATTGACACGCCGGGAGTGCGCATCCGTCTTGAGCGACCGCAGGTTCTTGTTCCTAGCGGCTCTCATGCCGGCCATTTTCGCGCTCATCGTGATGGCCGGTCATTGGATTTCCGATTTCTCCAATCCGATCCTGCTGACCCGAAATCTCAACGAAGAGGAAAAAGAGGCGTTTTCGGCGTTTTGGCCGGTGATCCATGGGGCGGCCCAAGGAACAATAGACGAGGACGACAACCTGAGCATCAAGGCGCAATTGGCCTACCTGTTTTCGGTCAAGCCTGCCATGCGGAAAAACTTGGCCAGTGATGACCTCAATCGCATCGTTACCGGAGCCATCGACGGAACGGAAACGGTTTTCCCGGATAGGTTCATTAAGAATCACATCACCACCCTGAAGTACCTGTCGGTGCAGATGATGGGATTATCCTTCATGGGAATGCTGTTGGGGCTGACCCTGATGGTTCGTGATGGCGATATCTTCCCCCGGGAAAAATCAGCGGGATTGCTGCCGTTGGCCTACCTGCTCTCGAAGGTGGCGATCCTCCTGCTGGCCACCGGTTTCCAGACCATCGTCTTCGATGGGATCCTAGAGGCGCTTTTCGAAGTCAGGCAATGGACCAACCGACTGGATCCCGTCCCATCGGATTACCGTATCGCTTTCCCGCCGATGCTGCTGGTCCATTGGGTGACCACGCTGGGTTGCGGATGTCTAGGTGTGCTGCTCGGCTCCATCACGCGCAAGCCGGACCGATCGATCATCCTCCTAGGGGCGATGATGTTGCCCCAGTTGATTCTGGGAAGCGCGCTTGGCCTTGCTGCGGCTCCCATGCCCAAGGCTGTTGCCTTCGTCACATCCCCCACCTACTGGGGACTCCGCGCCACCCAGCTTTCGCCCATGGAAAACGGCATCGTGGCCCTTCCAAGCCACATGTGGATTTTTGGAGAAAGTTTCATTCAATCAGTTCCCTTGGCCTTGGCCGGCCTCGCTGCCCAAATCATCCTTTACCTGTTTCTTGGGTGGCTGTTGCTGCGCCGCTCCAAGCCCGCCAGTTCCGACTGAATAGCTGAGAGGTATGCGTGAGCGATCAATTGGCCGCATTTCGAAGTGTGCCGGAAAAACAAGCCGATCCTGCCGGGGGAAATCTGCCCGATCCAAGGCGTCATGACCTCGATGCCCTCAGGGCCATCGCCATGCTGCTTGGAATCGCTCTGCATACATTGATAGCCTACAGCGGAAGGCCCTGGGTTGTCATGGACGGCGACATGAACGCGTCTCTGGCCGAGGCCGTGAATTTCATCCATGCGTTCCGTATGCAACTGTTCTTTCTTGTGAGCGGTTTTTTCACAGCGATGCTGGCCAGCCGAAAAGGCGCAAAAGGCATGCTGAAAAACCGAGCGGCGCGCATACTGGTTCCACTCCTACTCTGTGTTCTTACCCTGCTGCCTTTCATCAAGGTGCTGAGTCTTCTGATAGTGAGCGACACAGCCAGCCATCCACAAATGCCAATCTTTCAGGCGATCAAGCAAGGGGACACCGGGCTAGTGTCCGAACTGGTGGCCACGGGCCCGCCCGGGTGCCTCGAGATGCCCGAGAAACGCATGGTCATGACTCCGCTTGCCTGGGCCGTGCTGTGCGAGTCTGAACCAGTCGTGCGGCAGTTGCTGGACCTTGGAGCCAATCCGAATGCCGTGAACCGCGCCGGGCACAACCCGATGACAATCGCTTCGATGCTGGGCAGGGTGGACCTCCTGAAACTTCTCATCGATAAAGGAGGAGATCCTTTTCTTGCGACTGCCGCGGGCAAGTCGCCTTGGATTTCCGCCCATCAGGCCGCCGGGGAATCCGCAACGGAAATCTGGCTGGCAAAAGGCGTCTGGCCGGCCGACATGGCCGCGCTGGAACGAGGACGGAAGGATGTGATCGGCTATCTGACGGGGTTGTCTAGAGAACCCCTTGTCGCTCCGGTCTCCCAAGTTGTTCGCGCTGCTCCCGCTGAGGTAGCGGCATTGCCGGGATTCATGCGGGAATATCTCGCTTGGCTGTCTTCCGACATGCTGGTGGCAACGATCGGGGGTATGGAGATCAACCTGCTGCAGGACAATTTCTTCGATCACCTTTGGTTTCTCTGGTACCTCTGGTGGCTGTGCATCATCTATTTTGGATGTTCTATGTTTTGCAATGTTGAAAATCCTAGATCCGGTTGGAATCCTGGTCATCTACCCGCGGGCTTGCTTGTGGCATTCGTACTGACCTGCGCCGCTCAGGCCTTCATGAACCTGGATTATTTCCCGAGAACCCTGTTATCCCGAATAGGGCCCGACCTTTCCAATGGCATCGTGCCCAAACCGCACGTGTTTTTTTACTACGCTGTGTTCTTCTTTTTCGGGTGCTGGTACTACAGGTTGAACGACACCGCCTGCCTGCTCGGGCGGCATTGGCTCATCACGTTGCCCTTAGCCTCGTTGGTTCTTTTCCCCGCGACTTTTTTTCTGACTGGTTGGCTGGTTCCCAGTACCGTTGTCCAAGCCCTGTTCACCTGGTGCATGGTTCTTGGCGCTATCGGCTTGGCCCACCGGATATTCCGATCAGGCAACGGCCATTTCCGATATGTTGCGGACGCGTCCTACTGGCTGTACCTGACGCATGTTCCCGTGGTGATTTGCTGCCAATGGTTTTTTTATTACCTGCGTTTGCCAGCAATGGCCAAAGCCACCCTAGTACTCGGAATCTCGATACCCCTGTTGCTGGGCACCTACCAACTGATGGTGCGCCACACTGTAATCGGCCGGATCCTCAACGGCAAAAACCCGGCCCGAAGCTGAGATCGCTGCTTTCGGCTAGTGAAATTTTAGCCAAGGCCGATGCCTTATACAGGGGATGGCCCAAGAGCAGATCCACATGCGAATGAATTCAGTAATGCCAATAGGGCAAACATCATATCATTCGAAACATTCCAGACAGCATCTAGGGGCGGTATTGCTGTGGCAGCGACAGGCTTTTACGGCGACGCTAATTGCTCCCGGCATGTTTCGCTTGGTGACGTGAGTTAATAAACACAATAACACCGGATTACGCCAAAATCTCCTTCACCACACGGCACGATTCAACTCCGGTCAAGCGCATGTCGAGCCCCTGAAACTTGTGCGTGAATCGCTCGTGGTCGATCCCTAATTGATGAAGCAGCGTCGCGTGAACATCATGCACCGACACTTTGTTTTCAACCGCATGGTAGCCAAATTCATCGGTGCTACCATAGCTGAAACCACGCTTGATACCGCCGCCAGCAAACCACATGGTGAATCCGGCCAGATGATGATCGCGGCCATTTCCCTGAGCCATGGGGGTGCGTCCGAATTCAGAACCAAACACCACCAAGGTGTCGTCAAGCATGCCGCGGCGCTCAAGATCTGTAATCAGGGCGGCAGCACCCTGATCCACCTCCGCAGCCGTTCCGGCAACATGCTCTTTTACCGCTCCGTGGTGATCCCAGTCGCGGTGATAGAGCTGGATAAAGCGCACCCCACGTTCGGCAAGCCTGCGTGCCAAGAGGCAATTGGAACCGAAGCTGCCGTCTCCGCCTTTGGTGCCGTATAGGTCGAGCACATCACGCGGCTCGCTGGCAAGATCCATCAGGCCTGGAACACTGGTTTGCATGCGGAATGCCAGCTCATATTGGCTGATACGTGTGCTGATTTCCGGGTCATCCACTGCACGGTCGCGGAGTCTGTTGAGATCACCCACCGCATCGATGACTTGGCGTTGCGCGGGCATGTCCACACCAGCAGGATTCCGCACATAGAGCACCGGGTCGCCCGTGCCGCGAAGTTCAACACCCTGATGTTGACCTGGCAAAAATCCGGAATGCCACTGGCGCGCGGCAATAGGTTGTCGCTGGCCAAACCGGCCTGTGGAAACCAGAACAATGAAGCCGGGCAGGTTTTCCGATTCACTTCCCAGACCATAAAGGAGCCACGAGCCCATGGCGGGGCGGCCGGGAATCATGGTGCCCGTGTTCATGAACGTATGGGCAGGATCATGATTGATCGCTTCGGTGGACAACGACCGCACGAGACAGATTTTGTCGGCGCAGGCAGCGGCGAGCTTTGGCCATATAACCGATATTTCTTGACCGGATTGGCCCCACTTTTTGAATGGATGCTGGGGCGCGAGACAAGTTAGCTTCGCCCCCTGCAATTGAGCAATCTGTTGCCCCTTGGTCACGGAGTCGGGCATCGCCTGACCGTTTAATTGGGCCAGCTTTGGTTTGTTGTCGAACGTGTCGATATGGCTCATGCCACCGGCCATGTAGAGCCAAATCACCCGCTTCGCCTTGGGAGCGAACGGCAACGAGGTGATGGATCCACCCGCGCGGGAGTCGCGTGCCAACATTTGGCTCAACGCCATTCCGCCAAGACTGAGGCCTGAGCGCCGCAAAAAACTGCGTCGCGCAATCGGTGAAGGCAACATATACAGATCTCCTATTCGCGTGTGATGGTTTCGTGGAGATTGAGTAGGGCCCGGGCGGTACCGGTCAATGCCGCCAGTTCCACCACATCAATTCCAGGAGCAGGTTTGAAACCGCCAACGGACACAAGAGCCGCCGCATCGGCTGGCAAGGCTTTGTAATGTTGGCGCTGGCCCGCCAAAAGCGATGCAAGCACACGGTTTTCATCGGGCAGCGCCTGCCGCTGAAGGGCCCAGCGGAACATCTGCCTCAATCGTTCAGCATCATCGCCCTTGATCTCTTGCGCGCGCTGCGCCAGTTGACGCGCCGCTTCCACATGAATGGGGTCGTTGAGCAACACCAGCGATTGAAGCGGCGTGTTGCTGCGCGTGCGCTCGGCTGTGCATTCTTCGCGGGACGGCGCATCGAATGCCGCTAACGATGGATGCAGGTACTGCCGCTGCCAATGTACATAGACGCTTCGGCGATGCTTCGACTCGCCCGCGTCGTTGCTCCATTCCCGCGTGGGGAAATTCAAATATGCCCAATACCCGGGTGGCTGGTACGGAAAGACACTGGGGCCGCCGATTTTTTCCACCAACAACCCGGAAACAGCCAAGGCATTGTCGCGCACCATCTCGGCATCGACGCGGAAACGGCCTTGCCGTGCGAGTAATCGATTGTAAGGATCCGCATCGCGAATCGCCCGTGGCGAGGCAGACGATTGCTGGTAGGTTTCGGACAGAACCACCTGCCGAATCAACGCACGCAAATCCCAACCGGAATCGACCAAACGGCCAGCGAGATAATCGACCAGTTCCGGATGGCTGGGCCAATCGCCCTGCGCGCCAAAATCGTCGAGGCTACGGGATATTCCAGACCCAAAAAGAAGCTTCCAGATGCGATTAGCCGTCACCCGCGCTGTGAGCGGATTTTCAGGCGAAACCACCCAATTGGCGAGATCAAGCCTATCGGCCATTGCTGCGCGAGGCTTAAACGCCCCGAGAACCGCCGGTGTACCAGGAGTCACGGCCTCCCCCTTTTCATCCATCCAGTTGCCGCGGGCCAAAATTTTCACGGTTCTTGGCATCACGCGCTCGGTAACAAGCGTGGTGGGAGCAGCAGCAATAATGTCCGCCTTACGTTTTTCAAGGCGGCGCAACTCGGCACCCACTGGTGAGCCATCAAGCATGTCTCTGGCGACACTGGCTTCAAATTTGGCCACTTCATCCGGTGTTCGTGACTTTGGCTCCTTCGCCAAAATGGTGACAATGTCAGGCGATTGTGGGCGAACAAGCGATTCAACAGCTTGGGATGCCCCCATCAACCGGTATGAACCCAATGTGTGAGCTGGGTTCGGGTGGTTCTGCACAAGGCTGACTTCAAGAACCGTGCCAGCCGGGACAGGGGTAGCCAATGTGAATTCCGCGGCATTCGCCTGACCTGCCTCCTCCATGATTGCCCAGCCCCAACCCGGACCTTTGGCATCGTTGTCGATCGCGGCTTCAGCAACCCAGCGGCCCCACGGATTGCCCGCAGACGCGCCGGTCTGTTCAAAGGTGGCCCGGGCCGACTTGAATGGCAACAACGGCGCGGCGGCATCTCCAGCCTTGCGAGCCTTGATTTCCGTCAGCACAAAATTACCATTGCTGGCTCGACCGGGACCACGCCCCGGCAAGCCATCGGCTGGCAACGCCTCCAGACGGAGTACGGCTAAACCGCCCGCCGGGGCCACAATTTCCATCACATGCGTGTCAGTTGGCGGGTTTTTACCTGATGCCAAAATCGATCCTGGGCCTCGCAGTGCGAGCTTGGCACCGCCGATGCTTCGCGGCTTGCGAACTTCAAGAATTTTCCAAGCCTCGAGCGTCTTGCGATACGCTTCCGTCACCCTCGGGTCGCTTTTGGATATTTCAGATCGTGATTTTGAAATATCGGCTTCAATCCTCGCCAGCTCTTCGCGTTGCACCTTGGTAGGGACACGCATGCTTGGCCCCCAGTCGGTGCCGCCGCCGTACAGCCCCTTTTCATTGATGTCGGCAAAGAATGCCTCCATGCGGTAAAACTCGCGCGTGGCAAACGGGTCGTATTTGTGATCGTGGCATTCGGCGCAACCGAGCGTGACACCCAACCACACACCCGATACATTCCTGACGCGCTCGGCAATGTACTTGGCCAGATATTCCTTGGGCTGCACGCCACCCTCAGCGCTCATCATTCCAAGGCGATTGTATCCTGAGGCGATCTTTTCGCGGTCGCCGGCACCGGGCAAAAGATCACCGGCAATCTGCTCGCGGGTGAACCGGTCGAAAGGCACGTTGGCATTAAAACTATCGATCACGTATTGGCGGAAAGGGTGCACACTCACGGGTTGGTCGCCATGGTAACCCACGGTATCAGCATAACGAACCAAATCTAACCACCACATAGCCAAGCGTTCGCCATGCCGGGGAGAAGAAAGCAGCCGATCCACCTGTTTGGCCAGGGCATCCGGCGAACGATCCGCCACAAAAGCATCGACTTCTTCGGGCGTGGGTGGCAAGCCTGTCAGGTCAAACGACAATCGCCGCAAGAGAGTTCGGCGATCTGTTGGACCTGCCATAGTTAAGCCTTTTTTTGCCAGCAATGCCTTCACGAAACCATCTATGGGTTCAGGAGCAACGACTGCTGGTTTGGGGCGCTTGATGGCCTGAAAGGCCCAATGGCCTTCATAGGGCGCACCTTGCTCGATCCAGCGGCGGACGAGTGCTATTTCAGCAGGCGATAGGTCCTTACCAGATTTGGGAGGAGGCATGCGCTTGTCTGGGTCTGTGGAAAGCATGCGTTCCAGCAATTCGCTGGCATCGGGTTTGGAAGGGACAACAGATCCTGTTTCCCCCGGGGCACCCAAAAGGCCTTCCCGGGTATCCAGTCGAAGGTCGGCTTTGCGATGCCCCTTGTCTGGACCATGACAAAAATAGCATCGGTCTGAAAGGATCGGCCGAATATCGCGGTTGAATTCGACTGGTCCGGAAACCAACGGATCAGCCACAACCCCGAAAACCAGTGCCATCAGTAAGAAAGCCACAAGCATTCTCCCTTGTGTTGATCTACGGGCGAACCACCTCAAGCAGTTCAATAGCCGGTTGGTCGTTGCAATACAGGTAAGCTAACCTGCCAAACATCATTTGGGGCCCGGCCAAGGCAAATCTTTCCAGATCGACAGTCCGAGCCGGAAACCTAAGCAAAGCCGTGTGCTCGACGCGCCTCATCACATTGCGTTCAATGAGTACTCGGCCAAGGGGCTTGCACTCTTCAAGAATTTCCCGGCGGGCCTCATCTGGGACCAGCGACAAATGAATGCGCACGAGTCCAAATAAAACCACAGTTCTGGTGCCACGCAACAACAATTCGATTCGGCGGTGGTACACGTCGCCATCAACACCACTTTTCAGCACACTGACTTCGACCGGAGATCCATGGTGGCGTTCAAGCGCCACCGTCATATGGTGATTGTGTGCCAAAAGCGAAGAATAAGGCTCGGGAACAGACGAAACAAGCTCGACGTCCATGGATGGTTCGTCGGGAAAACAAGCAAGCAGGCTATCCAGATCGGGCCCCATCGCGCATGCGCCCCATCAAGCCACGGGTAAGCTCAGAAGCCCCGCAACTGGTTCCTGCTGAGGTACAACATGTGCCGTTCCATCCAGAACGGAATCCACCAAGTATTGCAAAAGGCACCTGAGCGGCTCCGGTTCTGCCGTATCAGCCAGATCCTCGGCCTTGGCCCTGAATTTATCGACAAGGCGCTGGGCTTTGTCAAACACTCCGGCAAGGTCATAAAGATATTTGACTCGTCCAACACGCTCCGCGTCGGAAATAGTCTCGTTGGCAATAAGGCCAAGCAATTCCGTCCGGCGTGTATCGGGAAGTGTTTCGAGAGCAAGGGCCAGCAATACCGTCGGGCGCGACGCCAAGACGTCTTGACCGGCGACCAGCTTGTTGTCGGCGTCTGTATCGAAATCTTTGAGGTCATTTAGGATCTGGAATGCGATTCCAATGTTCTTGCTGAATTCCGTGACCAGCTTGTCGAGTTCCGGATGGTCGCCTGCCAAGCGGATTCCCGCTCCCAGAGCGGCCTCGAACGCCGGGGCTGTTTTCAGGGCATAGATCCGAAGCGCGTCGATTGGTTTCAGGCTCTTGTTGGCAGCGGAACGCCACAGCAATTCAGCACCCTGACCTTCAGCCAGCTTGACGTGGGCATCGGAAAATCGAGCTAACAAATCTGCCGCCACGGCCGCGCCAACCGTATGACGGTCGCGCGCCAGAAGGCGGTAGCCCCAACCCACGAGATAATCGCCGACATTGATGGCAGGTCCAACACCGTGGCGGCGGTGCAATGTCTCCATGCCGTATCGGTAAATATCGCCATCTTCGATGTCGTCGTGAATCAGCGAGGCTTTGTGAAACGCCTCAATGGCCAATGCCGCGCGCTTGACGGTATCGGGCAGCTCGAATGCCTCGCCGCGGGTTGCCGCCCCACCTTGCATGGCATCGTAGGCAGCCAGTGTGATGAATGGCCGGGAACGTTTGCCACCCTGCCCCATCCAGCCGTAAGCAATGTCTTCATGGGCGCGAAGGGGATCGGATGGGGAGATGTCGGCGCGGGGACCGGGAGCCAATCGTGAAAGTTCAGCGGGCTCGCAGAGGGCGTTGGCAGAGCGCAGCAGTGGCATGAAGCTACGAGTCTTCACAGGTACTGGCGGCGTTTCCAACTGGATCATGTCCATGACCCAGTCGTCATCCACCGAGGTGTTTTTGCAATTGCTCGACAGCAGTGGCGTGGCAATGCACGGTACACCCGCCAGCAGAATCTTGTCGAAAGCTCGTTCGAGCACATTTAGACAGGCAACGCCCACAATGGCATCGACATGGCCCGAAACGATAATTTTAAGAACGATGGGCGTGCCTTCGGATACCAACACTTTGTATCCAAGGTCCTCGGCTTTGCCTTTAAAATCGGCAACCGAGCAAGCGCCACACTTTCGGCAATCGAGGCCGAATTCGTCGTAATCGGCTGGGCAACCCTCTGCGTGTTTGAGGCAGTGGGGCAGCAGCAACAGTCGGCGATTGAAAGGGACTGCCTGAACCTGCTCGCGCCAGAATTCGTTAGCGATGCAAACGGCCGCAAAGCCCGAATACTGAACACCCATTTCCAGATCGCGCAGCAATACTTCGGCCAGAGCCCGAAGTTCATCCCGGGTGAAACCGCGTGAGCGGTCAAGCTTCGCCGCAAGAATTCGCGCGGCATCGCGCACTTTATCGCGCAATTCCCTGCTTTCGGGAACCGCTTTGATGTTCGCGGTGGTTGGTCGTTTGCGGTCGGCTACGGCTGCCGGTTGCTCATCGATCATGGTTGACACGGCGACATCCTCAGGCGGGTTTGCGCTCGCATGGACAGGATTGACCGATTCCACCAGTCTCAGGCAAGCACTGGGCCCTGCCTGACGGTGCGTGCCCGTCCCAACGCCGCAACGCTGAAGATTATGGGGTAGAGCCGCTCGGAATACCAGAGACGAGCGAAATAAAAACCGATAGGTGAAGGAACGAGGTGGACACCGTCGAGTATGGCACCCACCAACCACGCCAAACCGCGGTCGATTGCCTGCTGATTGGCTTTAAGACCAATCAACGCGTCGAGAACCAGCGCCGTTTCTTCAACCTGGCCTGAAATACCAGCATCGCCACTCCAGCTGCCATCGGTATTTTGCGTTGACAGCAGGAAAGAAACACCACGTCGCGCCTCGTTCACATCGTGCAAACCTAGGTCACGATAGGCCATCAGAACCCGAGCCGTGCCAAAGACGGGGTTAGCCATCTCATGGGCATCCTCATGACCAAACCAAAGAGGCAGCCACGATCCATCAGGCCTTTGGTTTCGGGTCAGGTAGTCGAGACCACCTTCAAAAAGCAGGCGAATGTCTGTAGCCACGGGATACAACCGTGGGTCCGATTCCGCATGGTCGCGCCATGGGGCCAACGCGCGCAGAACGTGCGCTGTCAGGTCGGTTCCACTGCGATCAAACGGCAACGTGCCCCAACCCCTGCAAAAGGTAGGCATACCACCGTCACGGTTTTGCAACCCCGCCAACCAACCAAACCCCAAGCGCAGCCAGTCACCGGGCGGAGCACCCAGATTCCGCATGGCTATCAGAGCGCCCGGAGTGTCGTCTGCATCTGGAACACCACCGGGGAGCGGGGTCCAAGCCCATCCACCCGGCGCTGCTCCCGTGAAGGGGTGCCTTTCACGGTACTGCTGCGCAATAAGCCACTGTCGCAACGGTTCCTGCGGGCCGAGCCTGTCAATCGCATTGCCTGCTGCCAGGGCATTGACTGCGAGTGTGGTCACCCAAGTCGAAAGGTTGGTATCGATCGGCCACGAGCCATCTGGCCGAACAGATGCTTCCAGAAATGCGCACCCCTTCACTGCCACAGGGTGCTGGGAATTACCGGAACTTGCCAAGGCCATGGCTACAAATGCTGTCAGCGGAGTAGCTTCCAGAAATCCACCATTTGTCGGTTGCAGACGTGTCAGCACTCGGAGGCTGGGTGCCTTGCACAACGACCGAAGCCATCTCAACGGAAAGACGCGTGTCGGCCGATGCGCATGGATGCACTGACCAATGGCAATGAGGGCAGGCAGCGCGTAGCTGACAACGGGAAGGCTGGCCAGCCGGTACCACGATTGTGGCAAGCATGCCAGCTCAAATGGTAACGATGGCACCTCGGACCAAGGAACAAGCTTAGCAAGAGCACAATTAGTGAGAATGGGTACTGAAAAAGTGCGGTCTTTGCCGTAGCTGGCACGCACGGCCTCCGCCCACTCGGCAGGCGTGGAACCAGCTCTGGCAACAATCCAGTCGTTGGCCAAGCGCAAAGCGGCAGAATAAAACGAGGCGCGCTCAGTCAAGTGAAATGCCGCCACGACCAATAATGTGGTTGACAGATTTGACTTGCTGGCTGTGGTGTCGCCCCATCCACCGTCACTGTTTTGATGGGAAACAAGCCAAGCCAAGCCTGCCTCAACACGATTGACTCGGCCACACAGCGTCAATGCGGAACATGCCACTGCCGTAGACAATGCCGATGACGATAGCTCGCCTTCCCAGTACCCGCCTTCGGTGCGGGCACGCATCAGATCTGCGACCACCCTGGCATACGCTTGATCTAGATCTGGTGTAGGTACAATCACCTTACCGGCCATCCGGGTTTACTGTTGACTGGATATTCCAGTCGAAACCGTCATCGTCGGATGTGGGAAGCGATTCTAGATCGAATTCAAGTTGCAACTCGGGATCAACCGGAATCATTTTCATTTTCCCGGGCTCACTTTGGATACCCATGGCCAATTCCGCAACCACAATATCGTCATTAATCAGTTCTGCCTCGATATCGGGAAGATCAACTGACATAGCGACCATAGCAGCAGCAGCGTATTCGAGCCGAAATTCTACACGGGCCACTCCAAGCCTGTCACCAGGCATGGCGATGGTAGGTTGCTCAACCTTCTGGCCATTCAAAAACGTGCCGTTGCTACTGGCCAGATCCGCTACAACCCAATGGCTGCCATTGAATACCAGACTGCAATGGGAACGACTGATAGACGGATCGGGCACACGAATGGTAGCAGCAGGGGATCGGCCAAGTATCAGGCGTTGGGCGCGAAGGGGGATCCGGAATCCAACCGGGCCTCCCTTCAGGATAACCAGTACCCCAAATTGCCGGGGCTTGTTTCCAGATGGGGGTGGAGGGGGAGGAGTCATGCCTGAGTGCACCTGCGCGGGTTCGTGACAAGAAAAGAGGCCCGGATCCACTCAGGGTGAATCCGAGCCCCGGGTTGAACTCTAGGGGCCAAACAACACTATTTGGCAGGACGGTCAATCAGGTTCGAACCCGTTGAACGGATTTGGCGCCGTTCCGATTCCAAAACAATCTGCGACGTTACATCCATGCTGTTGCGCATGAAAGCCGTCACACG
>Ga0114972_10001625_pt1 | contig 16823 bp, 11 predicted proteins | sample M_140807_EF_Meta_FD_87354 | JGI IMG/M metagenome (GOLD analysis project Ga0114972, IMG submission 87354) | Freshwater microbial communities from Lake Montjoie, Canada to study carbon cycling - M_140807_EF_MetaG | ecosystem: Environmental > Aquatic > Freshwater > Lake | place: Lake Montjoie... | reverse complement strand
CGCGACTATCAACGTTCCACACCGCGGCCCGAGGAATGGTGTTTGATCGAATGGCCGTTGGACGAAGCCGAGCCGACCAAATACTTCCTCTCCACGCTGGGCGCGACGACCAGTTGCCGCGCTCTGGTGAACGCCACGAAACTGCGCTGGCGCATCGAGCGGGATTACCAGGACCTCAAGCAGGAACTGGGGCTGGGTCATTACGACGGCCGAGGCTGGCGCGGTTTGCATCACCACGCGACGCTGTGCGTCGCCACCTATGGTTTCCTGCTCTCCGAACGGGGAGCGATTCCCCCCTCAGGACCCCGCAGCGCCGTTCTCCTCGAAGAGGCTCCCCCATGCAAAGGTTACCGACCAGCCAATTCACCTCTGAGGCGTTCACGGGGCTGCTGCAGGAGCACAAAATCGCAATCAGCATGGCTGGCCGGGGCGTATAGCGTGACAATGTGTTCGTTGAGCGGCTTTGGCGTTCGGTCAAGTATAAGGAGGTCTATCTGCGTGCTTATGACTGCGTGACCGATGGTCAGGATTCGCTGGGCCGGTATCTGGATTTTTACAGCAGCCGGCGGCCGCATTCGAGCTTGGGGGCGCGGACGCCGGAGCGCGCCTACCTGGACAACTTGCAGCAGGTGCTGGCACTAAGAGGCTTTCGCCGGTGCCTATCAATCGGCAGGGGATAAAATTATGGAAAGCGAAACGCTGTAGGGACATATCGAGCCACTTCTCCATTGCAAACTCCGCCAAATCGGTACTACCCTTTATCCTATGTATTTAAATTTTCGGATTAAATTCGGTCATCAGTGATATGTAGGTCTCTACCCGACGAAAATGTGCCGCTGTAATATTTTTTGGCAGTTGTGGTCTTTCACCCGCAGTGGATTAATAAATGAAAAAATCATCGATTACGCTGCCAGTCCTTTGCATTGCCGACCCCAATCTGCGCGATTTCGTAGGCCATCACTTCGCTTATGATCAATCCGTGGCCGAGGCGGCTCGTGACGCTGGATATAAGCCGCTGGTGCTGGGGCATCGGGCGCTGCCGGCTGATCTCGCCGCCCAGACCTCGGCAGTGCCGGCGTTCAGAGATGACATCTGGGCTTCCGACCGGCGCTTTGGGCCGCCGGGCCGCTGGCTCGATAGCCGGTGGCGCAATCGCCATTTCGCCCAGGACCTGCTGGCCGCGCTGCCCGCGGGTGGCCTGCCGCCGGGTTCCATCCTGCTGCCACATATGCTGACGGAACGGCAAATGCAGGGGCTGGCCAGCGTGGTGGAGGCGCTGCCGCACCACGTCACCACCGTTGCTCTGCTGCGCTATCAGCCGGAGTTTTACGCAGATACGCGATGCGAGGCAGCCTTTGCCAGGCTCCGCCGCGCAGTGGCGGGCGGCGCCAGGCTGCGCCTTGCCTCGGACAGCGCGCGCCTGGCGCGGCGCATCGCCCGCCTGGCCGGGCTGGATGTAGAGGTATTGCCCATCCCCCATACCTCTGCAGCCCTGCCGCCACCGCCGCCCGCCGAGGGCCGGCCGATGCATTTCGTGTGCCTGGGCAGTGCGCGCGACGAGAAGGGGTTTTTCGAGATCCTCGAGGCGATCACCCTGCTGCGGCAATCGCCGGCTGGGCTCGCTGGGCTGCGCTTCACTCTGCAGGCCAATGACGCGGCCGCCGATGTGCAGGCCGCCATCGACGCCTTCGCGGCAGATCTGCCGGCCGAGGTGACCCTGCTGCCCAGCGCCCTCTCGCCCGGAGAATATGACAGCGTGCTGGCCAGCGCAGACCTTGTCTTGCTGCCCTATTGGCGAGAGATCTACGAGGCGCGGTCCTCTGGCGTGCTGCTAGAGGCGCTGAGTGCGGGGCGCCCTGTTATCTGTACCGCGGGCACCTGGATGGCCGATGAACTGGCGCTGCATGGCGCCGGCGTCGAGGTGGCAGATCATGACGCCTCGGGGCTGGCAGCGGCTATCCGGCTTGCCCATGCACAAATGCCGCGCCTGGCGGCCGCCGCTCGGGCAGGTCAGGCCGCCTGCCTAGCCCGGCATGGCGGGCGAGCTTTCATGGCGGCCCTGCATGGGTCGCCCGTGCCGGTGGCGCCTGCTGCGGCACCGGCGCGGGTGCAGGTGCTTTATCCCTGGAACGATTTCCATCTGCGCAGCGCCGGCGCTGCCATTCGATGCAACATGATGGCCGAGGTCGTGGCCTGCCATGTCGAAGAGGTTCGGGTTGCGCAATCGGGCTGGGGATTGCCGCTGCGGCGCGGCAATATCGTGGTTGAGGCGCCGCCCCGGTCGCGCGCCGTCTCGGCTATTCGGTTCATCATGCGCGGCCTTTTCCGGCTGGCTTGGTGGCCCTGGATCGGCCGCGGCGGCCGCAGGAGCGAGTTGTTCCTTTGGTACCATTTAGAGGGCCGGTTTGACCCCTTACTGCGGCGCCGTATCCGCCGCCTGCTGGCCGGCGCGGATGCGGTGCTGCTAGAGTACGCCTTTTGGGCGCCCATCGTGCTAAAAGAATGCGACAGGCTTGGCCTATCCTGCGTGATGAGCTTGCACGACGTGATCGAGGATGCGGTCACCGGCCCTGCCCTGCTGCGTCGCTGGACGGCGGCATTTGAGATGGCGGCGCGCCGGTCGGCCCCGCGTCTGGTCACCGTCTCGGCCGGAGATGCCGCGCGGTTCACGGCAGAGGGGCTGCAGCCGGCCATTATCGCTAACCCGGTCGATTTCGGCATGGTCGATGCTAACCTGGCGGCCCCACCGTGGCAGGTGCTCATACAGGAGGGGCTGGCACTGCCCGAGGGGCCATTCTGCCTTTTCGTCGGAAGCCACTTTGGACCGAATATCGAAGCTCTAGCGGCGTTGCGTGGCATCGCAGCCCGGCTGGCCAGCATGCCGGGCGCGCCGCTGATCCTGGTGGCCGGGGCGGTAGCGGCGCCCGAGGCAGCGCGCGGCTTCATGGCACTCGGCCGGGTGTCAATGCCCTCGCTCACCGCGCTCTACCGGGCCGCGACCATTGCGGTGATCCCACTTCGCAGCGGCACCGGTGCCTCGCTGAAGACGCTGGAGGCCATGGCCGCCGGTCTGCCCGTGCTGGGCACCGCGATCGCCTTTCGCACCCTGCCGATCACTGGGATGCGGGAGGTGGTGGTGGAGGATGACCTCGATGCTTGGCCAGCAATCATCATGGCCTTACTCGCTGATCAGGAGCAGCGCACGCGTCTGGGTCAGGCGGCTCGGGCGTTGGCAGAATTCTATGATCATCGCCGGGTCATGGCGGCGTATCTTCCGCTGTTGGGCGTGGCCAAGGGCCAGCCCAATAACCCGCTACCAAGGCTTAGAACCTAACTTCAGATTAACTGACGCTCCAGGAATAACAATGCTGCTCGTAGCGATTGTCGTTGAAGATGTCGAAGCGGGGGGTGTCGGGCAGTTCAAGCCGGTTTCGCTGGACCGCCGCCAGGGTGCGAGCCTCGCAGAGCCGCTGATAGACCCAGTAGCGCCCCTCCAGACCCCGGTTAGGCCGTTGCAGCCGATACGGCATGGTCTCGATCCGACGAATGAGGCCAAGCGCCGCCTCGCATTCATCGAGCGCGGCCTGCGCCTTCTCCCCGCCATCGGCACGGCGTGAGAGATGCTCTGCGAGGGCCCATGCCAAGTCATAGTCAGTGGAAAGATGGCCGCAATAGGATTTGCGATAGCCGAAGCAATCGCGAAGCAATGATTGGGCATCGCTGCTGGGCCGATTGCCGAAGGCGTAGTCCATGCCGGCCGGGCTGCGCCAAAGATACCAGGCCCGCAGATCCTCAATCTCGGCACGTGGGTGCTGCGTCGTCCTCTCCTCGGGGTAGTTGTTAAAGATGCCCAATGGCATGGGCACGTGCCGGCTTTGGATATGCGGCATGATACGGTTCTTGAACTCAGTATCGCCGGCAGCACGGAAGCTCTCGTCGTAATAACCGAACCGGTCATGAATGGAACGCCGATACAGTGCGCCCACCCAGGACAGATAGCAGGTTTCTAGATAAACTAGGTCCTGCCGATAGCCCGTGCGGTCATAAGCCATGATATCATTGTCATACACCCCGCGGCGATCAACATTGGTGACGATGCTGTCTGCCATGGCCCAATCGATGGAAGGCTCGGCATCCAGCGTCCCGGCCAGGATGCGCAGCGCATCGGGGTGCAGCCCCTCATCTGCGCCCAGAAAGGCGAGATAGGGCGCGCGCGCCAGCTTGATACCGCGATTCCATGCAGCCTGGATGGTCTCCCGGGCGGCGGAGCGAGCGTAACAGATGGGCAGTTCCGGATGTGCCGCAGCAAAGGCCTCGAAGGCAGCCCGGTCCTGACCGGGGGAGTTGCTATCCACCAGCACCACCTCAAGCCCGCCCTGCGCGGCCAAGCTTTGCCGGCTGAGCATGCCCAACAGCGTGGGCAGCTTATCAGCCGCATTGTAAAGCGACGCGATGACGCATGCGCGCGGTTGCCAATCGGTCGGCCGGCGGTCATCCAGAACCGCAAGCGGCGAGGTCTCGACCTTGGCTCGGTTTCGGGCATAGGCGTCGGCCATCAATTCGGCGCAACGCGCCTGGCTATCAGCGCGGCCATCGAACATCGCCGCCGCCACCGCCGCCTCATGAGAGAAGCCACCCTCTATCAGGCTCTGCTGCATGAAGGCGAGGTCGCCGCGCAGGTCGGCTCCGGTCCAACGCAGGGTCCGCAGCAGGTAGGTCGCCGCAGTCAGTGGATTGCCGGCGCGGCGTTCCAGCCGCGCCATCTCGCGGAACAAGAGCACCCTATCGGTCAGGCGCGAATAGACCTTCTGGGTTAGAAACCGGAGCTTCTTGTCGATCTCGTCGGCCGTGCGCTCGGGAATGGCGCGGATTTCATTGTTCAGCAAGGCGTTGGTGGGCTGCAGTTGGATTTGGCGGAACGCCTTGGCCTCAAACTTGCCCTGTCGACGCACCGCGTCGGCGGAATGCCACACGAGGCTGCGCAGCTTGCCGCGGATGCCAGGAGTGGCCAGAACAGCACGCGCTCGCGACAATACATCAAGCGTTTCCTCGCGAAGCGGCCGCGGTAGAAGGCGAATAGTCGAGCGGCCCAAGCGCCAGGCCGGTACCAGGCCGGGGGTGGCGCGCAGCGCCTGCCCCAGCTTCTGGCGGCCCTGGGCGACGGAGCGGGACGCGGCGCCGCGCAGCCCCACACGCTTGTCAAAAAATGCGCGGCCTAATTGCGCCGAGATTTCGATCGCCGTTTGCACCGCGATCGGATCGGCCGCATCGACCTGCGAATACATGCGCTCAAGGCCGGTGAGGTCAGGCTGCAGACTCGCCGCTGCCAAAGCCTCTGCCATGGCAGCACGGTAGCGATCGTAGTCTGCCAACACACGGGTGGCGGCGGCGGAGGCGCCCCGACCGCAATCTATTTCCATCACAGTCCAGTCTAGCGCCGGCACAGTCCGCCGCAGCCAATGCGCCACGCCCGCTCTGTCGGACACCAGCACGGGACAGCCGCGGCAAATCGCCTCGAGCGCCATCAAATTGAATGTATCATGGCGCGAGGGCAGCAGCAGCAGCGTACGGCCGCCCAGCAGCGCCTGCACCTCCTCCCGCGCCATGCCGCCGTTCATCTCCAGCCTCGAGTCGAGGCCGCGCAACCGGCTTGCAGAACGAAGCGGCCCCTCAGACGTATAACCGAGCCAGCCTGGTCCCTCCGGCCCTATGAGCAACAAGCGGCGATAGCTTGACGGGTCCAGCCCCCATACCGCATCGAGAAAGAGATCTGGTCCCTTCATCTTCTCACGCCGGGCTATAAAGGCGAGGTCGGGTGCCCCCTCTGCCCTGTCTGCCAGCACGGGATCTGGCGCGCCCGTGATGATCAGCGGGTCCAGAGGGTTGATATGGGCTGGAATACGACGCTGCCATGATGCTGCGTAGGTGTCGCTAATCGCATAGCGCGAATCGGCGGCCCGGAACTGCATGTGCTCGCGCACGCGCAATTCGGCGAGCATGCGACCATCATCCTGCCCGCTGGGCCAGCCGCGACGGAAGGCCTCGGAGAGCGTGCCGTGCATTGCCAAGGCCACCGTGCCGACCTTACAGCCCTCGATCGCTAACGCTGGGCGAATAAATGGGCCAAGCTGATTATAGTCGGGCACATCGACCACGTCGAAGTTGAACCTACCCAGCCGCTCGGCAACCGAAATCGCCATGTTGCGTGCGAGCCGCCAAGTCCCGGCGAACTGGAGCAACCGATCTGCCACCTCGGACGGCACGACATCTAGAGCCTCGATCAGCGCGATGGCAGTTGTGTTGGCTGGCCGCTGCGCAGCTTCATTCTCGTTGCAGCGGAAATAATACCAGTGGTGTTCGGGGCATTGCTCTATCAAGCGGCGGTAGACCGATTGTCCGCCGCCGACGTTGCGATAGAGATCGCTGTCAATGATGAGGATGTGCTTGCCGCGAGTCATAATGTGCCCTCTCATCCGTGCAGTATCGCCGCACCAGCGGTGTCGAGCCCGACCGGGATCAGCCCATGACCACCCATGCGCGCGCGGAATTCAGGCTGTGCCGCCAGCGGCACAAGCATCAACAGGAAGCCACCCGAGCCCGCGCCGCACAGCTTGCCGCCGAGCGCGCCAGCCGCCCGCGCCTTGTCGTAAAGCGCGTCGATCTCGGGGCCGGTGACCTTCGAGGAGAGGCGTTTTTTAGTCTCCCAGCCCTCATGCAGCATGGCACCGAATTCGATAAGCATCGCCGCGGCGTCCTCGCCTTCCAGCACCACTTGGGCGCGGTCGACGAGCGCCAGCAGATGCGCCAGATCCTTGTCGGAGGCGCCACTACGGGTATTGCTGATTTGCTCGTCCAGGGTGACCGATGCGAAACGGGTGATGCCGGTGTAGACTAGAAACAGTGAGGAGGTCAGCGCCTCCAAGCAGGGGCCTGTCATCTGAATAGGGCTGATGCGCGTGCGGCCAACCTCGAAGTCGAAGCGGTTGAGGCCGCCGAAGGCCGCATGGTGCTGGTCTTGCACGCCGACATTCTCGCCCAGCAATTCGCGTTCGACATGCACTGCCGCGCGGGCGAGGTCCATCTTGGTAGCCCGGCGGCTCCGCAATTCGAAGAGCAGATTGAGGAACCCGACGGTGAAGGAGGAGGACGAACCGAGGCCGGAACGCGCCGGCAGATCGGCCATGATCGAGATATCGAGCGGGTTTTCATAGCCGTAATGGCGGATCACTTCGCGCACCACAGGATGCTCGACATCATCGAGCGATGTCACCTGCTCAATGCGGGAATAAGAGAGGCGATAGCGATAATCCAGCATAGTTCCGAGCCGCAGCGCCGCCACATAGACATACTGGTCGATCGCCATACCGAGCACAGCGCCCCGCGCGCGCGAAAAATACTCTGGATAATCCGTTCCACCACCGAAGAACGACACGCGCAATGGCGTGCGGGAGACTGTCATCATGGTTTCTTCACTTTCGGTCGATCCGACACGAGCACCTGCGCCACGCCGCCGCGCAACGAAAATTTTGGCCGCCAGCCCGTGGCTGTAAGGAATTTTTCAGAATTCAGGCTTTTGTAGCCGGCACCCTGGAACGAATTCTCAGGCTGTATGATGCGCGCCGGCCATTCCAGGGCTTCCAGGATGGCCTCTGCGCATTGGCCGATCTCTACAGGCGCATTGGGTGTCACATTCAGCACGCAATCGGAGAAGCAATGATCGGCGGCCAGTATGGCATCGATCTGATCATGGACGTGCAGCAAATCGCGCACGGTGCGCGGGTTGCCCCAAACTTCGAATGTCATCGCGCCACTCGCCTGGGTGCGCCGCGCGCGGTCTATCATCGCAGCCATGAAATGGGCGCGGTGATCCTCTGCATGGGCATGCGGGCCATAGACCGTGGCCAGCACGCAATGCAGCCAATTCAGGCCATATTGCTTGCCATAAACATCGCAACCTGTTGCCAACAACTCCTTTGCAAGGGCGTAGCCCTGCACCGATGGATGCGGCCGGCCGATGCCAAATTCCTCCTCAGGCGTCGGATAGTCGCTCTCGGCATAGGTGCACGAAGAGCCGAGTGAGACGAGTTTTGCTTGTGGCTGGTAGAGGCGCCAAGCTTCCAAGACGTTGAGGTGAATCCGTGCATTATCGGCCAGCAATTCGCCCTGCATCTGGTACTGAATATTGCCGGTGCGCTGGCGGGTGATGGCGTGGATGATGCGCCCGGCCTTAGGGGCAGCGCGCAGAGCGGCATGCACCGTGGCGGCATCGGTGAAATCGCCCGCAGCGCGGCCCACAGCGTGGACAGGCCAGTTCTCGGCCTGCCACCGCTCGACCAAGTTCCGACCGACAAAGCCATCGGCGCCCAGGATGATGGTTGGGCTGTTAGCGTAGGGCATCGCGATACCAGGCAAGGGTCTTTTTCATACCTGCTTCCAATGTGTGGAATTCGGACAACTCGGGTAGGAGTTGGCGCATCCGGCCAGCGGTGGAACGTCGCACCAGCACACCGGGATTACCAGCCGGCGGCGGCGAAACGAGCCTGATTGGCCGCATCCGCCCCGAGGCAGCCATGGCAGCCTCTGCGAGTTCCAACACCCGGCGGGTTTCGCCATAGGCAAGGTTGAGGGAGGCCTGAGTGCCCCGCAGTTTCAGCGATTCGACGAAGGCGAGCGCTGCGTCACCCGCATACAGAAAATCGCGTTCGGCATCGGGATTGCCGCGCACCTCGAACTCGGTACCAACGCCCGCGGCGCGGATAACAAACGCAGTCGCCACATGCGCCTCGGCCTCATCAAGCGTGTCATAGGGGCCATAGGGGTTGGTCAGGCGGAAGGAGATTGTGTTGATCCCGGCACGCCGATGCCAGAGCTCGGCCGCGATCTCGCCCCAGCGCTTGGACCAAGCATAGGCGGCCTCGCCATCATGCGGCCAGTCATTGAGGTCAAAGGGTAGCGAATCATCAAGGATCGGCCAACTGGCTGGGTAGACCGCGGCAGAGGAGGCCACCCGAACCTCCTTGATGCCGCGGGCGAGCGCGAAGCCATACACTTGATCGGTCAAGTGCAGATTGGCGCGCAGTATGTCGGCTTGTTGCTGGCCGAATTGCGACGCAAAGTAGCGATAAGCAGCGACATGAATGATGGCGGTCTTCTCCGGCAGCGTTGGCAGGCCGTCCAGCGCGGCGGCAGCCACCGTGCCGTCGCAGCCTGGCACCGGTCGGCCGGAAGAATTGACCCCAATAACCCGAGCCCGCCCCATCAGGGCGTCGACAACGTTGCGCCCGACAAAACCACTTGCGCCGAAAACCAAAATGCATTCGGGCAAGCTCATGTGTCTGCGCTGCCATAAATGCGGACCTGAGGGATCGGCACGATCAACTCGCCACCAGCCGCCAGATAAGCCCGCTCCTTGGCGACGAACTCTTCGATGAAGTTCCAGGCCAGCACCAGATAGGCATCCGGCCGCTCGCCCTCCTCGGAGAAGATGGGAATGCGTACACCAGGGATGGCGAGGCCAACCTTCATTGTGTTTTTCTCGACCGCCTTCTGCACCAGATCGACGCCAATTCCGAAACTGTTGAGCAGAGTGGCACCCTTGGCTGGCGCGCCATAGGCCCAGACAGATTTGCCGGCCGCCTTGTAGCCCTCTAGCAGCGCAACCAAGCGGGTGCGCAGGTCCAGCACGTCGCCGGCGAATTTGCGGTAAACGGCGATATCGCCAAAACCCTTTTCCACCTCGGTCGCATGCATCGCGTCGACGCTTGCATCGACCTGACGGTTGCCGCGACGGGCCACATGGGCCTCGATCGAGCCGCCATGAATATTGACCAAATTCGCCGAAAACACCTCCAGCCCATGCTGCTCCAGCAGGGCGGATAGCGATTTCAACGTATAGTAGCAGAGATGCTCGTGATAGACCTGATCGAATGCGGTGTTCTCCACCATGCCGCCAAGATAAATCGCCTGCACGACGAATACGCCATCCTCAGCCAGAAGCAGCGAAATACCTTCAACGACAGAGTGCAGCTCTTCCAAGTGAAAGAACACGCCCGAGGCTGTTATGATCTTGGCTGGGCCGTGCTGAACCAAAATATCGCGACAGCATTCGGCGTTGAAAAAACGATGCCAGGTCAGCACCCCCGCATCTTGCGCCAGTATGGCCACATTGCGGGCAGCCTCAACCCCAAGAACCTTTGCGCCAGAAAAAGCCCACTGCTTCAGCCAGGTGCCGTCATTGCTACCGATATCGACGACGAGGTCCTTCGGGCCCACATCATAGCTAGCGGCGATCCGCTCTGACGTCGCACGAAAATGCGCTGGCAACGTTTTGGTGGTGCCGGAGACATAGGGGTAGTCCGTGAACATCGACTCCTTCGGGATCGTATGATCGATCTGAACCATCGTGCAGACGCCGCAGAAGCCGACACGCAGCGGGTAATTAGGGTCGATGCCACGGGCCGCATCAGGGCGGACTAAGCGATTGCAATGTGGCTGGTCACCCAGATCAATGACCAACTCCACGGCGCGTGCACCGCAGCAGCGGCAGGCCATGTCCAGCATCACGCCCGGCGCAGGCACTATCATCTTAGACATTGGCGAAGCGCCCATTACGCAGCATGCGGTAGCCCTTGATCAATTCTTGGATGCCACGGTCCAGCCCATGATCGGGAACCCAACCCGTCGCTTCTAGCTTGTCGTTGGAGACGATGTAGTCTCGCTTATCGGGATCCTCGCCCACAGGCGCTTCCAGCCAGACGAAGCCTGGCACATGGCGGGCGATCCGTTCGCAGAGCTGTGCCTTGGAGAGGTTGGCCTCGGACAGGCCGACATTATAGGCCTGCTGGCGCATGGCGCTGGCATTATCGATGCCATGCAGGAAGGCCTTCACCACGTCGCGCACATGGATGTAGTTCCGCCTGAAATGCGCCTCGAACAGCACCACCGCGCGGTCATTCACCGCTCGCCACGTGAAATCGTTCACTAGAAGATCGAGCCGCATGCGCGGCGCCATGCCAAAGACAGTGGCGAGGCGGAAGGATAGGCTGTTCGAGTGCGACAGAACCGCCTCCTCCGCCTCCACCTTGGTGCGGCCATAAAGTGAGACTGGGCGCAGCGGCGATTCCTCGGTGCAGGGTGCGTTGCTCTCACCCACACCATAGCCGGAATTTGTGGTGGGGTAGGCGATAAACTGGCCAGTGCCGGCCAGCCTTACCAAGTTCACCACCGCGTCGCGGTTGAGAGAAGTGGCGCCGATCTCATCGCGCGCACAAAGCGGCGCGCCAACCAGTGCGGCCAGCGGAATGACAATGTCGGCCTCCCTCATCAGCGGACCAAGCACACGCATGTCGCGACAGTCACCGCGCACCGGGTTGAAATTCGGGTCGATGCAGCAATTTGCTAAGAAGGTGTCCCCCGCAGAATAGGTATCAAGCACTGTCACTTGCCAGCCTCTCGCCAGTAAAGAAGGTACAAGCATCGAACCAATATATCCAGAACCGCCCGTCACAAGAATTCGCATTAAAAGTTCCTTATTATGTCAAAAAATTTCAATGGAATATTTAAAATTAAACAGTATAGATTTGTTTGAAAAACCATCAGAAATTTATCAAAATATTACTTCTATAAATTAAGAAAACTGATTTATGCATGATTTTTATTTAAAATTTCATTACAAAATAAGTAATACTGATTGTAGGTGGGCATAAAGTTTTTTATATTACGATAACCATCTGTACTTTTTTGAATTAATATCTTGCGTGGCGTGATAGTACTTTTTTGTGGCTGATGTCAATCCGGTCTACTCACTCATCAGGGGAATCGTTTGAAACTCAATGATGGTCCTGAGTGACGGCGCGGTGCATGAATTCCCTCTCCCATCCGGCAGATTTTCGTTTGACGGCAAGGCTTTGCTTTCCCGGGACGGGGCGTAGCAGGTTCAATGCCATATGGCGTACGGTGGCCATATTGGCCGGCCCTTGTTCGGTCCGAAGCCGCATTAGATCGTCGTCGAAGACCACGTCCATGACCCAGTGCAGCCGGTTCTCGATGCCCCAGTGGGCACGGACGGCGGTGGCGAGAGCCTTGGCATCAAGCGCTGCGGAGCAGAGGAAGTAGCGCCGCGCGGTGGTGGTTTTGCCACGGTGCTCGACCACTGCCTCGACCATGGCGATGGCGGCTAGGTCAGGAAATCGCGGCTCGCCGGGAAAGCGGCGGTTGGTGTTCAGCCAGGCGAGGTCATGGGACACCCGGTGGTGCCGGGTCTCGATCCTGCCATGGTCGGCATCGGTGGTGGTGTGGGCTGGCGGGCCGTCATCGCCGGACGGAGGCTGGTCGAAGAACAGCCGGACCTCGTCGGCCAGGCTCGGCTGGTTGTCCTTCAGGGCCAGCAAATAGTCGGCACCCTTGGCGCGTATCGCCGTGGCGATGCTAAGCTGGTAGCCCATGGCGTCGATGGTGACCACGGCGCCGTTCAGTTCCAGCCGTTCCAGCAGCAGTAACCGGGGCAAAACCCCGGGCGATCAGGCTATTGCGCGCGTTCTGACAAGGTTTTGGAGGTCGGGCACGATCGATGAGCCTGGGACGCGCAGGCGGTGGCCGAGATAGTCCCAGAAACTGACACCGAGCTTGGCGCAGGTCTTGGCGAGGCCGAGGAAGGTGTCGCGGCAATTCCGCCCGGCCTCGCTCTGTGTCCCGCCGCTGATCTTGCGCTTGATGACGCTTGAGGCTTTGGATCACCAGCAGGTTGCAGAAAGACAACCTATGTGCTGCCATCTCCACAGGGGCTTCATCTCGGCGTCGGCAGGCCGGGTAGCGGGATACGAGCCAGCCTTGCGACCATCCTCGCCATCGCAGAAATGGACACGGCGGATGAACCGCCAGCCGGGAGAGAAACATGAATTTGCAACGCCGAAGCCTGCTTGCCGCCAGCCTCGCGGCCCCTGCCCTGGCGCAGGCGCAAAGCGAATGGCGGCCCACGCGGCCCATGAGCTTCATCCTGCCCTTCGCCGCTGGCTCCGGCACGGATGCGGTGGCGCGGGTATTGGCGCAAATGCTGGGAGCGGAACTCGGTACCACCATCACGGTGGACAATCGCGCGGGCGCCAATGGCACCATCGCTGCGGCGGCTGCCATGCGCGCGGCACCTGATGGGCACACACTTTTCGTCACCACCAACACCACACATGGCGCCAATCCCTGGCTGCTGAAGCGGCTGGATTATGACCCCATCGCCGACTTCACGCCGATCGCCCGGCTTGGCCAATATGTCTTCTGGCTGGTGGTGGGCGCCGATGTGCCGGCCCGCAACTTCCAGGAATTAATTGCCCTCGCCCGCGCGCGGCCCGGCCAGATCAGCTATGCCAGCGGCAATGGCACTGGCATCGTGGCCGGTGCGACCATAGCGCGGCTGGCAGGCGTGGAAATGCTGCATGTCCCCTACCGCTCCACCCCGCCGGCGCTGACCGATGTGCTGGCAGGCCGCGTCACCTCCATCGTCGTGGACCTCACGCCCTCGCTTGGTCATGTCCGCGACGGAAAACTGCGCGCGCTGGGACAGACCAATAAGCGCCGCTCGGCCTTGATCCCTGACGTTCCGACGCTGGATGAGGCGGGGCTGACCGGGTTTGACCTACAGAGCTTCGCCGCGCTTTTCGGCCCGGCACGCATGCCGCCCGAGGTGGTGGCGACGATTTCGGCCGCCATGCAGCGCATTGGCGCGCGGCCCGAATATCGCACCCGAATGGCCGATCTCGGCTTTGACGGCTTCACCTCGACACCCGAGGAGTTGAACCGCTTCGTGGTTGAGCAGATTGCCGCCTGGGGCGAGATGATCCGCGGCGCCGGGATCGAACCGGAATAGAATGGCCCGCCGGCAGTGGTCGGCCCTGGCAGGCGTAAAAAGGGGCGGTGAGCCCACAGGCAAAGGAACCTGCCTTCAGCCCCATCAGAAAGGCCCAGGCAGCGTGCTGGTGGTGGATGGATGCAGGTGACGCTGGATTTATCGATCACACCATGGCCGGAAGCATGGCGCCCATGGCAATTAATGAAATCGATTCACTTCCAACCCTGCACTTTGTATAATGCCGCATCCCAAACCCCGTCTTCACCTCCGAGAAGGCCGCAACCCCCAAGCGCCCCGTTGGCCGCCCAACCGCCTCCAGGCCGGAGATGTGCCAGCAACTGATCGAGGCTATGGCAGGTGGCCATTCTGCAGAGGCTGGCGCTGCCGAGATCGGCATTGGGCCTCGAACCCTGTTCACGTGGCAGCAGCAACACCCGGAGTTCCAGCACGCCATCCAGGAGGGGCGGCACATGGCCCTCTGGTATTGAGAAGAGAGGGCGATCGCAATTGCCCATGGAAAGCCAGGGAATGCACAACTGGTGACCCTGGCCTTGAAAAACCGCTCCAGAACCGCCGGTTGCTGGCACCACGACGTTCAGAAAACTGAACTCACCGGCGCCGATGGCGGGCCATCCAGACTGAGGTGAAGGCCACCATCGATGCTACCGCCCTGGCCTCAGAGGCTCGTGCAGCCCTGATGGCGGCGATTCTGGCTGGTGAGAATATTCATCGCAAATTGCTGTGTTTTGGAGGGCTGCCAATGTACCCGAAACAGCGTGGCGGAGCCGGACGAAAAGGCTAGCGTCAAGGTTACAGGTAACGCCACACAAGCAGACAATTTTTGTGGGCTTGTTGCGGGGCCATATAATTGAAAGGGCGGAAAGCCACTTCCCACCTATAAAACTGGCTCCGGCGGCTGGATTCGAACCAGCGACCAACGGATTAACAGTCCGCTGCGCTACCGCTGCGCCACGCCGGATCAGCCTGCCCCCATTCTCTAGCACACCCATTTTGATCTGCCAAACCCACCTAGCAGGCATTTATGAAGACTAAACTTGTCTGGCGAGGATCGAAGCCCCACGGTTTTTTGCATCGCGCCGCGACGGGTTTCTGGCCGCAAAGCGCGGCGCGCGCCCCTGGTTCTGCCGGCTTGTGTGCCGGCCTGTCATTGCGAAGGCCGCACCGTCTAACTTGGTCGTCCGTGCGCCATCCGGCGCGGCATGCCCAACCCCGCCTTAACGCCTAGGCTGAATGGCGCGCGCGCGCCGCATGGCGGGAAGATTCTGCTCGAGGAGGGCGCTGCTCCAACAGCGCGAATGAGGTTTTGTTGCTACTATCGATAACCATCACAAAGAATCTATTCTCTACGCAAAAATTTCTTCAAACCGCCATCAAAGCGCGCTGTTTCGGCCGCGGGAAGCATATTAATTGCGGAAAACTAAATTCCTTAGAATGTGTTATCCTCCCTAAATCAAATGGAGCTACCCATGGCAACGCCCCTCGCGGCAGGCGATATCGCTTTCACTGCCTTTCAATCAGACAACACGAATGGCGCCGCTGGCGGCGCGGGCGGTGATATGTTCGAATTCGTACTGCTGAAGGACGTTGAAAAGGGAACAACAATTTATTTCACCGATAATGGCTTCCGTACTGATATTTTGCAGTTCAATACGAATGAAGGCCTTATCCGTTGGGTGGCCCAATCAGATCTGACTGCCAATACAAAAATCTCCCTTGCGACCTCTGGCTCGACCCCACCGGCAAACACCAATGGATGGCAAGGGATCAATACGTCCAACGGCAATCTAGTCCCGATCAACTTAGCACTTGCCAATCAGGGAGATAGTGTAACCGCAATTATCGGTCCTATAAATTTTGCAGCCAACGGATTTTTAGGCACTGCCATCGCCTCGATCTACTGGGGTGACACAAGCTACACTAGTTCGTTTACTGCCCCGACGGGGCAAGGAGGGCCATGCGGCCTGCCGACCGGTCTTGTTGAAGGCCAGACTGCGGTCGCCGTGGGCAAGACTGATAACGGACGATACAACCCTAACGCTGCGGGAAGCGTAGAGACTGGCGCAGTGTCCGATGTTCGTAACTCGATAAACAACAGGGCCAACTGGACCACCAGCGATGCTCCGCTTGCTGGAGATGGCCGCACAACAGCCACCTTCACCGCCCTCTGCTACCTCACCGGCACCCACATCCAAACCCCCAACGGCGAACGCCGCATCGAAACCCTCGCCATCGGCGATGAGGTCACCACCATCGATGGCCGGCAGCGCATCCGCTGGATCGGCCGCCACAGCTACCCTCGCGCCGTCGCCGGCCCCTGGGTCAACCCCATCCGCATCCGCACCCATGCCTTCGGCCAAGCCATGCCGCATCGCGACCTGCTGGTCTCGCCCTGGCACGCCATCCTCTTCGGCGATGTCATGCTCCGCGCCGCCGATCTGGTGAATGGCAGCACCATCACCCAGGAATTCCCCGGCATGGTCGCCCATTACCTCAACCTCGAATTCGAAGCCCCCACAATCATCTACGCCGAAGGTGTTGCGGCCGAGAGCTACGCCAACCACGCCAACCGCCATATGTTCGACAATGCGGCCGAATATGCCGCCCTCTGCGGCGATGACGAACGTTTGATGGTCGATGCCATGGGCAACGGCATCCGCCGCTTCCCGATTGTGTTCTCCGGCGCACGACACCAGGACGTCCTGAGGCGCATCAACAGCCAGCGGCGCTCCGCCTGATACGCCAGGGCGACAAGTTCTTTTCAATGACTGAAATTTGGGGGCTGGAGGTCCGAGGCGGAATCGAACCGCCGTAGGGGGATTTGCAGTCCCATGCCTGACCACTCGGCCATCGGACCTCACACCCCCTCTATCGTGTGCCTGTCGCCCATGGTCAAGCGGCCCGCGCTGCCGGTATAACCCGCCAGCAAAGATGAGGCAGGGTTTCCATGGCATACGCGGCGGCG
>Ga0114972_10001622_pt1 | contig 16836 bp, 19 predicted proteins | sample M_140807_EF_Meta_FD_87354 | JGI IMG/M metagenome (GOLD analysis project Ga0114972, IMG submission 87354) | Freshwater microbial communities from Lake Montjoie, Canada to study carbon cycling - M_140807_EF_MetaG | ecosystem: Environmental > Aquatic > Freshwater > Lake | place: Lake Montjoie... | reverse complement strand
TGCGGGTAATTCAGATCGGGATAGTGCCCGCCCATTCCCCAGCGACCGGTGATTTTCTGGCGGGTGTCCGGGCCGTACCACACCGTGGTTTCGCTCGGGGAGGTCAGCGGCTTGTCGCGCTCGGGTTTCGTGTAGGGAATCGGCTCGTAAGGGTAATACGGCCCGGTCAGCTCGCGGCGGTTTTCCGGCGTGGCACAGGCCGCGAGGCCAAGACAGGCCAAAAGGGCGAGGCGGGGGATGATCATGGTTCTTCTATAAACCAACCGCTTCGCCATGGCACTCAAAATGACGTCGGCCCCTCTTCGGCCGCTATCGCGGGTGCCGACATATGGACCTCGGCCGGAGGGTCTTGGGCCGTAACCGGCTGGATCATGGGTTGGCCGTCGATCGTGCAACCCGAGAGCAGCGCGCAGAGGGGGAGAAGGAGGCAGGCGCGTTTCATTTTTTGGTGAAACCGACGGCCAGCAGCGCGACCAACTGGGTCGAGGCAGCCTCCAGTTCCGCGATGAGCGTTTGCACGCGACCGCGGAAAAAGGCATACGCGGCCATGGCGGGAATGCCGATGACGAGACCCGCGGCGGTGGTAACGAGCGCCTCCGACACGCCACCGGCGAGCATCATCGGACGGGAGGCGACGATGTCGCTGGCCACCACGCTGAACGATTTGATCATGCCGAGCACTGTCCCGAAGAGTCCGAGCATCGGTGCGATCGTTCCGATATCGGCAAGGTAGGCGATGCGCTGGTTGAGCACCGCGGCCTGGCGCGTCCCCTCTGTCTCGGCGATCTCCCGGGCCTGGGCGAACGTGGCCTCCGGGTTCTGGGTGATGAAATCGAGTGTCCGCTGCATGATGCGCGCCACGGCCTCGCGGTGGCGGTTGGAAATGGCGAGCAGGCCGAGGTAATCGCGCTTGCGCAGCAGGGCATCGGCCGTGGACATGTAGCGGCGCGTGACAACGGCTCCGCGGCGCAGGGTGAAAAGGTAAACAAGCACGAGCATCACGGCAATGACCGACAGGATTCCGAGCGGGATCATGACCGGGCCGCCGGAGACGATGACTTCCCACAGGCTCGCGTCCGGTTTGGTTGTAGGCGCGTCGGCGGCTTGCGCCGCGGCGGTCCGGGCGAAGGCGAGGAGGGCAATGGAGATCCACTTGACCACGGACGGGAGATTATCCGCCCGCTCCGGTGATGCAAGGATGGCGGGGCGGGATCGGGGAGCTATATTCCGGCAAGATGCCGGCGCCCAGAGAAAGACCCGATTTGCGTGCGCGCCTGCACGAGGTGCCGCACAAGCCCGGCGTCTACATCATGCGGGATCGGCTCAACCGTGTGATTTATGTGGGCAAGGCGCGCGACCTGCGCAAACGGCTTGCCCAATATTTCACCCCGGCGCGTTCCCGTCTGGCCGACCTTAAGACACGCGCTCTGCTCGACTCGGTCTGGGATTTCAGTCTTCACGTGTTGCGTTCCGACGCCGAAGCCGTGCTGCTCGAGGGGCGGCTGATCAAAGAATACCGACCGAAGTACAATGTCTCTTTCCGAGACGACAAAAATTTCCTCCAGCTGAAGGTCAACATCGACGATCCGTTTCCGAAGTTCACCTTGGTGCGGCTCAAGAAAAACGACGGGGCGCGCTACTACGGCCCTTACGCGCATTCCGGCGCGCTGCGCGCCACGCTCGAGGTGCTGAAGAAAAAATTCGGGCTGCGCTCGTGCCGTCCGCGTGTCCCCACGGAAAAAGATTACCGTCATTGCCACGACGACATCATCAAGAACTGCTCGGCGCCGTGCGTCGGAAAGATCAGCGAGGCCGATTACCGGTCGCGAGTCATGCAGGCTTGCGAGTTTCTCGAGGGGCGCGGCAAGGAAATCCCGGCGGAGCTGGAGCAGGAGATGCAGGCCGCGGCGGCGCGGCAGGATTTCGAAAAGGCGGCGGCCTTGCGCGATTTCATCACCGCACTGCGGCGCACGTCGGCGCGGTCGCGGCGGTTTCTGCGCGGCGATTCGCTGCCGCGCGCCACCGACCCCGAGGGCGATTTGGCCGCACTCGGCGAAGCGCTCGGTTTGCCGCGTCCGCCTGCCCTCATGGAGTGCTTCGACATTTCCAACATCACCAGCACGCACATCGTGGCCTCGATGGTGCGGTTCAAGGGCGGATTGCCGGACCGTTCCAATTACCGCCGCTACCGGATCAAAACGGTCAAAGGCCAGGACGATTTTGCCAGCATGGCCGAGGTGGTGCGGCGGCGTTACGCGCGTTTGCTCTCCGCGGCGCGCGAGATGCATCCCGAGGCGGCGGAGTATTCGCAGGAGGACGCCGGTGATGCGGTGGCGCGGCTCGAACTGCCGGTGTCCGTGCGCATTCCGGACCTGATCATCGTGGATGGCGGACGCGGGCAACTCTCCAGCGCGGTGGGTGAACTTCGCCGTCTCGGCTTGCGCGGACAGCCGATCATCGGCTTGGCCAAGGAGCGCGAGGAAATTTATTTCCCGAACGATCCGCAACCACTGCGCCTGCCGCACGAGGCGGGGTCCTTGAAACTTTTGCAGCGCATCCGCGACGAGGCCCATCGCGTGGCCAATGGCTACCATCAGCTGCTCATGAAGCGGCGCGTGTCGGAGAGTGTCTTGGACGATATCGATGGCGTGAACAAATCGCGCAAGCAGGCGTTGCTGCGGGTATTCGGATCGGTCGAGAGACTGCGCAAGGCGGAAACCGAAGAGATTGCGCGGGTGCCGGGTGTCGGCGAGAAAGTAGCGCGGGAAATCAAAGAGCGTTTGGGGAAAAAGTAGAAGCGGCGTCCGCGCCGCTTAACCTCGATCACCAAGCGACGGGGACGCCGCTTCTGCTTTTATCTCCATCGAAAAATCCATGGCGCGAGCGGAATGGGTCAACGCACCGACGGAAATGCGGTCGACGCCGGCTGCGGCGATGGGACGGACGGTCTGCAGGTTCACGCCGCCGCTGGCCTCGAGCAGAATTTTCTTTTCGCCGCGAAGGCGCACTGCCTCGAGAATTTCATCCGTTCTCATGTTGTCGAGCAGGATGATGTCCACTCCGCGCAGTCCGCAGAGCATGCGCACTTGATCAAGGTTGTCGGCTTCGATTTCCACGATGACATCGGGCTTTGCCGTTTTGGCGCGGTCGATGGCGGCTTGGAGGCCATTCGCATCGCCAGTCACGGCAAGGTGGTTGTCCTTGGCGAGGATCTGGTCGAAGAGCCCGAAGCGATGGTTGACGCCACCGCCGGCGACGACGGCCGCGCGCTCGAATTCGCGCAGGCCGGGAGTGGTCTTGCGCGTGTCGAGGATGACGGCCTTGCTCCCGCTGACCGCGTCGACAAAAGCGCGGGTGAGGGTGGCGATGCCGGAAAGTTGCTGGAGGAAGTTCAGTGCCGTCCGTTCCGCCGCGAGGAGCGCGCGGGTTGATCCGACCGCGGTGAGGACAACATCGCCTGCTGCGACCGAGTCGCCATCGGACCTGTCAATCGTCACCGTAACTCCCGGATCGACCAGACGGAAGACTTCCCCCGCGGCGCCCGTTCCGGCGAGAACGGAATTTTCTTTGGCGATGATGCGGGCCTTGGAGAGGTGGCCGGCTGGAATGAAGGCTTCCGAGGTGATGTCGCCTGGTCCGGTGTCCTCGGCGAGGGCGCGCTTGATCGTGTCGCGGGAAGTCGGAGTCATGGCAGCATGCGGGTGCCCCGGCGAGGCGCTGTTACTGCCCGGCAGGTTCTTCGATTTGCAGCAACTCCCGCTGCCAAGGGAGGAGACGTGCCCCGTCTTGCTGGGCGACGCACATCAGGGTTCCGCGGGAGGCGATGAGCGAGGGGTCGATGGCGAGTTCGACCGCGATTTTGTCGCGGCGCTCGCGCAGTTGTTCGAAGAACCGGCAGGCCGCGCCGTTCGGCCGCGCTTTGCGCTCGCGTTCGAACACGGGCCAATCTCTTTCGGGTAAATCGAGCGCGGTGCGGACAGCTTCCTTCATGCGTCCGTAGCGCGAGGACGGCATGCGGTGCGCTTCGATGCCGTGGCCTGCCGCGGCAGTGCGGGCCGCGTCGAGCAAGCGGTCGTTGGAAATGACGTGGAAGGTGGGGCGGTCCCACGCGCTGGCCTCGGCCTCGCGCCAGCGCCAGAGCGCGCGCAGCACGGCGGCCTCGCGCGGCGCGAGTTTGCTGCTGCCGTTGATCCGCCAGGCGTTTTCCACGTCGCGTTCGCGGGGCGAGCGAGCGCTTTGCACCATGACGTCGCGGGATTGCAGATACCATTCCCAGCGCCCGAGTTCGCGCAGGCGGCTCTCGAGGATCTCGGCCAACGGCAGGAGGTAGCGGACGTCGTTGAGCGCATATTCCTCCATTTTGGGGGGCAGGGGGCGGCGGCCCCAGTCGGCACGCTGCGATGCTTTGCAAAGCGGCACGCTGAAAAACTTTTCAACCAGCGCCGCATAGCCGATCTGCTCGAGCCCGGCGAAACGGGCGGCAATGGAGGTGTCGAAAATGTCGCGTGCATCGAAGGACGGATGGCGCCCGAGGAGGCGCAGGTCATAATCGGCGCCGTGGATAATGATGCGGTGGCGGGAAAGCGAGGCGTAGAATTCCGCGAGATCCGTGCCGGCCAGCGGATCGACAAGCCAGACGCCGTCCGGCGAAGAAACCTGCACGAGGCAGATTTTCTCATGGTAGCTGTGCAGGCTGTCGGCCTCGGTATCGAGACCGATGACCGCGTGGGGGGCGAGGTGCGCGACGAATTCGGCGAGCTGTTCCGGACGGGAGATCAAGGTTCCGCGATGAAGGATTCGTCGGGCGGAAGGTCGCCGGCGCGGCGCGCGCGGGGCTCGCGCACCTCGGTTGTCCCCTCGACGGCGGCGGTGACGAAAGGTCCGCCGCCCAGAGGGGCCGGTTCGGTGAAGGCGACATCGGGAACGTCGCTGAATTTTCCTTCCAGGGGAAAATCTTTGCGCAGCGGGTGGTAGGGGTAGCCTTCCCACATGATGATGCGGCGCAGGTCCGGATGGCCGGCGAAACGGATCCCCATCATGTCCCAGATTTCGCGCTCGTGCCAGTTGGCGGTCGGCCAGATGTCGCAGACCGTGCGCGTGGACGGTTCGTCGTCACCGACGGCGTGCGTCTTGAGTCGCAGGTGAAGGTGGTGCGAGAGGGAGTAGAGTTCGTAGACAAGTTCGTAGCGCGGTTCGTGCTCGAAGTGGTCGATGCTCGAGATGTCGAGGAGGAGGCCGAAAGCCAGTTCGTCGCGGCAAAACTCGCAGACTTGGCGCAGTGCGTCGGGCGCGAGGACGAGCGTCAACTCGCCGCGGAACTCGCTGCGGTCCTTCACCCCGTTCCCGAAACGCGAGGAGATCGCGTCGCTGACTTGCGCGTGCGTCATTCAGATCGAAGCAAGGAGTTCCTTCTTCTGCTCGAGGAAGGAGGGCTCACCCATGATTTTCTTCTGCAGGCGCATGAGTCCGTCGAGCAGCGCCTCGGGGCGGGGAGGGCAACCGGAGACGTAGACATCGACGGGAATGAGGTGGTCGATGCCCTGCAGCACGGCATAACTGCGATACATGCCGCCGGAAGACGCGCAGGCGCCCATGGCGATGACCCATTTCGGTTCGGCCATCTGCTCGTAAATGCGTTTGACGGCGAGGGCCATCTTGTAGGTCACCGTGCCGGCCACGATCATGACGTCGGACTGACGCGGGGAAAAACGCATGACCTCTGCGCCGAAGCGGGCGATGTCGAAGCGCGAAGCCCCGGCGGCCATGAGTTCGATGGCGCAGCAAGCCAGGCCCATCGGCATTGGCCAAAGGGAGTTGCTCCGCATCCAGTTGATGGCGGCGTCGAGGGTGGTGAAGATGACATTGCCCTCGATCTTGGAGTCGTAAGAGTATGGATTGCGGTCGTCCATCAGAGTCGGAGACTAGTTTCGGGTTCCCTTCCTGACAAGCCGCGTTACGAGCCTCTCCCGGCCGGGGATGCAGTGGCCGGATCCCAACTGAGCAGCGACATCAATTTTTCACCGCTTTTCCCCAAGTGCGGTTTGCCTGCGGGTCCCGAGAGGAGCGAGCGGGTCACCTTTTCGTAGGGGAAGGCGGATGGCACGGCCTCGAGGACGCGCGGTGCCTCGACGGGCATCTCCGATGGTTCGATGGACACGGGGAACCCGGCCGCGGTGAACGACACGATCCACGAGAGGGGATGTCGTGCGCCACCGTCCACGAGCCACGGATAGCGCCGCGGCAACTGAAACTGCGGCGAGTCAGGAATCTGCACGCGGAAGAAAGGTTTTTGCCGGCGGACGAATTGCGGGAGGGTGAGTTCGGAGTCCTTCCGCTGCGCGAGATAAAATTCCGCGGCATCGAGGCCCATAAGGTTGATCCCGTTGTAGACGCCGTGTTTGTTGGGGGTCGGGAAATTCGCGGCGTGCCAGGTTTCGAATTGGTCGTTCCACATCAGCGCGATTTCGAGATGCAGATGGGCGCGCCGCCGGTCGATGCCCGCACCGGTGTAGCCGAGCCGGCCGAGTCGCGCGCCCCCGGTCACGTTCTGTCCGGGGGCCACGTCGACCGACATCATGTGCGCGTAGATCGTGTAGACGGGCGAGCCCTCCACTTCGTGGCGCAGGACAACGTAGTTGCCGTAGTTGGAGTCCCGCTCCTCGCGGCTCACATGGACCACGCGGCCGGATTCGACGGCGCGCACGTCGTCGAGCGGTTCGCCCGCGGCGTCGCGTCGCAGGGGCGCGATGTCGACTCCCTCGTGGAATTTCGTTTCGAGGATTTTCCCCCCGACCCGCTCGGGATTGCGGCTGAATCCATACGTGCCGCCCTGCCATGGAAAACTTTTGCGTCCCTCGAAGTTGCGGTCGGTGAACATGTAGAACTTTTCCGGTTCCCCGCGGAAAAGCGCGTCATTGTCGGTCGGAAGGGCGGGACGGAAGCCCCAAGCCGGGCCCGCGGCGAGGAGCAGGCAGAGCGCGGCCCGCATCAGCGTTTCTTTTTGCTTTGGCTCTCTTGGCCGACCACCGGGAAAGCGGTGGTGAGAAGCGCAATATCTTCCGGGGTGAGTCCGCGCGGTATGGCCACGATGCCGTCGTTGACCGGACGGTCGACGAGCAGGTTGCTGACCATGCGGCCGTTGAGCATGACGACCAGCGTTTTGCCCTGCTGAGACATGGTGTGCTGCTGGAGCAGGCGAGATCCGTGCGCGCCGAGTTTGAGATAAACACCCTGACTGCCGTCGGCCGCGTCAAACGGGTACACGGCTTCGATTTCGCTTTGCGAGACCAGGGGCATGCGTTGCAGGAAAGCGGGTTTGCCGTTGAGCAGCGTGGCCGGAATGGCGAAGGTCGGGGCCTCGGCTTCGCTTCCCTCAGCGTGGATGCGGACATCCAGCACGGGTTTTTTTGCGCCCGCCGCACAAAGCAGGGCGGCCACGGCCAAGGCGAGGCGGGAAATTTTCATGCGTCCAAGTAAACGGCCCCGCGCGGGAATTGCAACCGTGCGGCGAAGAGGCTTAACTCGTTCCCGATGACCCCGGTCCGTGCCCTGCTTCCTGCCGTTCTCTTGCTTGCCGCCTGCGCCTCCCCGCAAAACGGGGCGGAGGACACTTGGGGCGCCCGCCTCTCGGACATGGTCGCTCCGATCGTGCCCGACGCCCTCCGGTTCGGCGGAAAACTTCCTTCCCTCAATGCGGAGCTGACCGCCGATCCGGTCGAGTTCCCGCTGCCCGAACGCCGCGAGGTGCGAGTCGTCTTCAGCGTGAAAAACACGACAAGCAAGGCCGAGCGCCTCGAATTTTCCACCGCCCAGCGCTTTGATCTGAGTGTCATCGCCCCGGATGGCAAGCGCCTTTACCATTGGTCCGAGGACCGCACGTTCGAGCCCGTCGCCAGTTCGGTGGTCGTGAACCCCCGCGAGCGCATCCAATACGAGGCCACCGTTCCGACCCGCGACATGCAGGCGGGTGCAATTTACCGAGTGGAGGCTGGCTTGACCGGTTTCCCTGAAACCACGGCCGCGGCGCAGATCCGGCCCAAGTGATTCCGATCATTTCGGTTTGACGAGCGGCGCCAGTCCGGATTTATTCCCGCCTCCGTCTATGAACCTCCTGCGGCTCTGCTTTTTCGCCTCCGTGGTGGCGGCCCTGACCGGCTGTGCCACGCACGATCCTCGGCTGACCAGCTCGACCACCGAATATCTCGCGCCCGGCGGCCAGATCGTGCAGAAAAAATCGGGCGGTATGGTGGACACCGTATCCTACTGGGATGGCGACGGTGTCCCTGGAAGTCCCTCGGTCACCATCGATCTTCGGGAGCAACAGGCGCGCTTTTACAAAGACGGACGTCTCGTCGGTATCTCCATGATTTCTTCGGGCCGCGAGGGTTTTTCCACGCCGACCGGCAGCTTTACCATCATCCAGAAAAACAAGGACCACGTCTCCAACCTTTACGGCGACTACGTCGACGGTTCGGGCACTGTCGTCGTTGCCAACGTCGGCGTGGGTAAAGACCCGATGCCGGCGGGCGCCAAATTCCGCGGCGCGCCCATGCCCTACTTCATGCGCATCACGCCGACCGGGGTGGGCATGCACGCGGGGTTCCTTCCCGGTTTCCCCGCGTCGCACGGTTGCATCCGCATGCCGGAACGCATGGCGGAGATTTTCTTCGCCAACGTTTCGCACGGCACGCCGGTGAGCGTGGTGCACTGAACTACGCCCGCGGGTGGGCCTTGTCGTAGGCCTTTTTCAGACGCTCGGTCGTCACGTGCGTGTAGATTTGCGTGGTCGACAGGCTGGCGTGTCCCAGCAGGCTCTGCACACTGCGCAGGTCGGCCCCCGCATCGAGGAGATGGGTCGCGAAGCTGTGCCGTAATTTGTGGGGGCTGGCCGGGACGGGGATCGCGGCAAGGCGGAGGTATTTTTTGACCAGAGACCAGATCGAGGTCGCGCCCAGGCGCTTGCGCAGTTTGCTGACGAAAAGCGGCCCGGATTGGACCTTGGCGCGCTGGCGGTAGTGCTGGATGGCTTCGAGAGCAGGTTCGCCGACGGGCACGATGCGCTCCTTCGAGCCTTTGCCGAGGACTCGCACCGTTTCGTTGTAGGGGTCGATATCGCGGACATCGAGCGCGGCCAGTTCGGCGAGACGGAGTCCGCTCGAGTAAAAAAGTTCGAGGATGGCCGCATCGCGGAATGGCATCCATGCGGGCGCCTGCTTTTGCGCTTTCGCCTCCCGCGGCGCACGCAGCAGCGCCTCGATCTGCGAGGTGGTCAGAAAAACCGGAAGGCGTTTTTCCGCTTTGGGGAGCGAGACCGGGTGGAGGGGATTGCTCGCCAGCCCCTTCCGTTCGCAGAGGAACCGGTAGAAACTGCGCAGAGCAGCGAATTCCAGACGGATGGTGGCGCGGGATTTTCCGCGCTTCATCAGCGCGAAGAGATAAGCCCGGAAGTCGTCGGCGCCGAGATCGCGCCAGCTCTTGCCGCCGAGCGCCGGCGCGGCGGCCGCCAGCGCGCGGCGGTAATTCTCCACCGTGCGGGGCGAAGCATTGCGCTCGTCCGCGAGATAGTCGAGGAACAGCAAGGACAACGGATCGTCCGCATCGGGCACGGGTTGAAGCTAAATGCGCGCCCGCGGCGAGGGGAGAGAAACTTGCTACTTTTTGCGCCCCATCGGTGCAGCGAGCGGCGGCTGCTTCGTGGCCCCGACCTTGCCTCGGCGCGCGGTGGCGCGCTCGAACTTCAGCACGGCGCGGCGAGTTTCCGCGCCGTCAGGCGATGTGGCGACGATCGGAATTTCGAATTCGCCGTCGGGGAGCACGAAGTGGCAACGGAAAGTTCCGTCCGGTCGCAGTGCCACTTGTTTGCCGTCGATGGTCACCTGGGCATCGGGGTGCGTGCCGCCGTAGAAAATAACCTCGGCGTTGACGTGCATGAAGAACCCCCGAGGGGCGGAGCTCCAACTCGCCAGCCCGCTGCTCTCCGCGCCCCAACTCGAGGCGGCGGCCGTAGACCAACTGGTTGCGGCGCCGGACCACGGGGCGCCGCTCCACGAAGCCCCGACGAGACCCATCAGGTCCAGAAAACCGCTGGAGAAACTCCCCGGCGCTTGGTCCCATGACGCGGCACCGCCCCAAGAACCCGGGGCGAAGCCGGCGGAGAAAAGGCTCGCGCCGGACGAAGCAAGGAAACGCCCTAAATCACCGGAGGTGAGCGAGCCGAGATTGCTCTGGAGGAGCTTGTCGAGGGCCATGCGTTGGGTGGAGGTGAGGCGCGCGGGCGGCATGTCTCCCCGCTTTTGCAGCCGGGCCAGCGCCTCGGCCAAGTTTTCCCCCCGGCGCATTTCGCCGCGGAGTTTTTCCACGAGTTCCCGAAAAGTGACGTGGAAAGGCATGTTGGCAAAGAGCGGTTCGCCGAGCCCGGCGAGCGTGTCGCGAGGCGTGAGCACGGCGCTCGAGCGCGTCAGCGTCTTCCAACCCCCTTTCTTGCCGTAACATCCGAGCTCGACCACGTAGTCGGCATCGGCGTCGTGGACCGACAAATACCAGCTGTTGGCTTCGCGCGGCACTTCCACCTCGCCCTCGGGATTTTGTCCGTCCCGGCTGTGGCGGAGAAAAACCGTCCCGGCCGCGTTCTCCGTCAGCGCGTAATCCCAGTAGCAAAAAAGCCAATGGGGCTCTTGCGCGACGACGAAGATGCGCTCGTCGCCGTAGCTGCGGGGCAATTCGCCCAGATTGTCGATGTCCGCGCTTCTCTTGCGTCCGCGCGTGACGGGGGCGGCGCCGGTTGGCCGGCGTTTGGTGCCAGCGCGCGCCGCGTCGAGCTTGCGCGCGTTCCCGGAGACCGCGACGCGTTTCTTGGCCGGTTCGGACGCCTTCTTTGCGGCGCCTTCGCCCTTCGTTCTTCCGGTTGTTTTTTTGGCAGTCTTCTTCACGTGTATTTCCCCAAAAAAGTCACGGATCATTTACGACGTCGCGACTGCTGCAAGGTTATTAGCCCTGCGCGGGCCTCGCAGGAAGTCTGCGCAGGCATATTTGTCTTTGGCCAGCGTCTCGACCTGCTCTTCGAAGTCGCGCGGGGCAGCCCATTCTTCTACAGAGGAGGATAGGGTATGGGCCAAGGTTTTTCCGAACCCGCGCCCCAGTCCCGGCAGGCCCTGCACCGATCCCTGATGCAGGAGTCCCTTGTGGGTTCGGCGCTGGGCGCCTCCTGCGATCTTGGTTCCGTCGAGCACGAGATCGTGTTCCACCGGACCGGCGAAGCACTCGCCCATGGCGGTCGCCGCCGCGGACAAACCGGCCTCGATTCCGTGCGCACGCAGAGCCTTGGCCAGGGCGAGATGGATCTGGCGGTAGCTTTCCCCGGCGGGCCGGCCGGCCAACTTCTCTCCGCGAGGCACGATTAGGGCAAAAGTGAAGTCCCTCTCGTGCACCACGACCCCGCCGCCTGTCCATCGGCGGCAGAAAGGCAGTTCGGGATGCGCGCGCACGGTTTTGTCCCTATCGGCGAAATAGCCGGCGCTTACCCAACATCCTTGCCAGCGAAAAATGCGGAGGATTGGCAACTGCGCCGCGTGTATCAGCGCTTCGTCGCACGCCATTTGTCGCGGCCCGTCCCTCGACACTGGATCGTCCCAGAAAGCCAGCTTCTCGAAGTTTCGGTCCATGGATGATTTTGCCGAAGCGGAGCATAAATCCTGACCGAAGCCGGTGCGATGGAATTAGCTCCCCTTCGCGTGGAGTGATATCTCCAACGCCCTGCCTTGCTGTGCGTGTGCTTCCCATCTTGGGCGCGCTGCGCTTATCTTTGCCGTATGCCCAAACCTTCGCTCGGTCGCGGACTCGGTGCCCTGATCGCACCCTCCAAAGCCGCCGCTGCCGCGGTCGCCGCGGCCGAGGCAGCCGGCGAGCGCGTGCTGAGTGCCGCGCTTACACGCATCGTGCCGAGCCCGCTGCAACCGCGGGCCAATTTCGCGCCAGAGTTGCTCACGGAGCTTGTCGATTCCATTCGTGAAAACGGCATCATCCAGCCGCTCATTGTCCGCGAGGTCAACGGCCTGCTCGAACTCATTGCCGGCGAGCGCCGCTGGCGCGCCGCAGGTCAGGCGGGACTGAAAGAAGTCCCGGTCATCGTGCGCGAGGCGACCGACCTCGAGGTTCTCGAACTCGCTTTGGTGGAAAACTTGCAACGCTCGGACCTCAACCCGATCGAGGAGGCGCAGGCTTACGCACGGCTCGCCAACGAGTTCAAACTCAAGCAGGAGGACATCGCGAAAAAAGTCGGCAAGAGCCGCGCCTCCGTGGCCAACACCATGCGTCTGCTCGATCTCGACGGCGAAGTGCAGGGACACCTCGTGCAGGGGCGGCTCAGCGTCGGCCACGCCAAGGCTTTGCTTGGATTGCGCACGGCCGAGGAACAGCGCGCCATCGCCGGCCAGGTGCTCCGCAAAAATCTTTCCGTCCGCGCCACCGAGGAAGCGGTCAACGATCACCTGAGCAAAGGCGGCAAGCCCCGCAAGAAGCGCGGGGGCGGTTCGCGCGAGGTCTCGCCCGCCATCCGCCATCTCGAGAACCGCCTGCAGCAGCATCTATCCACGCGTGTCGAAGTCCACCATGGCGAGGAGAAGGGCAAGATTCTCATCGAATACTACGGCAACGACGATTTGCAGCGCCTCCTTTTGCAGTTAGGTTTACCCCAAGAGTAATATCATGCCCGTCTCTGTCGTGTCGCCATTCCGGCGTTTCATCAACTTCGTCGACAGCGACCATTTTGTCGGTGACCCGGCGGTCATCCGCAACCAGCCCGAGCGCATGGAGTGGAGTCGCCTCGTCCCTTTCATCATCCTTCATCTCGGTTGCCTCGGGGTTTTCTGGACCGGGGCGAGTTGGGTCGCGGTCGGCACCGCAGTCTTCCTTTATTTCTCGCGGATGTTCCTCATCACCGGTTTTTACCACCGCTATTTCAGCCACAAGACCTTCCAGATCTCGCGGGCGGGTCAATTCATCGCCGCTTTTCTCGGTCTGACCTGCACGCAGCGCGGTCCCCTTTGGTGGGCGTGGGTGCACCGCCACCATCACAAACATTCCGACGAGGAAGAGGATTTCCATTCGCCCGGCGTGCAGGGGTTTTTCTGGGCGCACGTCGGCTGGATCACCAGCAGCTGCAATTTTCCGACCGACTACTCGAGGATCAAAGACTTGGCGAAGTATCCCGAGTTGGTTTTTCTCAACCGCTTCGACCTCATCGGTCCACTGTTCCTCGCTTTCATCACGCTCGGGTGGGGCTGGCTCCTTCAGTCTTTTTTCCCGTCGCTCGGCACCTCCCCGGGGCAAATGCTGGTGTGGGGTTTCTTCATCAGCACCAGCCTGCTTTTCCACGGCACGTCCTGCATCAACTCATTGGCCCATGTGCTCGGACGCAAGCGCTACGAGACTCACGATGACAGCCGCAACAGCTTCATTCTTTCCCTCATCACCATGGGCGAGGGGTGGCACAACAACCATCACCGCTACCAGGCCGCGGCGCGTCAGGGTTTCTATTGGTGGGAGTTCGATCCGACCTATTACCTGCTGAAATTGCTTTCTTGGCTCGGCGTCGTGCGCAACCTGCGTCCCGTGCCGGATTCGGCTTACCGCGAGGAAGAGCAAGTCGGGGAGCGCGCGGCCACATGAGGCCGCGGTGAGGAAACTCGCGGTCATCGGCGGCGGCATCGCCGGACTCGGCGCGGCCTGGTTGCTCCGCCGGCGCTACAACGTGACCGTCTTCGAGCGCGAAAAACACATCGGCGGCCACTCGAACACCGTCGAAGTCGACGAAGATGGGCGCCGCGTGCCGATCGACACCGGCTTCATGGTCTTCAACAAAGTGACCTACCCGTATTTGGTCCGCCTGTTCGACGAACTGCGCGTCCCGATCAAGCCGACCGAGATGAGTTTCAGTGTGCGCAACGACGAGCTCGACATCGAATACAACGGGATGGGATTCAACCGGATGTTCGCGCAACGCGCCAATCTGGTCCGTCCGCGTTTCCTCAAACTCCTCGCACAAATCCTCCGTTTTTTCCGCGTGGCCAACGCTTCCCTGGCCGACGAATCGCTCGAATCGATGTCGCTCGACGAATTCGTCCGACGCCACCGCCTCGGCGACGATTTTCTCCGTCTCTATCTCGTCCCGATGAGCGCGTCCATCTGGAGCATCACGCCGGGTGGCGCGCTGGATTTTCCCGCGGCAACGCTGGTGCGCTTCTTCCACAACCACGGCTTTCTCGGCGTCACAACGCACCATCCGTGGTTCACTGTGGATGGAGGATCCCGGGAATACGTGAAGCGGATGCTGTCCGACTTGCCGCAAGCGCACGCATCCTCACCCGTGGCCTCGGTCGAAAACACAGCGGACCAGGTCTCAGTCCGGACCAAGGACGGAGCTGTGCATGGCTTCGATCGTGTGATTCTCGCCGCGCACGCCGACGAGTCGCTGGCCATGCTTGCGCGGCCGACACCCCTGCAGGAAAAGCTGCTCTCCGCTTTCCGCTATCAGGTCAACGAGACACTGCTCCACACCGACACGACTGTGATGCCCCGTCGCGACCTCGCTTGGGCTGCCTGGAACTACCGCATGGAGCGGGGCGGGCAAGGGGAGCGGCCCTCCACGCACTATTGGATGAACCGCTTGCAGGGTGTGTCGGACCGGAGAAACTATTTTGTCAGCCTTAACTACGCCGACCGCATCGACCCGGCCAAAGTGCTTTGGCGAACCACTTACACCCACCCGGTTTTCGACCGCGGGGCTTTGGCCGCCCAGCACCGTCTTCCATCGGTCAATGCCGAAACACGCGACCAGCGCGTCTTCTTTTGCGGGAGCTATTTCCGCTATGGTTTTCACGAGGACGCGTTTGCCTCGGCCGTGCAGTGCGCGCGTGCGGTTTGCGGCGAGGATCCCTGGCCGTGAACTCCTGCTTCTACGAGTGCGATGTCTTTCATCGCCGGCTCCGCCCCAAGCAGCACGAGTTTCTTTACCGCGTCTTTTACTTCTACCTCGACCTTGGCGAGTTGGAAGAAGCGGAACGGAAGCTGAAAATTTTCGGCCTCAACCGACCGAATGTCTACAGCCTGCGGGACGGCGACCATTTTCAATACGACGAAGGATCAAAGCCGCGGCCCATTGCCGACAATGTGCGGCGATTCCTCGCGCACTCCGGTTGCCCGCTCGAGGACGGCGGTTCCATCCGCATGCTGTGTTTCCCGCGGATGCTCGGATACGTCTTCAACCCGGTCACCATCTACTTTTGTTTCCGGCCCGACGGCACGCCGCATGCTTCTGTGGTCGAAGTTGGAAACACCTTTCGCGAGCTGAAGCCTTACCTCGTTCCGCTCACGGGCAATGGCACCGGCGATTTCGAGGTCCGCGTGCCGAAGCACTACTACGTCTCGCCTTTCAGCCCGGTCGACCTCGAGTTCCATTTCCGCCTGCACTTGCCGGACGAGCGGCTGCGAGTCTTCATCGACAGCAACGACGTGGAGGGGAAGGTGCTGGTCAGCACGCTGACGGGCGGGCGTCGGGACATGACCTTCGGCAACCTCGCGTGGTTCACCGCCAAGTTTCCCTTCATCACGCTCAAAGTCATCGCACTCATCCATTGGCACGCCTTCCGCCTCTGGCTCAAGCGCGTGCCGTTTTTCTGGAAAGAAACCTGCGCCGAAGACCAGCGCGGCGTCTTCCGTCCGCACAAGTCGTTGCGCAAGTAGCTTTGCTCGGATCCCTGCCACGCCGGGCGTAGAGAAGTTGGCGGTTGGTCTTCAAAAACCATTGCATCACACATCACAATGTGTGAAATTGTGTGTGGAATTGAACTATGGCGACGAATCTTCAACTTGACGATCGGCTGATCACAGAGGCCGCGGCCCTTGGAAAACATCGCACCAAGAAAGAGGCGGTTACCCGGGCTTTGACGGATTACATCAGCCACTTGCGGCAGGACCGCATTTTGGACCTTTTCGGGAAGGTCGAGTTTGACCCGGAATACGATTACAAACGCCAACGGGCACGGGAGTGAGAGTGCTCGTTGACACGAGCATTTGGTTGCTGGCCTTGCGACGCGACGATGGACGGCCGCATCCGGAGAGGGATGAATTGCGGCGGCTCGTGTCCGCCCATGTCGCCGAGATCATCGGTCCCATCCGGCAGGAAATTCTCTCCGGTGTGCGGGATCGGGTGCAGTTCGCGCGTTTGGAAACCCACCTCGCTGCATTCCCCGACATTCCGCTCCTGATGGAAGATTACGTGACGGCCGCGAAGTTTTTCAACGTGTGCCGGTCGAAGGGCATTCAGGGGTCCAACACCGATTTCCTCATTTGCGCAGTGGCTGTCCGGTGCGACTTGGTCATCTTCACAACGGACGGGGACTTCAGGCACTTCGCAAAGTTCTTGCCCATCGTGCTGCACGAGGCCAAAAAGCCGACGCCCTCACGTCAACGTCGCTCCCCACCGAGCCGCGGGGCCTGACCTTCGCACTTGTCTTTATGGGGCGGTTCAGCACGTGGGAGCACCTGAGTCCGGGGAGGGCTCGGGGCAGATCCCGCGCAGGCGGGACCCCACTGATTTCAACCGTTTCCCATTTTTGGACACGATCGATCCCGTGACGAAAACGTGCCGCACCTGCAGGCTGGGGGCGACTGGCCGCCCGCGCCGCTGACTTGCGGTTCGCGCCCAAGACCGCGAGGCTAGGGTCGAACGTCTCTTACCCAACCGTGAACTACGCTCCAATTCTTTTGTCTGCTTTGTCCGGCATGCAGCGCGGCCGCTTGCGTTTGGTGCTGCCCGATGGTTCGGAGAAAGTTTGCGGC
>Ga0114972_10001619_pt1 | contig 16848 bp, 17 predicted proteins | sample M_140807_EF_Meta_FD_87354 | JGI IMG/M metagenome (GOLD analysis project Ga0114972, IMG submission 87354) | Freshwater microbial communities from Lake Montjoie, Canada to study carbon cycling - M_140807_EF_MetaG | ecosystem: Environmental > Aquatic > Freshwater > Lake | place: Lake Montjoie... | reverse complement strand
TTAACCAGTTTGCATTTACACTGTACCCCTTGTCGATAAGATGATTTAACTCATCGAGAGTGCAATTATTCATAATAGCAATGGCAATCGAAGCGTTCGATTTATCGGCGCAGTTCATCTAAGTGTATAATTTTAATTTAATTGTAAAAAAAGTCAGTATATATTGAGCTAATGAAAAATAAAAATAAAAAAGTTGGAATAAATATATACTTTATATTTTTATTTTTATTTTTCAGTTTTTTGAAAATTTATTATTTCTTTCCAGGCATCACTTTGCTGTAAGCAGAAGAAAATCCTTCCTTGGCAGAGTTAAATCCAACTTTTGATCCTTTGTATACTTGGTCAGCAGAAGCTTTAAGGAAACCAGCTCCAGTGGCATCCATAAACCCTGATTTTAACATTTCACTATAATTAGTGCTGTAAGGAGGAGCTAAAGAAGGTGCGCAAAAGCTCAAGAAATAGAACCATGATCCAATTTCAAGAAATTTATGATACTTGTGGAAATGTTTGGCATTCTTGGAAAATGCTACAAGGACAATAATAAGGAAAATTAAACTGTAAACAATCCAAAGTAGAAAAGTTACGGTTCCAATTTTTCCACCATATCCTCCAGAGCTGGAAAATAAAGTTTTTAATTCCATAAATTTTTCTCTCATGAGAACAATATTGTAAAGGGCAATTACTAAAGTTACCCATGCCAAACCATAAATGGCATCAACAAAAGACTTGTTTTGTCTAGATTTAGGATTGTATACATAAATCCAAAGCAAAATAAGAAATACAAGTGGTGCGGCTTGAACTGTTTTTGTTAAGAATGGGGTTTGCTCCGATAAAGTTTTAGAAGTTTCGTTACTCATTTTTATTTAAAAAAAAATAAAAATTCTTTTTTTTGTTGAATTAATTTTTGCCAGGAGGAGCAGGTGGTGGAGGAGGTCTTTGTACCAATGTAGATGCATCATAAGCAATTGAATATTCAGTATAGGGAACACCAGTTGCTGGACAGACACCAGTTCTATTATTAATTTTGACAGCATTGGATGTAGAAGACTTTCCATTAGGTTGTATAATATTGATACCTGTAACGTTTTCAGTAACAATAGTTACTCCACCTTCTATAGGAAAAACAGTAACTCCGTAATTTGTTCCATCATAAGTTCCAGAAAGAACTTGTCTTAAAATTCCAACTTTATAAATCGTATAGGTAAAGCCACTCAAGGTGAAATTATTGGAAGCAATATATTGTCCTTCAAAAGTATTTGTTTCACCGGTTGGATAAAGTGATCCTTCATAATAAGAATAACCAATAGATGGATTAGTTGTGCTAGAACAATAAGTTCTGGCATCATAAATTGGTTGTCTTTCAGTAAATGTAATGACTTGAGGATCATTAGTAGCAGGAGCATAAACAATGGGAGGGGTTTGAGTATTAAAAATATCATAATCAATAATATAATTTACACTTTGAATATTTGGAACAGGATTAATAGTTTGATTTGACACGGGGCGGCATGAATAATACCAATCATTAAAATTACAATCGTCGTCGTTACAAGACATCTCTATCTATAATTTTTTTTTATTTTTCTAAAAAAATTTTATTTGATACAAATCTTTGTTCCCTCGGCCTCAACCACTGCATCTTCTGCTTGTTTAATTAATTCGGCAGTTTGAGTATTGACAGCTTTAGATTGAACTTGACCAGTAGTTGGATTACTATAAAAAGATGAATATAAATTGACATCCAACAAACAAAAATCTCCAACAATTTGAGCGGTGTTTACTGCTACACGACCAATGTTTAATTCCGGAGTCGAAAATCGTAGTTGGAAAACGGATTGATCATTAAAGGTGCATTCATAATTATTATTTAAAATTTTTTGACACACTCCAGGAATAGGATTGGGTGGTTGGGTACTGCTAACATAATAATAATTGACATAATAGGTGTCGGTATAAAAATCTACGCCTACAAAGCTTAGCACCATTAAAATACTTCCCGTAACACAGCAATTTTCGTCACAGCAGTTTTCCCCTGTTGGAGTAATCGTACAAGTTTGAATATAAAAGCAATGCTTTAATAGAGGATACTTACAACAAGCTGACATTTTATTTTTCTTACTCTTTAGAAAGAAAAATAATTATTTTATGAATTTTTTAATTACCAAAATAATGATTACAATCAATAATAATATAATGGGAAAAATATATATGAAAGAATAATAAACATACGGAAAAGTATATTGTAAACTTTTTAATTTTTTATGGTGTTCCATAGCTAAATCATTATGTTTGTATAGGGAATAAATATATAAATTTGAGGTTTGCGTGTTTTTAGACCAATCATAGTCCCAACGTAGTTGTTATGCATCTGAAGAAATAAAATCAATAGAATCATAATTATTTTGATTCAACCATTTTCTAACTTGTTTTTTATTATATCCATATAACGCATTCTTATAACTAATAAAATTTATAATGGAAAATAAAAAGGGGTAATTTTTTTGAAAGGATTGTATAAATTTTCCATTATTTGTTTTTGCAGGTACAAACAATATTTTTGGATAATAAAGATTAAAGTCTTGTTCTGTTCCAAAACATTCAAATAATTGTATTAGGCGTCGATGCTTTTGGCCTTTGTTTTTATTAAATACTCCTCGATGAATGGTTTGAGAATTAAAAATTAATATACTTCCACTAGGAATTTTAATTTTTTTTATTTTTCTTTCCATAATTTCCATTGTTCCCTCATCTAAATAACATAAACAAGTATAAATAGGAGCCATTTTTTTAGAGTCTCCATAAGAAATTAAATCCCGATGAAAAGCGGCTGCATCGGTATTATTATTATTATCACTTATTCTCATTTTACTATACTTAAAAATAGACCAATTCATTTGCTTTTGTATATGAGGAATCATATTGTGATTTATAAAATTAAATAAAGGTTTGTATTGAATTTCTTTACCGTCATTTGAAAAAAAAGATCTAGATAATTTTAATTGTTCTGGATCAATAATACTTTTCAACAGTTTCATTTATTTTAAAAATTTTTTTCTAAATTAGTTATTCATCGTATAAGAAATACTTTCTACTTTTGATTTACAACTTTTTGAACAAACTTTTATTGTTTTTCCGTTTGCTTTAGCAATAATTGCTTCCGAGTCATCAAAACGTTTTCCTGAAATGGGACAAACATTTTTTCCATTTGGGTTGTGAGAATGAGGAATTTCTTGATTTGATTGTTGAACAACAACGTTGATTTCTCCTAATTTCTTCAAGATAAGAATAGAAATAATAATTAAAATGATAAAGAGTAAAATACAGAAAATGTTTGTAATAACAGTACCGTCCATTTTTTGTTAAAGACAAAAAAAAAATATGTTTTTGTTGATTTTTAATTTCCATTGGTTAATAAATGGAAAAAATTACATTTATTACGACAGGAGATTGGGGAATGTCAACATTATTATATCAACAAAACAAAAATAACCTAGCCAAACAAAAAGACGCTCAATTTTATGTGCTTTTAGGAGATAATTTTTATCCATCAGGAGTAAAAAGTATTAACGATCCCCAATGGGAATATATGTACAAATCGACTTTTTCTACTGACATTCCAACGTTTCCCATCTTGGGAAATCATGATTATATTGATAACCCCAACGCCCAAATTTTGTATTCCAAAGTTGAAGATTCTTGGAAAATGCCATTTTATTGGTATGACATGTTAATTCATTTATCTGGAACCGAAACGGCACATTTTATTTTTTTAGATACTTGTTTATTAGCCGAAGATATTACCACTAATTTAATTCGTCATGGAAATCCAATGTCGGTTCCTCTATATTTAAATCTAGTAAGAAAATATCAAGCGAGTCAAAAAGCTTGGTTTGAAAAAATATTAAAAACAAGTACTTCAAAATGGAAAATTGTATTTGGACACTATCCAGTATTTTCCAACGGACCGCATCATTTATCACATAAATTACAAGAGTATTTGGTTCCCTTATTCATGCAATATAAAGTAGATTTTTATGTTTCAGGACATGATCATAATTTACAACATTTGACCAAAAATAATACAAATTATGTAATAGCTGGAGCTTTTTCTAGTTATACACCCCGAAATCCAGTAAGTTATGAACATCTTGGTTCAAAATTTCAAGCAAATCAGGGTGGGTATGCAAAATTTAAAATTCATTCAAAAGAAATTCGTTTACAATTTATTGGAAACAATAATCGGGTTATTTATGATTACTCATGCTGCAAATTGTAAATCCATAAGGTCGGTAGCGGTATTTTGAGCTTTGTTGTTGTAAAACTTGAGCCAGAATTGGTCATAAGCAGTTCTAATTTTTCTAGCATTGTAAATACTAGAACATTCAGTGCAGGGTGAGTAAAGATTTTGAAGGCTATCTCCAGTTGAATTGATTGGTTCAGCAGCACAATTTTGGCATCCGTAGTTTTCTTGAATCTCTTCTTGTTGATTCGACATTTTTTTATTAAAAAAAAATAAAAAAATTAATTTCTAAATTAATAATTTTTTCAGCACTTGGTTAGTTTTTTTTAAATGATCTTCACAAGTACATTTATTTTCGTCATTAGAATATTTTAGATTTAATCTATACCATTCCCGCATTATTATATGATATAAAATTTTATCTTCTTTACTATGGGATAGCATTTTTTTCCATTTTGGAAAAACATATTTTTGCATCATAAGACCCAAGTATTGAGATTTGTAATTGGAAATTAATTCTTTTCCAGCAGGAATTGATTTTTTAACTTTATAAAATATACAACCATTTTCACCAATTCCTTCTACATTTATTTCATTACTCGGAATGAAAAATGAAAAATCTTGATTTCTTTTTCCAATCACTTGCTTTAAAAATTTTTCAAATCGTGATTGACAAGGTTCTTCATAATCAAAAGATATACTATTAATTCTTGGCAGATACGTTTCATTCACATCGGGGGGAGTTAGATTATATTCTTTATCATTCAACGTAACTGAATAAGTATACATATCATCTAAATCACTATTAGGTAACTTTATATTTCCGGGATAAGGTCCTAGTATAGTACCTTTTTTAATGGGAGATGTCGAAATTAAACCATTGGGTAATAACCCTTTACTTTTTAAACAAGGATAATTAGAACTACAAACTTTGAAATTATCCGACATTAGAGGGAACGAGGGATTTTTAGAATTTACGCATGTTGGTTCCGCTATTAAATGTAAACGTTGTTGTTGAAAAGACTCCATGGCTTGATGATATTTTTTATGGTACTGTTTGGTGAGTTTACAAAGTTGCATTTTGTTTTTCATGTTTAAAATTTATTTTTTCTATAATTCTTCCAACATTACATGGCAATGGTTTGTTTTTTATAAAAACAGTTTGAGTAGGGTCTAAGAAATTATCTCCAAAAGACATTTGAATAATATTATTGGCAGAATTTCTTACAGTTCCATCATACTTTACTTGTATATCTTCTGCAATTTTAATCATTCGTCGTTGAATATATCCTGATGTTGCCGTATCGCGAACATGTAATCCATTGGCCAGAGCAAAATTTAAAGTGCTTGGAACTGTTAAATCATAAACTTTGGGATAACGTTCTACACCAATTTTATTAATTTCTACAATAGGATCTAAACAAGTATCATTAATTGATTCAAAATTTTCACAAACATACAAAATATATTTATCGGGATAAACTGAAATTGTTGTAAAAATATTTAATCGAGAACATAGAATTGCAATTCCCTCCAAGAATTCAAGTGATTTTGATTCCACACCTTTTACATTTTCTTTTTGAAACCCATCCAATGAAAAATAACTTGACAATACTCCTTTAATAAATAAAGTATTAGCAGTATAACATTCAAATGGTATTTGTTTGTTTGGAGCCCATGATTCAAAAAAAGCTTCTTGTTTTTTGGTCAAGTATTTATTTTGATCATTGGCTAAATATAATCCTAGAAAAACTCCATTATTATATGAAAATTCAAAATTTACAAACGAAATAGTTGGAATAGAAAAAATACAATCCTCCAAATATAATGTAACGGGTAATTTGTCTCCAATTTTAATGTCGGGTGTTGAAATCTCTTTATAAATTTGTTGGTCAGAGTCCCATACAATTAAAGATTTACTTTCAGTCACAATTACTTGTCGACCTCCCAAAGTTTTTATTTCATATAGTTGATCTCCAGGATCATGACGAGTGATGGCTGTGATTTCTCCCCAAGAAATATTTCCTTTTTCATCCGTAGTAGGTATATATACTGGTTCCAAAAGGTTTAATAATTCCATGTTTCTTTCCTCATAAAAAATCGTTTGGGAAATATTATTTTTTAATAAATTATCGATCCAATCACCAATTTCTATTATTTTTGCAAATCCATTTTCTAACAATAAAATTCTAGAATCTCCAGTTACCGATTTCATGGCGGTATCTGTAATACCTTCTCTTCCTGTCATGGCATGGAAAAAATATTCTCGCGGATTCAAACCATGAATAAAAGAAGAACGAATAAATCCTGACGATTCAAATTGCATATCTTCTGAATATTTTTCCTTGTCAAAAGGATAGTGAGGCAAAGTTCTACTATAATTGGACAATAAAGGTTGAATTCTTTCTCCGTTTAAATTTTGTTGACCCAATAGACCCGTAATTTGAGCAATATTGAAATAATCTCCCTTGGCTCCAGAAATAACCGTAGCTAAAAAATTATTATCTTCTTTCAACGCTTTTTGTGCAATCGACATTCCTGTATCTCTCGCTCCCGACAATGCATACAATGTATAAATTTCACGTAAATGTGGATCCTGGGTATGTTCTTCAATTGATTTCGCTTTTATAAATGCTTTACTAATATTACTTTGAATTTCATCTTTTTTAGTAACTTTACAATCTCCTACACCAATACTAAAACCATGCCATGCTAGAAAAAAATTGGTCAAAAATTGTACTTCATTTAAAAATTTTGAACATACATTTTCACCATATTCATGATACAGTAATGTAATAAGGGAATTAGATCCAGAAGATAAATTGGATTTTCCTATTGCTCCTTCCAATAAAATACCTTCCTCTATTTTCATAATCGGTTCGTCTCTATCCATTTTATTATGATCGGTTAGAAAAAAATCGTCTGGTAACAATAGAGAGAATAACATTCTCCCATCATAATAATTTAGGTCCTTGATATTTTTTTTCTTTCGATACAATTTAATTTTCTTGTCCATGTTGGCCAAAGTAGATTCATTTAACGACAATGCTATATTAAAAAAATGCTCTCTTGGAATTATTCGAGTACGTTTAATAGTCATCAAATACGCTCCTAATAACGAATCTTGTACAATCACTATATTAGCTTTACTCGATTGATTAGAAATTATATTTTGCTGTAAACTGGACAAAATTCTTAATTCCGCTTCGGTTTCAGGAGTTGCGGGACAATGAAGATTCATTTCATCACCATCAAAATCGGCATTAAAACTTTTAGTAATGGCCAAATTTAACCGAATTGTTTTTCCAGGTCTAATTTTAATTTTTTGAGCAATCATACTACCTCTATGAAGCGTAGGTTGACGGTTTAAAAGTAATATATCTCCATCCATTAATTTACGTTCTACAATATCGCCCTTATGAATCTCATAAGGTTTAAAAGTATTAGAGACTGTATTCTCCACTAGAACTCCATTTCTATAAACTTTATCACCAGGTTGTAAAGAAAAAATATCGGATTCTTTCTTGATGATTCTAATGGAATCTTTATTTTCTATAATGTCGCCATAATTTAATCGAGTTCCTTGTTTCATGGTTGCATATTTAATATTAATTCTAATATTACCATCATCCTTTAACACAAAATTTACTTTCCCTTCTTGAATCATTTTCTCTAGGCTTTTTTTATTATGATCTGTGACTCTAACAGGATAACATAAAATATCGGCAATTTCTTGAGGAACTGCAATTTCATCTACATTTAGAGTTGGGTCGGGACCAATCACAGTTCTAGCAGATTTATCAACACGTTTGCCCATTAAATTATTACGAATAAGACCTTCTTTACCTGTCAATCTCTTTTTTATTCCTTTAAGAGGTCGGCCATTACTCACTCTTTGACGATCTCCCGAATTGTCAAATAAACTTTTAATACGAAATTTCAAGGCATGAGTAAATTTTGTCCGCTTAGAGTCATTGGTATTAGGATCTCCAATATGAAAATTTGCTTTAACGATTTCTTGATATTGAATAGTCAAATCATCATCACAAGTCATATTGTCAGCAATAATAAATGGTCGAGCAACGGGTGGAATAACAGGAAGAACATTAAGAACTAAATTTTTTGGATGAAAATTGTTGGGATCAAAACCTAAAAGAATAATATCATCATGAATAACATTTTCAAATATTTTTCGAATTTCACTTTCAAACATTTGCATTCTCATGTTTTCTCCGTCCATTTTAAAAATCATGTAGAAATGTTTATCTTGAGTGCAAAAAAGATATCGAGGTTGAATTGTTTCACAATGAGTACAATAATCTATCTTGTCCATTTTTTCAACAATCTTGTTGAAGCGTGTTTGTTTCAAGTATTTGAGTAAAGAATTTAATTCTAGTTGCTCCTTGGATAATAAAATACGTGAGCATTTATAACAAATACATTTTAAAATAAGCATAGTAAGCTTATTAAACAATGGATGTAAGACATCAATGTTTAGAACAATATGACCAAAATGCCCAATACATTTTTTTTCAGTTTGACCACAAGTCACACATTTTTTATTTGGTTCCATAACGCCCATTCTTTCATCATAGACAGAATGAGGTCCTGTAAGCTTGACATTGTGAATTTCGCAAACGGAATTTTTGACAATTTCTTCCGAGGAGTAAATTCCAAACTGAATATAATCAAGGTCTCGAAGTTCCATTTTTAAAAATGCAATTGGATTATATTAATTAAATCAGTTTTTACAAAAAATTGATTTTTTAAAATTTTTTTTGAGAAATATTCAACTTTTAACTCAAGACAAGATTTCAAGACTTTTTAATTAACCAAACTTTTACAACAGATTTTTAAAACCATGGCAGAGGAATTTATCAAAACTATTGATCATGTACTGGATGTGACGGATAATAATCCTCTCGTTGCTGATCGATGGATTCAAATGGATCAAAAGACTGGGGAGCTAAGCCTTATAGTCAAATATAAGAACGGGGAAGAAGAGAGCCACTCTTATTATAAAGTTATGCCAAATCCTGGACCGCCACCTGAGAATGACCCCATTTACCAACTCTTAGTGGACATGTATCCCTTTCTTCAAAGCCCCGAACAACGTGCCAACATTATCGGAAAAGTTCAGTCAGGAAAAAGCTTTGTGATTATGGCCATTTGTTGGTGTTCTATTTACCGCTGGGGACTTCGCCCTTTTATGTTTGCCCTCAACAACGTAGACTCTTATTCTCAATTGATTATTAGAGATATTCAGGATTTTAACAAGTGGTTGCGAAAACATGGTGAAATCAGGCGCTGTTTGTTTATCAATGGTCTTCGTGGTCCGAAGGGACAGGACAACGAGTGTCCTTATGTCATCACGTTGGCCATGAATAATAAGTCCCAGCTAACCAAGATTCGCAATCAAAGACACCCCTACCTCATTGTGGGTGATGAAGGAGACTTTCTCATCAAGCACTACGATCCTACCCTAGACCGAACTATCACGGGACAGCTGTTTCACTCTTTTCTCCAAAATGCCAGATCGACTTGGATGGTCACCGCTACTCCTTTTGCACTGCTCAACCAAAAGGGAACCATGTGTCGCACGTTTGAGTTGGAGTTGAATGAAAATTATCGGGGACTGGATAAATTCAAGATTAATTTGCTCTCCAAAGACGAAGTCAAGTCTCTTAAAAAGGACAATCATCTGCTGGAATCAGTGGTTCGAAAAGCAATTCAGGTTTGCAACGTGGAAGGACGACAGCCTTATTCGGCCATTTTGATCAACACTAGGTACAAGAAAAAAGAGCATCAAATCGTAGCTAGGCATCTTCAAGGGCTTGGACTTGCAAGTTTTGTCGTGAATGGTGACGGAATTTTTCATTATAAAGCAGACGGAACAAAGGAGAATATGGGATTTCGGCGTGTCAGTGCGCTTTTTGATTATTTTGAAAGCCACGTCGAGACCTATGAAACTCATCTCATCATTGCCAAACGTGTGGCCAACCGTGCAGTAAGCTTTAGACCTTCTCTGGGACGTGGTTCGGGTGGGTTGATTGGAGAAATTCTTCTTCCCTCCAATAATGGATGTTCGCGAATCCAGGAGCTTCGACTATGTGGCAAGTACTCTCCAGACTATCCAGAACTCCAACTATTTGTCAGTGCTGAGGACTATCAAAAAATTGGCGACGAGCTAGAACACAACTACCCCAAGCTTATTGCAGCCAATTCGAGTTTCGGAGAGGCTCGAAATCAAATCGAAGGCGAAAAACTTATCGAGACGGGTCTGCATGATCGTGTCAAGGTCGACGACACTAGTTTAGAAGACAAGGAAAAATATATAGAGCATGAATTCAGGACACAACGTGAATGCTTGGATTTTGTCCAAGGCAAGTACACATTGCACAGAATCATGACGGACGAGACTTTTTTAGCCACGGTTCCTCTTTCAGAACAGCAACAACAAACATGGCTCACAGCCTTGGAAATCAAAGGAAACTGGAAACAGGGACAGGATCAAATTCGTGTTCATTGTGAAAAGGCTTCAGGAACTTGGAATCAAGCAGTTCGCAAATCCCCGCATGGATTCAACGTAGCTTGGAATCAAGAACGTTGGGACTCGTGTCATATGATATCGAGTCGTTTTAAAAACATTAGTAATATTCGTTATTGTGGACAGTATTTAGCAGGGCCTAATCATGATTATAGTGGTATGAATATTGTTCGGTGGAAAGAGGGATTTTTTGAACCAGATGACGCTACGGGTATTCGTCCAACTGAGAGGTCAATGGACTTTGAGGAAAGCTTTCCTGAAAATGTAGCCTTTCTTTATTTGACAACACGGGGAACATGGCGTTATTTTAGTCGTAGTGATAATCGTAGCACAGGAATATTGACTCATTCAAATTAATTTTTTTCAAACTATAAAATATGAGTTTTCAAACAAATCAAGAAATTACACATGCTTTTTTAGTTGCTACTCATCATGGACGCATCGTATGTTTCTTAAATCTTTTGGCATTTTTATCTAAACCTTTTGTTGAAACCGGGTTTAATTCCAAAAAATCAAAAAGAGGATTACAAAATACAGCAACTGTTAAATTTACATATATACCATCAGATAAAAAAGTAATAGCACAGTTATTGTATGAAGGAATTTCAAATTCAAAAAAAAAAGACAAGTATCATTATTGGACAAACAAAAATGAACAATTTACATTTAATTTGAGTTAATACAATTGCAATAAACTTTTTCCAGGAATTTATTATCCTATTATATTTTACATGTTTCGACATGGTCTTGGAATTCATAATACCATGAGCACATTTGAGAAATTAATAAATCCTCCTTTGGATCCGCTTCTTGTAGAGTTTATTGGTATAGCAGAAATTGCAGAATACATTGATATAGATTTACATAAGCATAGAATTCCTAAAAAATCCATCACTTTGATATCTTCACCTCTTTTAAGAACAATTGAGACCATGTCAATCCTAATGAGCATGGCAAATCGATTACCTACTAAAATTTATGTTTTACCATGTCTCCATGAGTTTGAATCTGCGGATAAAAAAGCAAATGGAAAATGTGATAATAGAAAAAATAAATTACATTCACCCGGTTTTTTTAGTATTATTAATGCTGAAAATATTTCAAAATGTATCGCCAATACTCAAAAGTGTACAAATTTTTATTCCATGTTTGGTTTGGATGTAATTAATAAAAAAAAAGAAATACCTAGAGTTTTAGCTACTCTTGATAAAATTACTCCATTTGTTCGAGAAAATCTTTTTATAGATTGGTCATTTTTTTTTAATTTTGATTGCACGCTACATACGTTTACTGAATTTTTCCAAAATTTTACGAATTAAGAATATAAAATAAAAATAAAAGATGGAAAAATTAGTTATAAAACCCAAGAATTCAAATCAAGAAATTACATTGTTTTATCGACCTAAAACAACAGATGAAAAGGTTATCCCGGAAGTTCTTAAAAAATGTGTCTATGAACGAAAACTTTTAAATTTTGAAATTGAACCAAATGATTGTTGGTTAGATTTAGGAGGGAATATTGGAACATTTGCTTTACTTTGTCTAGTTCGAGGAGCTAAAGTTTTTTCTTATGAACCTGAACCTGAAAATTTTGACTTGTTGACTAGAAATGTTACAGAAAATTTTCCAAAATCTGCAAAACTTTTTCAAAAAGCAGTTTCTGTAAAAAATTCAACTTTACCTCTATATGTATGTAACGGTAATTATAATAAATATCGTCATACATTGTGTCCAAAAAGAGGTAGATCTACTATTCAAGTGCCAGTAGAATCTATTCTAAAAGTGTTGAAAAAACACAAGACCAATTGTATTAAAATGGATATTGAGGGAGCTGAAATTCAAATTTTGGAATTTCTTACTCCCAAGCATTACCTAGACCATAATATTAAAAAACTTGTTTTTGAATACTCTTTTGATGTTGACAAGTCGATTCCTCGATTTTTATCCATTATAAAAAGACTTGAAGAATACTTTTCGCTAGTTCACTTTGATAAAGTTAAAGAAAATGAATTGGAATATAATTATTTTCCAGCATGTACAAATGTTTTTTGTCTAAAATAAATGCAAACGGAAACATTTGTAGTTCCAAAATTTTATACCGATGAATTTATGGAAAAACATGAAGGAAAGTTTTTTTCCTCCAAGGGAATAAAAATATTTAAAGATAATGTGGATATTTTTGATGAGCAAGGAAAACCAATATGTAAATTTAGAAAAAATGTGCTGACACCGGAAGAATGCCAATGTTTATTTCAGCTTAACGGAGCGGCAAAATTAGGTAAGACCCGACCTAGTGCATCGGGAATACCGCCAGAAGGAAAATACAAATATATAATTTCCAAATCCACAGGTAAAAAATTACATGTATTAACTACACAATCTAGAAGTGGAATCGTTGGATTTTGGGATACATTGAGTAATTTTGGTCATAAGCATGATAAACATGCAAAAGATTCAAAAAAACCAAAATGTAGAACAACAGCCTATACGGGTACTCATTTAGAACAATATAAAGATTGTCTACCCGTTTTTCAAAAAATAAACAAAATTTTTAAAGAATTGGTTCCTAAACAATATTCAAAACAAAAAAAAGCTATTGGTCTTATTGATTCTCAATTTATTATTCCCAAAACTATTTTCACCACTGTGACTGTAAATAAAAATTTTAGAACAGCACTGCATAAAGATAGTGGAGATTGTAAGGAGGGATTTGGAAATTTAGTGGTTGCTAGTTGTGGAAATTATACAGGAGGTTATACTTTATTTCCTCAATACCAGTTTGGAATTGATTGTAGAAATGGCGATTTTTTGGCAATGGATGTTCATACATGGCATTGTAATTCTGAATTAAATGGTGATGGAACAAGAATTTCTTTTGTATTTTATCTTCGAGAAAAAATGCAAAAAACTTGTCCTAAACAGGTAAATGTACTTGATCAATAAATCGAATTAGACTTTTTTCAAAAATATCAAATGCTTTTTCGGCATTGATAAATCCAGAAGTTTTGGACTACTTGTTTTTTTCATTATTTTTATAATTGGCAAAAAACCATTCTAAATCTTTCAAACTTTCTGGGTTTACGTTTTCTAAATCTTTAATCATTTCATAGTCTTTAGTAGGGACAATTAAAATTTTTTCATCCATTCCTTTTTCATCTTCCATTACTAAAGCTCCTATAATATATCCTTGTAAAAAAGATCCTTTAGGATAATTTACAGGACTAATCACTAGAATATCCAACTCGTCTCCGTCTAAAGCTAACGTATTAGGTATAAACCCATAAGAATAGGGGTAAAAAAATGGATACTTTAATTCTCGATCCAATACTAAAGTATTTTCTTTCTTGTCATATTCAAATTTTTGATTTGAATTTTTTTCAATTTCGACAAAAACAGAGACAAGTTTACTCATTTGTTATTGGAAAAGAAAATTTTAAATCCATTGTAACACTGTTTGAAATGTTTCAAAAGCCGACACTAAATTTCCTTCATTAGGATATTCATATTCTTGATTTTTACAATGTAATAAAGATACTGTAAAAACTCCCAAATCAGTTTCGTAAACAGAAATTTCATTGCTACGATTTTTAATTTTTAACCCAATCATAAATTTATCATCACGTTTAATTTTATAATTATGAATAGGAATGTTTTTATAACTTTCCTCCTGTAATGAACGTGCTTGTAGTGATACCCATCTAAAATAGCTTAGATTTTTTGTAAATCCTGGTTGTTCTTGATCTTTGTGTGTTATAACAATTAAATATCTTTTTTCATTCATCAGTAAGCAAGGTAATTGAACAACGTACATGGAAAGGGAATCACTAAGGTCTTTAGTTTTTGTCATAATTGGGTCATCATAATATGTAGCTACTAATTCATAAATATAATCACGTTCAGGACTAGCAAAAAATTTCATTTTTAAAAAAAGAAATAAACTTTTAAATTAAAATGCCTCATTTTCGAAATTCCTATGTAAAATTATCATCACCTTGTTTAAAGTGTAGTTCCTCTCAAGAAAATTTTTCTCCACCCGTCACGTTGAGTCTACCAGAATGGCAAGATTATGTGGCTACGGGTCAAAACACATTTCCAGGAGATGCCATTGTTCCAGGTGGTACTTCTGAAAATGGAGCAGTGTATCAAGGACACGTTCGTCAAAATCCTTTTACTGCATTTTTACCACCGGAAGGAAGTGAAGAACCACATGAAAATCCTTCCCCTTATTGGTATTATTAAAAATTTACATTTAAAATTATAATACTTTTTTTAAAAAACCAAACAATGGGAAATAAAATATCATCACCAAACACTACACCAGATTCAAATGATCTAATGCCTGTTCATTCATTAATTCCATCTAGAGCTCCTAGCCAAAAACCAATGTCTCGTGCTCCACAATCAAAAGCTCCCGGTATAAAGGGTGCAGGAGCGGAAGCAAAGAGAGCTGGAGCAGAAGCCAAGGGTGAAGGAGCAGAAGCCAAGGGTGAAGGAGCAGAAGCCAAGGGTGAAGGAGCAGAAGCCAAGGGTGCTGGAGCAGAAGCCAAGGGTGAAGGAGCAGAAGCAAAGGGAGCTGGAGCAGGAGAGGGAGGTGCAGGACAAATTAAAGATTACGCTGCCTTTTTACGCCGTCAAACCGTTCAAAAATATATTAAAAAAGGAAAACCTCATTATAAAGATGGATTACTTGTAGCTTCAGGATCTCCGGCAGTTTCATATTTACCTCCCAATAATTGTTTATTTGATATTACAAAAGTAAAACAATTAAGCAGAGAACCAAAACCTGCGGCAAAAGGAAAAGGAAAAGGAGGGTTATTTGTTCGAGCGGCTGCTAAAGGTTCTGGAGAAGGTGTTCCTAAAAAATTTGATTGGAGAAAAGAAAGCAAAAATATATGTCCTGCTTTGAATCAATATTTATGTGGATGTTGTTGGGCTCTTTCTATAGCTACGTGTATTGCCGATAAGTTTGTTGCTTATAATTTAATTGATTTTCATCCTAAAATAGATTGGACTTATTTAATTTCTTGCTTTGTGGATGAACTTAATCATCAATGTGAAGGTTCAAATCCAAATTTGGCTTTAGAATGGGTTGTAGTAAATGGAGTTGGAACAGAATCTATTGAAGGAAATAATTATGATTGGTGCACTGATAGTAATTTATGTAATCCTGCTAAATCAAAAGTCAATACTCCAAAGAGTGATAACGCAGCTCAATTACAAAAATTAGTTCCTAAATGTACTTTTGCAAAAACAAAAGCCATTCGATTTTTTATAAAAAATATAAGAGCGATTACTCTAACGGAAGATGATGCTCGAGATTTAAAAAAGGTGAAAGATTCCATCATGTTTGTTAGAAAACATATCATGGATTATGGACCCGTCGTAGGAGGCTTCTCAGTGTTTGGAAATTTTAAAACAGGAGATTATACTTGTAACGGAAAAAATCCTTCCAATGTGTATTTAGAAAATGTAAATTATGATACCGGTAAATATCAATTACTAAATACTCAAACTATAGGAACTCACGCCGTTGTGATAATAGGTTGGGGAGTTGGAATGGTGGAAGAAAGTCTACTAGAGGCAAATTCAACATCAAGCAAAAAAAAACCAGTTGATTATTGGATTGTAAGAAATTCATGGGGAACAGAATGGGGAATAGATGGTTTTTTCCACATTGCACATTATCCAATAAATAAGAAATCTCAATTTGATGTGAGTGTGGTCTTTACAACATCGGTTAAAAGTGCAGCTACGGGTAAATATAATTATCAAAAAATTGTGGCAAGTGGGATAATTACTTTTCAACCATCCTATTTTGGATATGATAAACCTAATAAAACAGCCATTAAAGAAAAATACGAACCTCCGTTACCTATTGAAACTTTCAAAGAAAATTATACGAATGCCTATTTTTTTATTGCCTTTTTAATTATACTGACAATGATAGTTTTTATTCTAATTTTAATGTCATCGAGTACGAGTAATAAGGTCGTAGCAAAACTTTAACTGTTGAGCAGTGTAATGATAGCTATCAAAATGAAAGACGTGAGGTTCCGTTTTT